>Ga0190344_1000743_pt1 | contig 13874 bp, 10 predicted proteins | sample 48721323_MG_FD_161662 | JGI IMG/M metagenome (GOLD analysis project Ga0190344, IMG submission 161662) | Hydrothermal vent microbial mat bacterial communities from Southern Trench, Guaymas Basin, Mexico - 4872-13-2-3_MG | ecosystem: Environmental > Aquatic > Marine > Hydrothermal vents >... | reverse complement strand
TAAAGCCGTCGTCTAATAGCTGAAGTGCCCTAAAGGGCACTGAAGACTCAATGCCATATCGTTTGCTTCTGAAAAAAATCCTGAATTTACCAGTCCCCTTTAGGGGACTTTAGCTTTGAGACAACGGTTCAGGCTAAAGTTTTTCGGAGAAAAACTTTAGCCTGAAAGGCTAAAGTTTCGCGGAGCGAAACTTTAGCCTGAATAGCCGTTGGCTCTTTCTCGTTTATTTCTTAACTTAATGGCATTGAGGCTTTAGCCTACTTAAGCTTTTAGCCAACGGCTTTAGCCGTTGGCGGTGGGGAGATATGGAAATTTCCGCCTGACTGTACTAGAGATGCGAATTAAGGGTTGAATTAAATATTATGAAATCAATGAGTTATAAAAACTTTTGATTGAGACTAGCTAGGAAGCCTAGGGCGATGCCCCAGGCTTTAAATAAGGAAGGAGCGTGAAAATAATATACCCATTGAGAAATAACGTTTTTTCAAAAAACTTGGGTGTGATCATTTTGTGTGGGTATTTTATTTAACCGCAACTCCCTAAACCAAATATGTTTGCCCTTTGGCAAACCGATGCGTTTGCCTTTTGGCAAACCAATACAAACCAATGCGTTTGCCTTTTGGCAAACCAATACAAACCAAAGTGTTTGCCCTTTGGCAAACCAATACAAACCAAAGTGTTTGCTCTTTGGTAAACCAAAGTGTTTGCCTTTTGGTAAACCAATGTGTTTGCCTTTTGCCAAACCGATGCGTTTGCCCTTTGGCAAACCAATACAAACCAAAGTGTTTGCTCTTTGGTAAACCAATGTGTTTGCCTTTTGGCAAACCAATGTGTTTGCCTTTTGCCAAACCGATGCGTTTGCCTTTTGGTAAACCAATGTGTTTGCCTTTTGGCAAACCGATGTGTTTGCCTTTTGGCAAACCAATACAAACCAAAGTGTTTGCCCTTTGGCAAACCAATACAAACCAAAGTGTTTGCCTTTTGCCAAACCGATGCGTTTGCCCTTTGGCAAACCAATACAAACCAAAGTGTTTGCTCTTTGGTAAACCAAAGTGTTTGCCTTTTGGTAAACCAATGTGTTTGCCTTTTGCCAAACCGATGCGTTTGCCCTTTGGCAAACCAATACAAACCAATGCGAATTAAGGGTTAAATTGAATCTTATAAATTCTTGTAAGTGGAAAACGCGCTTTGACGCGCTTTGACGCAAGAGACATCCACATAAGCATGCACATGCAAGCGTCACTTGCGTGCGTTAATTCGTGCGCTATAACTCTGTGAAACTCTGTGGAACTGAACGATGCGCGTTGCTTTCTGGAAAATAAAAAGTGGGCCATGTTGTCGAATAAATAGGTACAAGTTTTTTATCAGATTTAACCGCATGACGCACTGAACGATGCGCGTTGCTTTCTGGAAAATAAAAAGTGGGCCATGTTGTCGAATTAATAGGTACAAACTTAACACAATCAGTCGAGCTCAATCCGTTTATCGGCCCGTCATCCTAAGTTCTAAGCTTTTATAAATCCTTGATTTCATAAGAATTAATTCAACCCTTAATCCGCATAAACCAATGTGTTTGCCCTTTGGCAAACCAATACAAACCAATGTGTTTGCCTTTTGGCAAACCGATGCGTTTGCCTTTTGCCAAACCGATGCGTTTGCCTTTTGGTAAACCGATGCGTTTGCCCTTTGGTAAACCAATGTGTTTGCCTTTTGGCAAACCAATACAAACCAATGTGTTTGCCTTTTGGTAAACCGATGTGTTTGCCTTTTGGTAAACCAATGCGTTTGCCTTTTGGTAAACCGATGCGTTTGCCTTTTGGCAAACCAATACAAACCGATGCGTTTGCCCTTTGGTAAACCAATGTGTTTGCTCTTTGGCAAACCAATGTGTTTGCCTTTTGGCAAACCAATACAAACCAATGTGTTTGCCTTTTGGCAAACCAATACAAACCAATGTGTTTGCCTTTTGGTAAACCGATGCGTTTGCCTTTTGGTAAGGAATGAGCGTGAAAATAATATACCCATTAAGAAATAACGTTTTTTCAAAAAACTTGGGATCGATCATTTTGTGTGGGTATTTTATTTAGCCGCAACTCCCTAACACATACCGAAGGGGCTAAAGCCCCTTTGGTACGACATTAATAATGCGGATTAAGAGTTGAATTAAATATTATGAAATCAATGACTTATAAAAACTTTTGATTGATAAGTTATAAAAAAAATATAATGCTTGCATGCGCAAGTGACGCAAAAGGTTAGCGTATAGTAATCAATTTGTTAATAAATTCTAACAAAAGCTAACAATCGATCCGGGTATATAGACAATATTGCCGTCCGATCAATATTTTAAAACTTGACAAACTCTCATTTTTAAAATCTTATTTTAAACTAGAACAGTCATAGTTATAAAGCGGCCGGTATATGGTTCAGTATATAATGTTATACTGGTAAAATCGGAGACTTACAATCTGATTAATTGACGAGAACCAAGTCTTATCAGATTGTATAAAGCGACCTTCGTCAATTTTCGAGGGTCTTTGGTAGATTCACCCTCTCTAACGGGAGCTATTGTTAACGTTTGTTAATATTCGTTAGGATTTGTTAACATAAATGAATCGGTACAAGCATATTTGGATGTCTTTTGCGTCAAAGCGCGTCAAAGCACGTTTATTTTTCCACTTCAGTTGAATTTAGAAGATTCAATTTAACCCTTAATTCGCATTAGAGATAAATAGACTTCCCACAACTTCCAAGCTTTAGCTTGGGCTCCAGAAAAGGAGATTAATTGATGAAAATGACACGTTGGTTCTTCTGTAGTTTGTTATTGGCGACTGTCAGCCTTGCTAAGGCTGAAGAGATGACAGCGATTGAGAAGGGCAAAGAATTGCACGATAAAAACTGCTTAGGCTGTCATGCGGCTCAAACCAACAACAATCCGGCGCGGCTTTACACCCGCGACAACCGTAAAGTCAACGACAAAGACGCTTTGCAAAAGCAAGTACAATACTGCAACGACGTACTTGGTTTAATGTTGTTTGACGAAGAAATCAAGAACCTTGTTCTATATCTGAACACGGAACATTATAAATTTAAGTAGTCGTAATAATCCACCCATTGATGGGAGAAATTTCGTATTCTAGGGCAAACCTCCGAGGTTTTCCAAAAAACAGTTTCGTTTTCAGTCATTATTCATTATTAGACTTGTCCGTAAATAAATAAGAAAGCCAGAGGCGGTGCCCCTGGCTTTAATAATACATACCGAAGGGGCTAATAGAAAAGCCCCTTTGGTACGACATTAATATAGCCAGTGTATCTACCTGGAGGGCATCGCCCCTGGAGGGAAGAAGGGAAGCTAACAAAACCCTTATTTTCGGACAACTCTATTCATTTTTCATTTTTCATTCTTAATTGAATTACGGATAATTACTCATGCTAGATGTTTTTTTCTACGAAGCCTTTGAAGAAGAAGAACAAGCCCTCAAACGTCATTTACCGCCTCACATTAAAGCCGGCTTTACTTGGAAAACCATTCAAGAAGAAAGCAGCCACAAACTCCCCGCCCAACTCATCAGTATAAGAACTCAATCAATCATTCCCATATCCTACGCCACCAAAATATCGGGACTTCTGGCACGGAGTACCGGTTACGATCATATCCACGAATATCTGCACAAATTTCGCAAAAAGATGCCCTGTGGCTACCTGCCCTCCTATTGCAGCCGTGCCGTTGCCGAGCAAACCATGTTGTTATGGATGTCCCTATTAAGAAAACTGCCACAACAAATTCGTCAATTCACTGATTTTAATAGAGACGGGCTCACCGGGCAGGAATGCCAACCTAAAACCTTACTGGTTGTAGGTATTGGTAATATTGGCTACGAAGTGGTACAAATCGGCAAAGGACTAGGGATGAACGTTTTGAGCGTTGATATTGCCGAAAAATACCCCGATGTCTCCTACGTTTCTATAGAAGAAGGCCTACCACAGGCCGATATAGTGGTTTGCGCCATGAATTTAACCTTAGAAAACGGCGGTTACTTCAACTATAAATTACTGAAACGGGGCAAGCCCGGCCTTATTTTTGTCAATATTGCGCGGGGCGAATTATCACCGATGAATGACTTACTCCATCTGATTGACGAAAAGTTTCTCGGTGGCGTCGCGTTAGACGTTTATGACAAAGAAAATGAACTGGCGACGTTATTGCGGCGTGGCAGCACCCATAACAGAAGGATGGAAACTTTGGTGACGCTCGAATTAACCAAACGCCCCAATGTCATATTGACGCCCCATAATGCTTTTAATACACAAGAAGCGGTAGAAAGAAAATCGGCACATAGTATTCAACAAATCAGCCATTTCCTAGAAAAAGGCCACTTTTTATGGCCGGTGCCAGACTTGAATTAGGGCTCCACCTGGATTAATGCTTAATGATTAATGATTAATGATTAATGATTAATGCTTTAGAATCCGTTTTTATAACGAATCCTTGTAGTTGCTTTTTTTTCATTTTTCATTTTTCATTCACAATTCCCACGCCAATGGATTCGCTACCCGATTCAGTGCCACCATAACCAGGTAAAAAAACACCGCCGTTGCGCCTATCCAAGCCATGACGCGAATCGTTTTAGTTTTGCCGCGTTTAAGCGCGACAGTCCCTATGAGAATATAAGCCAACAAAGCCACTAATTTCGCCGTCAGCCAACCATGCGTTCCTGGATATTGATGAAGAATGATAACTAAAGCAATACCGCTGGCGAGTAGCATGCTATCAATGACATGAGGCACTATTTTAACCCACCGCTGCTGCAACCAAGGGCTATCTAATATCATCCAGATACCGCGTATAGAAAATGAAATAAAAGTGAGAATGACACAATAAATATGAATATTCTTAATCGTAAAGTACCAAAGCATCTTATCTGTTCCTAAAAGGGAAAACCTCCAAGGCGTTTCCAGGGGCGTTGCCCCTGGCAAGCCCCAACGGGGCGGATTACTGATTAATGATTAATGATTAATGATTAATGATTAATGATTAGCCCCAACGGGGCGAGATTAATACAGCCAGTGTATCTACCTCAATGCCATTAAGTTAAGGGCTTTGCACGTGGGATTGCCCCTACAAACCGTTATGTAATGTAGGGGCAATCCTTTATGGTTGCCCTCACCCAAAAGCGGTACGATATGGCATTGGTGTATCTACCTGGAAGAAAGCCCCTGGCTTTAATAAACCCTTATTTTCGGACAACTCTTACAAACTCTATCAGAAAAACCGCCCACCATGGCTGCCCACAACGGCACCAATAACAGTGATTAAGCTCAGCGTCAACAAGAGCCAATGCATACGCCGAATAAGGGCAAACGTTTTTTCGGGTTCTTGCTGCGCTTTTTCCAAAAACAGGCGATGTAGCACCAGCGGCTCCAATACAAACAACATCAGCGTAAAAATAACCCATATCAGCGTCATTAAATGTATCCACCAATACGTCACTACCGTATAACGCCACCAAGCATCCATAACGAACAACATATAAAAGCCAGTCAGCCCAGTCAATAAAGTCGTTATTCGTGCTTGCCAAGCGAAGCGCCTTTCAATCCGTTCAAAAAACGCCACCTTATCTTCCGTTTCACTGAACTCATTGACAGCCGGCAAAAGCACCGTCGTCACCATCGACACGCCGCCAATCCACATCACTACGCCCAAAACATGTAGGGCACGCGCTAACATAAAATCGTCTATAAACATTAGTAATTGGTAAATGTTGGTAATTGGTAAATGTTGGTAATGGCTTTTCCCATCCCGTCACAGCCAACAGCCAACGTTGTCTAAAAGCTAAAGTAGGCTAAAGCCAACTAACCAAACTTTAGTTTGGCTGGAGTCCAAACTTTAGTTTGGCTGAGAAAGGATGGGTATGTTATTTCGCTACCGATCCTAACCGGGCTTTCCATCCACTCGTGCCAGCAAAATCATCGGCATATAGCGACTCACCCAAGGCAATAGAAAAATCAGCCATGCCGTCGTTGCCAATATATTTAAATTAAAGCCAAATAAACTATTCAACGGGAGCAATTCTGCCAATAGGCGTAACAAGGCTGTCACAGAAACGCCCCAAAAACAAATCCAAGTCACTCTATCGGCTACCAAAGCACGCCCAGAATGTCCCAAAGTCACTCTGGAAACCATGCCGACAATCAGAGAAATCAGAAATCCAATGGTGAGCGCATGTAACGGCGCTTTGCCAAGTAGAAATTGGCCCGAAAATAGCAATATCAAACTTTGCACATTATAAAGCAATAAGGCGATACCTAGCCACAAAAAGGCAATGTGCAGCATTGCCAACAAGCGTATCGTTAGGCTGCGCCATAATCCCCACCGTACACTGTGATGAAATGCCAATAACATCAGAGGAACATCAAAAACAAATCGCCAAGCCACCCAACCTTGCATTTCCAAAACCGTGTGCCCAATGACACAAACACCCATCACGGGCAAACTCCAACTCGGTTGCACTACCTGATAATTGGGTAAAACACAACGACTAAAAAATGGAATCATGCGATGACACACCGTCATCAAAATAGGCACCAAGTAAAGCCATAAACCACCGTGCAGCGCAAAATTGAGAAAACCATGTTGCCCAGTTACTAGCCACAAAAAATAGGCCAAGATGCCCAAATGCCCGGCCAATAATGCCAAATTGAGTACCGTTTCATAATGTTTGTCTCTCGCCGGCGCGTGAAAATAGACCTGCAATAACGCATAAAAAACCACGCTCCAGCCCACTAAAAGCAACACGACACCGGCCGCGAGTATGACAACATGGCTTAATAAACCAATATAAATCAATAGGATGGCCGTCACCAACACAAAAAATGCCAAGACATAGCGGCGATCAGGAATGATTTGACCCTTCATCCAGCGCGGATAAGTCGTCATCAGAAAACCAAAAATAAAAAAGGCCGGCAACCCATACAACATAAGAAAAGCATGTGCCCAAGTGCTTGCAATAGGCGTGGGCAAAACATTCCACCAATCGCTATAACGTCCAAGCAACTCAAGCAACCACCAAACTATCGTTAATATGAATTGTAACATGCCCCCAAAAAACATCATGCGATGGGGAGCGGCAGAGAATATTTTCCAACGTATCATAAAAGTTTTTTCCAATATCAATAGACTACAGTAACGAAGCTCGTTACTGTTCCGGTATCAAGTATAACCGATGCAACACCGACGAAACGACGTTTTTCGCTACGCGAGATATTCGGAAGCTTTGCAAAAAAGCTTCCTAATAAGAGTTTTTGCGTTTTACGGCTGTTTTTTATGCTTATTAAGCGCCATCTGGTTTGAGGGCCATAAAAGACTTTGGCGCTTTTCAAATTAAAGCATGGCCCTAAAAAGAGTTTTGGCTTATTACTCTTATTATTTATAGGGTTATTCGCCACATTCTGGTTTGAGGGCCATAAAAGACTTTGGAGCTTTTCAAATTAAAGCCTGGCCCTAAAAAGAGTTTTGGCTTATTACTCTTATTATTTATAGGGTTATTTGCCACGGTTTGAGGGCCATAAAATAGTTTGGAAGTTTTCAAATTAAAGCCTGGCCCTAAAACCCGTTGCTTACTACTATTATTTACAGGGTTATTTGCCACGGTTTGAGGGCCATAAAAGACTTTGGAAATTTTCAAATTAAAGCTTGGCCCAGTACTCTGTCAATGTTCTATTGACGGGTTTTAGTCGCCGGCCGGTTTTAATTTGGCACTGCCAAACTAAAGTTTGGACTCCTGTCCTGCCAAACTAAAGTTTGGACGACTGCCAAACTAAAGTTTGGACTCCAGCGACTATGTGTAACCGTAGTACCCATACCCACCATTTTTATAATAGCCATATTTACTGTAATAGTATTTTGAAGGCCTTTTGGTAGGTAGTTGATTCAAAATAATATTGACAGACACTTTTTGAGGCAAGCGTTTTCCTTCGCATAAGATTTGAGAAGACGTGGCATCGGTTTTGACCAGACGATGCAACTGTTTTAAGCCATCGCGCACGATTTGATAAGGCGTGACATCGGCCTTAACGACATAGAGTACCTCGCTGGCATATTTAGCCAACACCAACGCATCACTGACGGCTATTGTGGGAGCGGTATCAATGACAATATATTTATAGCCCCGATCCAATAATTGGCCTAAAATCTCTTTAAACCGTTGCGAGGAAAGTAATTCTAACGGATTAGGCGGTATTGTCCCACAGGGAATCACATCAATGCTTCCCGGTTCGTCTTCGCCTGGACGATGAATACATTCATCAAATTTCAGCCTCCCCGCCACCAGTTCAGAGAGGCCGGGGGCTTTGGTATTCAATCCAAATGATTCAGCGATGCCAGGCCGGCGCATATCGGCCTCAATAAACAAAGTTTTTTCCATATGCCCCAGTGCAAAAGCTTGGTTGATAGCAAGCGTTGTCTTGCCTTCACCGGGAACCGAAGAGGTTACCACTAACACTTTTTGCTGCGTATCGATGCCAGATAACATAATGCCAGTACGGATAGTGCGGATTGATTCAGAAAATTGGGAATTTGGCTCATTCAAAAAGACCCACTGTGGCCGAAATGGGTGTTTTTTCTCAACGCTGAGTTTTTGCAGAGTGCCCAGCAAAGGTAGACCCAATTTCTGTTCCACATCTTCACTATCTTTTAGCGTGTTATCAAGATACTCTAATAAAAACGCTAACAGGGTCGAAAACAGCAAACCTAACACCAAGCTGATAACCACAATCAATTTCTTTTTGGGCTTGTAGGGTATGGAGGCCGGTAAGGCCTTTTCGACGACTCTCCCCACCGCTGATTGCAGCGCTTGTACGTCTTGCGAGGCACTTGTTTCCTTAAAGCGAGTCAAAAACAAGTCATACAATTGACGGTTCACGTCAACCTCTCTTTGCAGGATACTGAGCTGATATTCTTTACGGTTAATGTCTTGAATTTTATTTTTATGTTCTTTCAAAGCCTGTTCAAGAGCCACCACATTGGCCTTCGCCATTTCGTATTCTTTTCTAATTCCTTCAATCACCTGCTTAATTTGCTTGACCGTATTAGAACGCGCTGTTTTCAGTTCCGCTTTGGCCGCGATAATATTGGGATGTCTTTGCCCATAACGTTCACTGAATTCAGAGAGTTTTCTCTCGGTACCCAGTTCTACGGTTTTCAGGCTTTGTACTAGCGGATGGTTGAGAACCGCTGGGATAGACTCAAAAGCTTCTGATGAGCGACCTTTGAGTGCTTGTACTTGTTTATACACACTTCCGGCTTTGGTAAATTGCAGGCGGGCACTGACCAAGTGGGAGGCCGTTTCTTCGATCTGTCTGATGGCAACACTTTTGACACCCGCAACATTGACGAGTTTTTGACGTTCCATGTAGCGTTGTAGCTTTGTCTCAGATTTTCTCAAATTTTGGCGCAAATCATCTGTGCGTTTAGTCAAAAACTCTGCGGCTTGCTGAGTCATGGCCAATTTGGCCGCCAGATCGCTTTCAATATAGCGCTTAGCCAAAGTATTGGGAACATCGGCCGCCAAGACAGCATCTGAAGATTCAAAGCTAATTTCCACTAATTGACTACCGCGCACCGGCGTAATACTTAAACCCGCCATAACGGCATTGACAATTTGCTTTTTTCTGTCTTCAAGCGTGGGAACGGGAAGTTCAGGTGGCAACCACGCACTTGGTAGCCAGGATCGCCAATTGAAAGAGAACCCCGCTTGCTCAGTCTCCGGATTAAATACCGGATGTGAGACTAAGTTAAGCTTCTCGACGACTTTCTCCACCAAATCATGAGACTTTAGGATTCTCAACTGAGTTTGGTAATACTTATCTATGAACGAACTGATTCCATAGACTTCTTCGATAGAAATGACTTTGGCTTGGTCAAATTCAATGAGTAACAGGGCCGTAGAGCGATAGAACGGCTGTAATGAAAAAGCGACTACAGTCGTCAATAAACCGATCACTAACGTTATTAAGATAATCCTTAATTTATATTTATTGAAGGTATGCCAGTAAACCCTCAAATCCACCTCCTCTTCGTCGGTTTGACTAGCCAATCCGTCATTTTTGTCACGGACAATAAGGACTTGACTGCCTTCGGGAATAGACACATAGGCGCTATTTGGTTTATCTTCGCTATTCATAGTTATTAGCTTTTTTTTAGCTCCAGGTAGATACACTGGCTATTTACGGACAAGGATTGTAAGGGCAACCACAAGGGATTGCCCCTACGAACCGTCGTGTCATGTAGGGGCAATCCTTTATGGTTGCCCCTTCTTCGGTATGCGTTATTAAAGTCAAAAACAACGCCCCTGGCTTATTTATTTACGGACAAGTCTATTCTAGAATTCTACATTTTTCATTTGATCGCGAGATATTCGCATTTTATACCATTCGACAAAACGCCCTATCCCTTCTTCAATAGAAGTTTGCGGTTTAAAACCAACCTCCTGTTCCAAGTCAGCCACATCGGCATACGTTGCTGGCACATCTCCCGCTTGCAAGGGCAACAGGTTTTTTTTCGCTTGTTTTCCCAAGGCCTTTTCCAGCGTTTCAATGAAACGCATGAGTTCAACGGGGTTATTATTGCCAATGTTATAGAGTCGATACCGAGCGGGGCTGCTACCAGGATCGGGAAAATCGCCAGACCAATCGGTGTTTGGCTTTGGGAGCCGATCCAGCACTCGCACGACACCTTCGATAATGTCATCGATATAGGTAAAATCACGACGCATATTGCCAGAATTGTAGACATCAATGGGCCTATTATCAAGAATGGCCTTGGTGAATTTAAACAAGGCCATGTCTGGCCGCCCCCAAGGGCCGTATACAGTGAAAAAACGTAGGCCAGTAGTGGGAATATCGTAGAGGTGGGCGTAAGTATGGGCCATCAACTCATTAGCCTTTTTGGTAGCGGCATACAATGAGATAGGATGATCGACATTGTGGTGAACAGAAAAAGGCATTTTGGTGTTCAGCCCATACACTGAGCTAGAAGACGCAAATACCAAATGCTCCACGCCATGATGGCGGCAGCCTTCGAGGAGATTCACAAAGCCGACGATATTGCTATCTACATAAGCGTAGGGATTTTCAATGGAATAGCGCACCCCGGCTTGGGCCGCCAAATTGACCACCCGCTGGAACTTTTCACGCGCAAACAGTTCCGCCATGCCTTCACGGTTAGCCAAGTCTAGTTTAATAAAACGGAAGTTTTGATGGTTTTCCAATTGGGACAAACGCGCTTTTTTGAGATTGACATCGTAATAGTCGTTGAGATTATCAAGCCCAACCACTTCGTCGCCCCGTTCCAAAAGCCGTTTGACGAGATGCGAACCGATAAAACCGGCCGCGCCAGTCACTAAAATTTTATTCATAGTCTTCTTCAGTTATCAGTTATCAGCTATCAGTTATAAGTTATAAATTATCAGTTATCAGTTTTTCAGGAGTCCAAACTTTAGTTTGGCTGTTGCAAACTCAATGCCATTAAGTTAAATAGCCTTATACCATAAGGAGTTTATACTGCACAACAATATGGCGGGGCTAAGTTGTGAGTCGAAAATGACACTCGCCACGCTTTTTTAATTAGAATAATAACGGCAAGAAATTTTGCGCTTTCACCCTGCCAAACATACCACCCTAACGCCAACGGCTAAAGCCGTTGTCTAAAAGCTTAAGTACCCTAAAGGGCACTATAAGAGAGTGAGTTAGTAGGCTTTAGCCTACTTTAGCTTTTAGATGTTGGCTTTAGCTGTTAGTGATCACCTCAACTCGATGGGCCTATTATTGGATAATGAAATTTCTCACCCACCATCGCTTTGGTTAAGCAGCCTTATACCATAAGGAGTTTGTACTGCACAATACGGCGGGGCTAAGTACAGTAAGGCGGAAGCTTCCATACCACCCTAACGCCAACGGCTAAAGCCGTTGTCTAAAAGCTTAAGTACCCTAAAGGGCACTATAAGAGAGTTAGTAGGCTTTAGCCTACTTGAGCTTTTAGTTGGCTTTAGCTTCTCACCCACCATCGCTTTGGTTAAGCAGCCTTATACCATAAGGAGTTTGTACTGCACAATACGGCGGGGCTAAGTACAGTAAGGCGGAAGTTTCCATACCACCCTAACGCCAACGGCTAAAGCCGTTGTCTAAAAGCTTAAGTACCCTAAAGGGCACTATAAGAGAGTGAGTTAGTAGGCTTTAGCCTACTTTAGCTTTTAGATGTTGGCTTTAGCTGTTAGTGATCACCTCAACTCGATGGGCCTATTATTGGATAATGAAATTTCTCACCCACCATCGCTTTGGCTAAGCCAAAGATACCCAAGAGTACCAAGGCAGAGTGGCAAATAATGAAATAGGGTATAACAATGATCCAAGTGATCGGTGTGTTATATCCCGCAGCGGCGATAATGACTCCATTGACCAAAAGCAGTAGCAAACCCACCCAGATACTGGCCGAGAATGTTTGCCTCAAATGACAGCCTGCCAATGACGGTGAGTTGTTTTCGTATTTAAAGAAAAACCACACCAAGATTAAAAACGCTATACCTGGAATAACTAACAGGTTAAGAAGATAGAGAGACTCAGCGATAACCGCCATTTTCCAGCCTGGTATCTCAAAATATTCTTGAACCGCTTGATTCGCTTGATTCATATTTTTAGCTCCCAAAAATTGCTAAGACGATTTTCATGAACGTACCACTTATCCATGCGAATTAAGGGTTGAATTGAATCATAAAAAATCAATGACTTATAAAAACGTCTTGATTGACATTTATTTTATAAGTCTTTGTTAATTCTTCATTTTTAATTTTTCAGATCGATATTCGCATTATACCTTTGCTCGTGCAAGCCAAGCCTTGCAGTCCTATTCTTTACCTTTACTACCCACTAAGAAACTGATAGTGTAAACCACCAACCCAATAAAGAATATCAATCCCGCCATCTCTTGCAGCCAGTATAATATAACAATCTTTTCCTGCACTTCCAAGAATGACATCGGCGTTTCAGAAATACGTTGCAAATAGACTTGGAAGATGCCCGCGATAGTGAGGAATAACGTGAGAAGAACCATAGAAACAGTCATTAACCAGAATGACCACATTTCCACAACTTGTGAACTATTGCTATTAGCGGCCGCTCTTCCTCGCAGCATGGGCATCGCATAAGAGATAATGGTCAACACAATCATCACATAAGCGCCATAAAAAGCCAGGTGTGCATGAGCGGCCGTCAGTTGAGTGCCATGCGTGTAATAATTGACCGACGCTATGCTCTGTAAAAACCCCCAGACACCGGCGCCTAAAAAAGCCACCACGGCTGTCCCAACAGCCCACCGGGCAGCCGCTTTGTTCGGATGTCGATAGCGACGACGGTTGAACATGTTGAAGGTAAATAGGGTTATTATAAAAAAAGGAATCGGCTCTAAGGCTGAAAAAAAGGAACCCCACCATTGCCAGTATTCCGGCGTACCAATCCAATAATAATGGTGTCCCGTACCGATAATGCTCGTAATCAACACCGTAGCAACAATCAGATAGAGCCACTTTTCAATAACTTCACGATCCACACCCGTTATTTTAATTAGGACAAAGGCGAGGATGGCCGCCATAATAAGTCCCCACACGCCCTCTACCCAGAGGTGAATAACCCACCATCTGTAATACTTGTCTAGCACCAAGTTGTCGGGATTGTAAAACGCCAACAGAAACAGCACCGCTAAACCCGTTAGCCCCGTCAATAACACAAGGTTAATCGCCGTTTTACGGCCTTGAAGTACAGTCATACCAATGTTGTACAAAAATCCCACCGTGACAACAACAATCCCAACCTTAAGAATCGTC
>Ga0190344_1000742_pt1 | contig 13888 bp, 12 predicted proteins | sample 48721323_MG_FD_161662 | JGI IMG/M metagenome (GOLD analysis project Ga0190344, IMG submission 161662) | Hydrothermal vent microbial mat bacterial communities from Southern Trench, Guaymas Basin, Mexico - 4872-13-2-3_MG | ecosystem: Environmental > Aquatic > Marine > Hydrothermal vents >... | reverse complement strand
ATTGAGAGAAAACAGATTGAATCATAAGAGTGATGAAACGTAAGTAATTGGGTGATGGTGGGCAGCAAAAAGACGCTACCCACCCTACGAGGAAGGGTACTTTCATTAAATGTTACCAACAAAACGGTTAGGGATAACTATTAATGATTGACTAAATCAAATTACCACCACACCATGACTTGATTACGGCCGGCTTTTTTAGCCGCGTATAACATCACATCAGCACGGTGTATCAATTCTTCTTTAGAGATTTCTGTGACTGATTTTGATTCAATGTTGTCAATATCATTTTCAAGCATTTCTTCATGAGCAATGTCTACATTATGTGCAATGCCTATACTAAAAGTGACTTTGATGGGAATGCCTTGTTGCGTGGTAAATTTATGATGCTCACACCGTTGCCGAATCCGCTCGGCTAAAATATAGGCACCATCTACATTTGTAGAGGGTAACAAAAGAGAAAATTGTTTGCCGTTATAACGGCAAGGAATATCAATGCCTTTGCGTATTGAAGAACTTAAAAGCTTAGCCGTTTCTTGTAATACCCTATTGCCTTCTTTATATCCACATGTATCATTAATCTGGTTGAAACGATCTATATCCACCATTAAGAAAGATAAAACGCCGCCATGGCGGCGAACTCGAATAAATTCTTCTTGTAAGCGCATCTCAAAATAAGGCCGAGCGTACAAGTCAGTCAAACTATCCCGAGTTGCAAGTTGAATTAAACGTTCATTTTCCATACTGGCTTCAAGTATGCCTGAAATCAAAGGAATTAATGTATTCAAAGTTTGTATGTGTTCAGATGGCAAAGGATAACCTTTCTTTTGAGCCATCACAATAACACCTTTTACTTGATTGTTTTCACCTAGCAGTGGCAAGCATAAACAGGTAAAACCGCTATTGCTTTCTTGATAGGCAGGAAAAGGTAATGATTCCACGACTGTTCCAGGATAGGTATGTGCTTGTTTAGTTAAAATAATTTTTTCTAAAGGACTGCCCTTTAACTTAATGCTTTTGTGAAGTAAAACGACTTCTCCTTTCACCAAGCCCCCTACTATCCTACCTTTATGCTTGTCTTCCACGCTCAATAAGGTAATCGGTTTGCCATGACTTAAATTAGCTATGGTTTCAAGTGCTTGTTTAATTAAACGCTCCATTGTAGTCTCCTAAAAGAATTAAGTTGGTTTCAAAAAGCGAAATCGTCTAATATAGACATCCTAAATGATTTGTAAATTTGCTCCTACTATACTTAGCGCGGTAACAAACTGTAGGGCAAAAGTTTTTAATGAGGATGGTGGGCAACAAAAACACGTTACCGGCCCCCTACATTTAAATGGTGGGCAACAAAAACACGTTACCCACCCTACATAAAAGTTTTAAGCAATTTCATGAAATATTGAACAATCATTTTTCATGCCAGTTTTGGGTTTTATTGGTATTAAAAGCTATAGATGTGTTTATCTATTAACTGAATGGCATTCAAGCATCCGGTACGATATCTCTGTGAAAAGCGCATGACGGTACAAACTATAGCTACTTGGGTTTATAATAACCGGCCAGTCAAACTATGAGACATCCATTATGAAAAATTCTTTGAATTTAAATATTTCTGATTCAAATTCGGCAACGAAACATCGACGGAATAAAAAACGTTTGTTATTTTTGTTTATATTCTCAGCATTGGGGCTGGCGATTTATTTCACAGTACCCAAAATTGTGAGTCTCAAATCCACAACTGTAGTAGCAAAACCTGAACCAACGGTTAAGGAACAAATTATCAAAACCATCGAATTACCCGATATAGACTCCATGAGAAGCGCACCACATCAAGCCTCTTCACCATAGCTTGAGGAGAGTGCGTTAATCAAGATGGATTATACTTAGCGCGGTAACAAACTTTCAGGCAAAAGTTTAGCTTCGCTGTACTTTTGCCTGAAAAACTTTTTAATGAGGATGGGGGGCAACAAAAACACGTCGGGAGCCCTACATAAAAGTTTAAATTTTATAACCGCGTGCAGTATAAATAAACAACGCCAAGGATTGGCGAAGCGAAATGGTTTGCAACTGGGATGTTAAATTTGCGATTTTAAAAACAGGTTCCTAAAGCCTTTTCAAAAGGGCGAACACGTAGGGGCTGCTCTAGGGTGTTCGCCATCCCCAAAATTCAGGTTAAGTACTGAACCATAAATTTTCAGGTATTTTAATTAAAAGAAACAACCAAGAAGAGGGGCAACCACAAGGGATTGCCCCTACGGGCGGTTCGTAGGGGCAATCCCTTGCTCAAGCCCCTTGCGGTAAAATACCTGTTTATTTGTGCTTCAGTACTTATGTTGCTTATGCTAGGGGCTCCGAACCTGAAAATGATAATTGGGTTTTAGATTTTGTCTCTGAAAGTGTTTATCAAATTTGGCTAACTCGTCAAGCTTCATTACGAAATGCCGTTCAACGCATTCAACACAAAACACCCACTCTAACTTGATTAATTCAATTGGCAACCCCATGAACAATCCATTACGAAGCCCTGAAGATTACGAATTATGTTTAAGACACACTCGCAGAACACAACCCTTTAATACGATTATTTATTCCCTATTCAACATTTTCATGAGGGCAAAAACGAAGGCGATGGTTATTATAACAACGCAATATCCTATTTATGCTCAACCAAATCTGTCGAAAAGTTAAAAAAATGTTAGCCAATATAATATAATGACAGTGCTAATGCAAATATTAATTTATACTCAACGAGATGATAAATTTAACTGTTTTTTAAATGAGTTTATGGAATTGTAGGGTGGGTAACCGGTTTTTGTTGCCCCCCATCCCCCTAATCTTATGGTATGCCTTTGCAATTAAATTGGGAAACTCAATGTATTAATTAGATTAAGCCAAGTAAAGTGGGCAACGTCTCAATGCCATTAAGCCTAGACGATAGGTTCGCCCCTACAAAACCGTCATTTTGCTATGTTTGGTAGGGGCTTCACAGCCTGTCTGCCCGATACGAAATGGCATTGGGGCAACGTCTGCCCACCACTCGCTTGCACTTATTATCCCCGATGTTATTGATAATGTATCTTGAGGAGAGACAAATGAGTTATAGCGACTTCACAATTGATAATTTAAAAGAGAAATTCCAGCTAGAATTTATTGAAGATCAACCTCTTTTTTCTAAAATCCCTGACTATACCGTGCCTAGTGAACTTCTTGTGTTTTTAGGAAAATTTCTGTCATTGGCATTAGCTATTGATACAGAAAAGGCGAGATCGGAATTAATAATTGCTCCAATGTTGGCAGAATTAAAATTAAACCTGAAAGAAATCAGTTTATTCTCAGGAATTGAATTTAACGTTGACAAGGCTCTCGGGCTGAATGGGCGTTGCGACTTTATTATTTCCAAATCCAAAGAACAATACAGTTTAAATGCGCCGGTTTTGGTAATGGTTGAAGCCAAAAACGATAATATCAAAAGCGGTATCCCACAATGTGGTTCCGAAATGGTTGCGGCACAACGATTTAATGCAGAAAAAAAGAATGACATAGAAACCATATACGGATGCGTATCCACTGGAACCAACTGGAAATTCCTAAAATTAACCACGGCTCATTTTTACATTGACACAATGGAGTACTACATTCAAAGTCCAGATAAAATTATGGCTATTTTAGCGTCCATCGCTCAGGGGAAAGTCTAACTAAAGTTAAGCTTGGGCGCGAACACGCGGTTCGCCCCCTACAGCAATACGCGGGCTTGATCATACCTAAGTTTCTCTTTCCAACGAACTCAAAGGGAATGCCTTCCATTTGAAGCATGTTCTAAAGACTTAAAATGGTGAATTGGCAAATTGTTTTTACTAAACAGGCTCAAAAAGATGATCGGAAATTGGGAATTGGGAATTAAAATTTGAATGAAATATTATATTTATTAATTAACAATTATTAATGACTCATTTCTGATTACCTATTCAACATTTTCATAAGGGCAAAAATGATGACATTTTCCTGTTTTTATAACAAACCACGCAACGTTCATATGTTCATATTTTATTGACGCTCAACTAAATTGGTATCCAAAAAATATTAGTCTATAATAACAAAAGCAATGGAAATATTAATTTAATATTCTAAAGCCACCTAAAGGGCTAAGCCTCCCAAAAGGAAACCATAAATATGCACACTTTTATTAAGAGTATTTTACCCAAAGGCTTGATACTAAAGGGGTTAGACATTTTAGTCGCTGTTTTAGCGATCATTGCTTTGTCTTATGAAATTAGTGACTATTTTCTCTCTGAATTTGTTATCTTAGAGCTTGAAGAATTGGAGACACCATTTACCTATTCACTTACTGGTGCAGATTCGGATCAAAATTATTTGTTGGAGTATGTTAAAATCTATCCCTATTTTGATCACCCCGTCAAACTGGCAACGTTTAAATATGATCACTATGTTGAAAAACTGGATTTAAAAATCAGTCAAAAAGAACAGCCTCAGGCTTATTTTGTCTCAAAAGAATTTTTGGAAAACGAATTTGGAAAACAAGGTTTTCAATTTGAATTTTTAGATGATAACCGTTTGACATTTCACTTTCAGTTTGATGCTGGCGAACAAAATAAACCACCAGACTTTGAATGTAAAATCGGTATCGTTGATAACAGTGTACCTTGCAAAGTGGTAGAAAAAAGCCTTATTTCTTCATGGTATTATACCATGGGGCTTTCAGTGTTTATTCTTATTGCAATTGTGGTTTTTTGGTTACCCATTCGTCTTTTAATATGGCAAAAGACAAAGGAATATGGTTATAATAAAGCGCGTGGGTATGGTTAAAGAAATCAATAAAGTCAATCCCCCTGTATTTGGAGGATATTTTTGATGAATGATCTAGAATGGAATATCGTCACAGCTAGTAAGGGCGGCGTTGGTAAAACAATGCTCACCTTGCTGCTCTTAATACGTAATCTTGAACTGGGTAAGAGTACCCTAGTGATAGACTTGAATGCAATGAACACCGATTCTTCTGCCATCCTGCTTGAAGAGCGGAGACGTGATCGAAGAATTGTGATAGAACATGAAACGGCTACGGATTCAGCCTTAGTCGAACAAGTGGGCGCTAATCAGATCATTGTTCAAAGAACATTTTCGTCATTAGGGCAAAATCAACAAAGAGACTATTATGCCGTTGGCTGGCCTTCTAATCCTTATGGATTATATAAACCCAGTTTGTTTGCAGATTTGCTTTGCACGATCAAAAAAAATGCAGATCGCATTCAGGCAGAACTGGATATGCCCGCGTTAGAAAGTGTCATCATTGATACGAATTACCATTTTTGCAACATCTTTTCCAATGATGAAAAATATTATAAGGCATACCAAGAGGGCATTCTGAAGAATGATAGTATTAAAGTTTGGTTTTTATGGGTTTATAGACAATTAGATAATCTCATTAAAGCCAATGAAGAGGGGGATGCAAGAGCAGTGTATGCAACGGCAGCTACGATGGAAGCCTTTTTGAAACGTGCTAACAATCCTACGCCGTTCATGCATGTCTTTACGCCAGTGGCATTGGTTTCATCTAAAAAAGATGAGAGTGCCGGTGCTGGTGCTGCTCTTTTTAAACTGATCAACGCCATCAGAAATGAAAATGATGATACGATTCAAGGATTGGAAGAAGTTGAAAAATTGCCCAAGGGTAATCCTATCCGTTTTCGGGATTGGGTGGATCGATTAGAAACGGCTCGCCTTAATTTACAACGGCAGGGGCATAATGATCCCCATAGCTTATTTTTAAATATGCTCATCAATGCCAGCCAAGTTCAAAATAGTGAAAACAATTCTGAACGCCCTCAAAATGTGATACCTTTATCAGTCTATCACGCGGCTTTACAATATTACACAGATAGGAGTGCTAGCGATCCTGTATCAGAAATAAAAGATTTTAGCCTGTACAAAAAATTCAAAGCACTTTTGGATCATAACGAATGAGAATTGTCATTTACAAGGCTGACAAGGGCGTACCCTTTGAAACAGCCAGTAATCAGCTTGGCAGTACAGCCAAAATTATCTTTTCTAATCGTTCAGAACAGGTAACTGATTTTAACAATAAAAGTGTTGATAAACTCAGACACAAAGTAGAACCTTGGCTACCTAAACAGAGTCTCATAGGTAGTCAGGAAGAAGACACCATTTTTTATGTTCCTTTTGAGATAAAGGGAAAATTTATGGAAATTCTTGAAAATTGGATTGATGGTTTCAAGAAAATGATGGGAAAGGGCGAGAAAGATTCCGTACCTACAAGTCAACAGCTTGGATTAGGTGAGGGGAGTTCTCTTGCTTCTTTTTATGATGAGATGGAAATACAAGAGGTAAAAGTTCTTATGGCAAAGAAGGAAGAATTGGTAAAGTTGTTTAATAGCATTGTCGAAGAGGACAATGAGATAGATGCTGTTTTTGTTTATTCTGATGACGAGTCAATGATCGTTGCAGAGAGTGAGCCCGGCCCTGATAAGTCCAGGCGAGTGGATGTTGAAATTTTTGTTGGTGTTCTAGGTGGTATTGCAACACATAAAATCCGGACGGAGGAAAACAGAGTAGGCTTAGGTTTGCTTGAGTACACCATTTACCAATTTTCTGAGGGCATTTTAAATATTACTCTCCTAGAAGAAGGATTCTCCGGAAAATATCTTTTGTGCTTTGTTAGTGCCACTCCTAAAGGTTTAGGAGAAATGTTGATGTATAGGAGAAAAAATATGTCTAAGCTCCTAGATAAACTTCGTGGCATATTGGCATAGACTGTCTAAATTCACCAACACCATGAAGTGCTGTTAACAAAAAACCATTCCTACGCCCCTATGTGTAGGAGTGGTTTTTTCTTTTAGACTGCGGATCCTCCCACCTACTTACCAACCGCATTACCTGATATTCATGTTTCGTTTTTTATTACATTAATATGTTACCTTATAACCCATTTTTACACGGTAATTCTGTGCTACTCAGTCCATGAATTACTGAGACTTTATAAGGAAATATTAAAGACTTAATTTAGATAGAACAAAACTAACACTTTAAGGTATTTGTAAATGAAAGATTTTTCGTTTTGGATTATTAGCATTTTAGGAAGTTTAGCATCCATTATTTCTTTAATATGGGGAATAGGAAAATATCTCCATAATCGACGTTTAAAATATCAAAATCCATTCGATAATTTGTCTAAAATTCGGGAAAAAGAAATACGTCGTATCGTCGGACAAATTAGGAGTGGACAATCTAGTGCTATTATTGGTGTATTTGAACAGGAAAAGACTGCAATATTGGCTGCCCTTAATGATCAAGAATATAGCGATAAGGCGGATAGATTGATTTTTTCTGATTTAGACATTTCTTCATTAGATGTAGATTGTGATCCAGAAAAATTTTGGAAACAGGCTTTAAAGCCACTCAAAGTCAATATTGAAAAACAACGACAGGACGATTTTTGGCTACGAAGGCTACGGTGGCTACTACGGCGGAATGTGTCTCCACAAGTAGCTAAAGCCTACAAAGAGTGTCAAAATAATCAGTTTGAAGAGTTTTACCTTAAAGAACTGTTCAAACAACTGAAAAAAGATAATCGACAGTTAGTCTTAATGATAGACAGATTTGATTTGTTATTACAACGAAAGAATTTAAAACGTACCCATTTTTTGGGTAATTTGCGTGAAATTGCTTCTTGTTATCCTAGTTCATTGAACTTAGTTATCACTTTGAGCATGTTGTTACAACAATTTCATCAAAAGAACAAAGAATTAAATCCTGGCGGTTCGCCATATTTTAATTTTATAGACGCTAATCAAGTGAGTTTAGCTGTATTGTCTGAAGCAGAGATTGATAAATTGTTGCAACAAAGTGAGCGCAAACTAACTAATGAGGCTTGCGATTTTATTAAAAATGCGGCTGGTGGACATCCTTATCTTTTACGGGTAGCAACAAACGTTTGGTGGAACGCTTATGATGATGACAACAAAAAAAACAAGGTTAAAAATGCAACCAAAGAATTTTCTAATCGGATAAGCAATTTGCTTGATGAGATTTTACAATATTGTTCTAAAAATACTTGTAAAGCGTTCTTATCGCTCATGCAAAAACGTGAAATTTCTGGTTTCGTCAATGAATTAAAAGAGTTGACAAAGCAAGGGTTAATAATAGAAAACAATGGTGTCTGGCAAATACACCCTAGTATTTTTTCATCTTTGTTGGCTGAAAAAGCGATGCAAAAATTGCGCGAGTCTATTAATGGAGGTATGTAATATGGATAATCAATTTCGAGAATTTAAAGACAGATTCCTATTTGCTCGACAAAGGGCTGGAATAACAACGTCTGATTTGGCCAGATTTTCTGGACACCCCTTACACTTGATTTCTGATTTAGAAACGGGAAAGATAGATGATCCGCCAGCAAAAGCGGCTTATAAATTCGCACAAGTTTTACGTGTTGATCGTGAATGGTTAATTTTTGGTATCGGTAAAATGTCTTTGGAAAACAAAATCAAGGCACTTCAAGGCAAATATGCCTTTGTAAAAACGAGCAGCGAAGAATTTTCAAAACGCAAACGGCACGAATATGAACATGAGGAGATTCCCCAAAATGCACGTTTTTGATGCTAACGCCTTGATAGCATGGTTGCGAAATGAACCTGGTGCTGATGAAGTCAGGAAATTATTGCTAACAAGCCCAATTTGCATGGCACACGCTATCAATTATTGTGAAGTTTTCTATGATATGATACGAGTTGAAGGTGAAGAAGCCGCACAAAAGGCTATGGATGATCTTCAAGAAGTTGGCGTAACTTATCGTGATGATATGAATATAACATTATGTCAAACAGCTGGACATATCAAAGCCGTTTTCAAGCGAGTGTCTCTTGCAGATTGCTTTGCCATGGCATTAGCAAAACAAGAAGGGGCAACGTTAGTCACTTCCGATCATCACGAATTTGATCCCCTTGTTGATAAGGGTATTTGTAAAATCCAGTTTTTTCGTTAGGGTTTTAAAGAGGGTTTTAAAGAAAGTATGAAACAAGTACCTTATGTTGCCGGTTCATCCGTTGGCGGTACGCCAAAGTTTATTGGACGAGTCGATATTTTACGAAAAGTGCAACAAGTTTTATCCCATCATCAAGCAAGTGCCATTGTACTTCATGGACAGCGGCGTATCGGTAAAACGTCTATCCTATATGAATTGAAAAACCAATTATTAAAAAGGGCTTATCACCCTATTTTTTTTGATTTACTGGGTAAAGCTCGTCAATCTTTGGAGGAAACCTTACGGGATTTAGCAAACACCATCAGTTCGGATTTAGGTAAAGGAAAAGCCGACTTAGGTCATAATCCCAAAACAGAATTTCGTGAAGTTTGGCTACCCAATTTATTAAATCATTTAAAGACGAAGTCATTAGTTCTCTTGTTTGATGAATTTGATGCACTAGATGCTCCGGAACTTAAACAAACAAGTGATGAGTTTTTTCGTTATGTGCATGATTTATTATCTATTAATCCTCAACGTTTATCCTTTGTCTTTGTTATTGGGCGCAATATTAATGATTTACACGATGTAGCCTTAGCTTTGTGCAAAGACGTAAACGATACCATACATGTTTCATTACTCGAATATGAATATACCGTAAAATTAATACATTTTTCCAGAGATGACAACAGCCTTCAGTGGTCAAATGAAATGATAGAAAAAATTTGGCAACTCACTCATGGGCATCCCTATTTAACCCAATCTCTGTGTAAAAATATTTGGGAACGTCTTTACGATGAAAATCCGAAAAAAACACCTGTAGTCACTCCAAAAGATATAGAAGTTGCAATTCCAGAAGCTTTGGATTCCAGTCAAAGCGCGTTAGTTTGGTTATGGAAAGGTTTAAAGTCAGCAGAACGAATTGTTGCTTCTATGTTGGCTAAAGCAGGTACAGATGTGATTACTGAAACCCGATTACAAAACTTGTTTTTTGAAAATGGCATAGAACGAATGATTCCAAAGCTAGAAAATACACCACAAGTATTGCAAGATTGGGATATTATTGAACCTGCTGATGGTGGTTATCGTTTTCGGGTTGAATTACTTCGTCAGTGGATTGTAAAACATAAATCGCTAGATCAGGTACAAGAAGAATTAGATTGTGTTGAACCTAGAGCCAATAAATTATATGACGTTGCGACTGATTATTATTATACTAATCAATCAGATGAAGCCTTTCCGTATTTACAGAAGGTTATTAATTTAAATCCCTATCATGTGGGTGCAACTCAATTACTCGCTGATATCTTATTAGAACAGCAAAAGGTGAATGAAGCACGTGAAGTATTGGAAAAGTTATCTAAATTTAATCCTCGTGCTGCACGTTCTCGACTGATTAACGTTTTATTACAATTAAAAGAAACTTGTGATGATGAAGATGAAAAGTTAACGCTTTATGAACAACTTTTTAAATTGGATGAAGAACAGTCGGAACAAAAAATTGAAAGCTATTGGTTAGAAGAAATCAAACTTGATTGGGAACAAATTTGGCTACGACGGGGGGATTATGCTCATAAAACAGGTAAGTTAAAAATAGCACTATCCAACTATGAAAGAGCTCGCGATAAAGCAGTTAATAGTGAAGGCGAATTGGATAGAAAAATTTTACAGATTAAAGCAGAGAGACAAAAAATCCAATTCAAAGCCTCCCCAAATACAGAATTAGAATGGAATATTATAACTAGCAGTCAAAATGCAACGGGTAAAACTTTGCTCTGTTTATTACTGTTGGCACGTAATCTTGAATTAGGTAAAAGTACCTTGGTAATTGATTTAAACCCTATGAATGCTGATTCTTCTGCAATTCTTCTTGAAGATAGGAATCGTGATCTGAGAATTGTGATAGAACCTGAAATGGCTACGGATTCAGCATTAGTCGAACAAATGGGTGCTAATCAGATCATTGTTCAAAGAACATTTTCATCGTTAAGGCAAAACCAACAAAGAGACTATTATGCCGTTGGCTGGCCTTCTAATCCTTATGGATTATATAATCCGAGCCTGTTTGCAGATTTTCTTTACACGATCAAAAAAAATGCAGATCGCATTCGGACTGAATTGGATATGCCGGCGTTGGAAAGTGTCATCATTGACACGAATTACCATTTTTGTAATATTTTTTCTAATAATGAAAAATATTATCAGAAATACCAAGATGGCGTTCTGAAGAATGACAGTATTAAAGTTTGGTTTTTATGGGTTTATAGACAATTATATAATCTCATTAAAGCCAATGAAGAGGGTGACGCAAGAGCAGTGTATGCAACGGTAGGCGCGATGGAAGCCTATTTCAAACGTGTTGATAATCCTACGCCGTTCATGCATGTCTTTACGCCGGTAGCATTGGTTTCATCTAAAAGAGATGAGAGTGCTGGTGCTGCTATTTTTAAACTGTTCAACGCCATCATAAATGAAGAGGCTGAGATAATTCAGAAATTAAAAAAAGTTGAAAGATTGCCCAAGGGTAATCCTATCCGTTTTCGGGATTGGGTAGAGAGGTTAGAAATGGCACACCTTAATCTACAACGTCAGGGGCATAGCGATCCACACAGCTTATTTTTAAATATGCTCATTAGTGCGATTCAAGTTCAAAATCCTGAAAACAACACTATTGAACGCCCTCAAAATGTGATACCTTTGTCGGTTTATCATAGCTCTTTACAAAACTATACAGATAAAATTGTTACTGATCCGGTTTCAAGTATTATAGATTTGAATATTTATAAAAAATTCTTCGATCTCTTGCGATAGTAATTGCAAAGCTAAAGCCATTGCCCTAAAAAAGCGAAACTCTACGAGTTACATTAATTAACCCGTTGGGGCTTCGCTTTTTTTTATGTGCTGAACATTTTAGGCAATTATCAGTAGCGGTAAAAGTCATTTTGTTGATATGTGAGTCGTTTTATGCGTCATGGAATAACATATGCGCGGCGTTGGCATGGAGGATTTGATAATATTCACTGAATTTAATATTAAGGAAAATTGAAATGAATACAAATAAATCTTTTCAGTGCAAAACAATGGGCCTTGCGTTTTCACCTAATGAATTCTAGTTCTATTTTTAATTTGGGCGACAGGCAATGCCAGAGGAACTAAAGACGCTAAAGATGCTCTATCAAGAAAAATATTTGCGTCTATTGCGTCTCTTGCGTCTCTTGCGTTTTAATAAAAATAAATTGACATAGAATTAAAAAAAATGCTCATCAAAAAAAGCGCCCAATCAACACCCTACTCGCTTACCTAGCCGACATGATCTAAAATTATGGTGGGCAAGCGGGTGATGGGTTATGGGCAAATCACTGAAATCTTGGCACCCGCTTACCCACCCTACATTGATCTAAAAAATTCACTATGACACCTTCAACGCTGATTCAAACTTTATTCGGTTCCTTATTAAATAACCCCGCCATTGTCGAAGTCGCTTCACAAGTGGGCGGTTCGGTGTTCTCGGTTTTAAGAAAAGATTTTACAATCAGGCTGTCCAAAAAGAGGCTGCTTTCCGTAAGCAAACCATCACCCAGAAAGTGGGAATAGACTATTAAGGCATTAGAAGCTATAAATTTCAAAAAGGCGAAAGGGCGAACACGCCCACATGAAATGATTTTTCTGAACATCTATAGATAACAGAGGAGACAGTATGAAACAAGCCAAGATTCAACATCTCAAACTATCCCATTTCAAAAGTATTGATACGTTGGAATTAAGGCATCTTAATGATTTTTCTGTATTTGCGGGTGCTAATGGTAGTGGTAAAAGTAATTTTTTTGATGCGCTGGATTTCGTGAGTCGTTTTATGCGTCATGGGATAACCGATGCGCTGCGTTGGCATGGCGGATTTGATCTGATTCATTCTATTCAAGAAAATGAAGAGTCTGCTCGGCGATTTGAGTTTGAAATTGAGTGTATTTTGCCCACCACTCTGGAAAATCATTTAATTGATACCCAGTATCAATACCAATTAATCATTAATTCGTTAGATACTGATCCAGAAATCAACGAACAACTTTTTATTAATCAAGAAAAGACACTCATTAGAAATGAGAGTTTGGGCATTAATTTGCCAAAAGAATTTAATCCTTTTCGAGAGAGGCTTGAGTATTCAGGGCTATCTGCGATACCCAGATTGCCATTAAGTGCATTATTAAGAAATATCAGTATCTATCGCATTGATAACCCTTTTAGGGCCCATGATCAGGAGCAATCCAATCAAGACGCTTCGGTGTTAAAATCCAACGCTTATAACCTAGCGAGTGTATTACGGCGTTTAGAACAGGATGATAATTTACGGGAAACGATTTTAGAATGGATGGAAACCGTCGTTCCCAGCATTCAAGACATTAAAACTGAGCGGCAAAATTTAGCTAAAGAAGAAGGCAGACAATTTCCTGCTCATCTGATGTCAGATGGCACCATTTACGCACTTAGTTTGTTAGTGGCGGTTTTGGATACACCTAAATATGGTTTGACTTTAATTGAAGAGCCTGAACGGGGTTTGCACCCTCAAGCTATTTTTGAATTGATTGACTTGATTCGTGAACAGGCTTCTCATTCTAATTCTATCTGGATGACTACCCATAGTGAATCAGTTGTGCGTCAATTAAAGCTCAATGAACTGTGGTTAGTCGATAAAAAAAAGGGTAGAACCCAAATGAAATCGGCAGCCGCTGGTAGTTTACAACAAGCAGACTTAGCCCCTTTGGGTGTAGATGAAGCTTGGTTGTCTAATTCATGATTGGCAACAAAGATATTAAGTACTGAAGCACAAATAAACAGGTATTTTGGGCAACCACAAGGGATTGCCCCTACGGGTACGGTTGTAGGGGCAATCCCTTG
>Ga0190344_1000738_pt1 | contig 13925 bp, 7 predicted proteins | sample 48721323_MG_FD_161662 | JGI IMG/M metagenome (GOLD analysis project Ga0190344, IMG submission 161662) | Hydrothermal vent microbial mat bacterial communities from Southern Trench, Guaymas Basin, Mexico - 4872-13-2-3_MG | ecosystem: Environmental > Aquatic > Marine > Hydrothermal vents > Microbial... | reverse complement strand
ATTTCACCCATATTGACCTCTAAAACTGAACAACGGGACATTCAAAAATATTTAACAAAATCAACTACTTATTTTTATTCTTTTTTCTGACATAACAGACATTATACCGATTAAATTTAAGTTTCGCGCCAAAAGTTGAGGCAAACAAAACTTTTTTTGCTCTTTGATTTCATTACTTTTCCCAAAATGGGAATATTAATAAAATCAATTTTTCACGCAAAAGTTTTTGTTTGCCTCAACTTATTAAGTGAAAAGTTGTGTTAAATCGGTATAATGTCTAATGACTACGAGATTGAACCAACCCGTTCCGTTTTATTCAAAAGTGCGGCCTGTCTTGCTTTAGACTTTGAAAATTATAGAGAAGCTGAACGCATGATTGCTCTTGAACTGCTAGGCAATCCACCACAGAAAATTTGAGTAAGAATTAAGGGCATTATTTATTGCCAATATTCAGGTACAAACAAAGCCCATCTCAATCTCATTAAGCCAATCCCCTTCACGGGCCTATCCCACAATGAGAACAAATGTAAAGTATGTTACACCATAGCCAAATAGGGTGGACAAACGTTGTTTGCATCGGCATAATATATTTATACCCATTCTGGATTGAAACCCATTTTATGAATGGCTCCCAATGCCCATTAGATGGTGAACCATAACATGGATTTCGATTAAGAATTGGTATTATTAGGTAAACTATAGATGTTCAGAAGTTGTTTGGTACACATTATTGAATGATAGCATTTCAATCAATAGGAGAAAAAATAGATGACTCAAATCATGACAGAAATCGTGAGCGGTGAACCCTATCAATATTATCCCCTCAGTGACAATATTGTACGATCAATCGGAGTTTGTGGGGGACAACCTACCTTTAAATACACACGTATTGAAATCACTGGCACACTGGAACGAATTGCCAGTGGCGAAAATATTGATGACGTTGTCAAAGGATATCGTGGACGTGTTTCACGCGACGCTATTCTTGAAGCGATGATATTGGTAACCAATCAATTTCTTAAAACATTGCCAGCATTAGAGAGAGCAAAATGATTGTTTTAGATGAACAATTGTTAGGACGCAATCTTGAGTTTGAAATAGCTAAATGGTATCCGGGAACCGTCCAATTTATCACGGATTTGCGCCCTAACACGGTTATCAAAGACGACGCTATCCCAACATTACTTAGACTACAAAATAAACCAATTTTTGTTACAATTAACGAAAGAGATTTTTGGAAAAAGGTTGTGATAGATAGTCACTTTTGTATTGTTTGCTTTACCTTCTCCGACATACACGCTCATAAAATTCCACAATCATTAAGATTATTGTACAACTTACCAGAGTTTGAGAGCAAAACTAAACGAATGGGTAAAGTTATCCGTGTAACGGCACAAGGGATAAGTTACTACACATTCTTTGATAAAAAAGCTTGTAGATTGGACTCATAAAAAGAAGTCCAACCTGAATTTTTAAAACTAAAATTTTTGGGGCGCTTATGGTTTGGTACGGATGAAATCATGGATAAATGAATTGAAAATTGAACAGATTGATCTCTATTACTCTCAAAGAAATGGATTCTTATTTTGCCATCGTGCCCAAAAGCGTCGTAAAAAATAAAATTTATCTTAATTTCTGAACTCATGAACTCATGAACACCTAACCACTGTATCAAATCGAAAAAGTCACGGGGAAAAGCCCGATGTAGGGTGGGTAACGTGTTTTTGTTGCCCACCAAATCTATTTCACATTTCACTTAACAAGTTTACTTATAACGTGAAATAATGTTTTTGTGTGCAAAAACAGAAGCGTGAAATATCAAAAAGTTTAAGCTATGCTCATGTGCAGTATAATAGTCTAATAGACATGTTAAAATATTAATGTGTACCAAGTGTATCCATCAACTATTTGAAGCGCAGGTAGAACTAGATGCGTGCGAGGCTAATAAAATGATGCCAGCAAAAAAACAATTCACTTGCTTTATGATTGGAGAAGGCACTTTAGTTATTCAATGTGCTAAACACATTTTAAAGCAAGCGCATCAGATATTGGGTATGATTTCTCCTGATGAAGCGGTAACAGACTGGGCGAACAGGAAGGGCATACCGTGCATTCAAGCAACTGATAACCTCATAGACTTTTTAAGTCCTGCCCTTTAGAAATAGTCTTTATTTTAAACAGGTGGAAAATTTTTATGACGACTTCATTCGATACACTCAAACATTACCCACTTTCATCCCCTCAAAGGGAAATTTGGTTTGACCAAATCTTGCATTCCAATATACCGCTATACAATTTCGGTGGCTATCTGCGGATAGACGGGCCTATTGACCCTGCGCTTTTTGAAAAGGCACTCAATCAAGTTATTGAGGAAAACGATGCTTTACGCATTATGTTCATCAAGGAGAAAACGCTACCCACTCAAGTATTTATAGAAAATGTACAGTTAAAGCTGGACTTTCTAGATTTTTCTAATGATGAAGAGCCTCAAAGGCAAGCCTTGGAATGGATGAAACGTGAATTTGTTAAGCCTTTCCAACTCTATAAAAGCCTTTTATTTCAATTTGCATTATGCAAAGTGTCAGAGAATTGTTATTACTGGTTTAAAAAGTACCATCATATTATTGTTGATGGGTGGGCGAACTCCCTAATTGTCCAGCGTGTTGCTGTGGCCTATAATGCGCTAACTGGGGAACAATCCGATGCTGAACAAACATCTTATTCTTATCGGGATTTTATTCAAAACGATCAAAGCTATCTGGAATCGGAAAATTTCGCAAAAGCCCAACACTATTGGCGAGAGAAATACCGTGAAGTGCCAGAACCACTCATAGTGCATAGGTATGCAGCACAGGATAAAACGATTCCAAGCCAACGCTCAACGCTACACCTAAAGCGTCCATTTTTCAAAAAACTCATTGAGTTTGCTAAAGAAAATAGTTCTTCAACTTTCCATCTCATTTTAGGGGTACTGTATTGTTATTTTGTCAGAACTTATGCTAGAGAGGATTTAGTCATTGGATTACCTACCCTAAATCGGAGTACAACCTCTTTTAAGCAGACAGTAGGTATTTTTACAAATGTTATTCCTGCTTGCTTCCGTTTTGGAACAAACTTAAGCTTTCTTGAATTAATTCAAGCGATTGGCCTCGAATCGCGTCAGGGGTATCCGCATCGGCGTTTTCCCATCGGTGAAATCAACCGGCAATTAGGACTAGCTCAGAAAAATCGGCGACAGCTTTTCGATTTAATACTATCCTATATGAATAATAACTGTGATACCCATTTTGCGGGTAGTGCTGTTGAAATGAGGCTTTTAACGCATGGCGTTGAACAAAATGCCTTGGTTATATTTGTCAATGAATTCCATAAACAACGGGAAGTTAAGATTGATTTTGACTATAACCTTAGTGCTTTTGACGAAGCGGAAATAGAACGACTGAAAGCCAGTTTTAAATTTTTATTGGAAGACGTTCTTCAAAGGCCTCATGTGAGTATCCAAGAATTGAATCTCATGCCTGAACAAGAACTTCGCAAAATTCTCTTTGAATTCAATGATACAGCAGTGTCTTATTCCCTTGATAAGACAATTATTGATCTGTTTGAGGAACAAGTGGAACGAACACCAGACGTTATAGCACTCGTTTTTGAAAATAAACAATTGAGCTATCGTGAATTGAATCAACGTGCCAATCAATTGGCATATCATTTAATCAACTTGGGTGTGAAACCGGAAACATTGGTAGGTATTTGTATAGAGCGTTCCTTAGAGATGGTTATAGGACTTTTAGGTATCCTCAAGGCAGGGGGAGCTTATGTGCCATTAGACCCTACATATCCTAGAGAACGCTTGGTATTTATGTTAGAAAATGCACAAGTACCAATACTTTTGACTCAATCAAGCTTAGTCGATAGACTGTCTTCACATCAAGCACAGATGGTTTGCTTAGATACCCTTAGTGCGCTGTTCTCACAGCCGAATTTAGAAAATCCAGATAGTGGAGTAGAGCCTTCAAATTTGGTTTATGTGATTTATACATCGGGTTCTACTGGCAAACCCAAAGGCGTGATGAACACTCATATGGGAATTTGTAATCGCTTGCTTTGGATGCAGGAAGCCTACTCATTGACAGAAGCAGATAGCGTACTACAAAAAACCCCGTTTAGCTTTGATGTATCAGTTTGGGAATTTTTCTGGCCTTTGTTGGTTGGCGCACGTCTCGTGGTGGCGAAACCTAGGGGTCATCAAGACCCTGCTTATCTGGTTCAGATAATTATTGAACAGAAAATTACCACACTACATTTCGTGCCTTCCATGCTCCAAATTTTTGTTCAAGCATCAGGGCTTGAAAATTGTACCTCACTTAAGCGGGTGATTTGTAGTGGTGAAGCATTGTCTTTTGAACTCCAAGAGCGTTTTTTTGCACGTAGTCATGCAACATTGCACAACCTCTACGGGCCCACCGAAGCGGCTGTTGATGTCACCTACTGGCAGTGCCAACGAGAAAGTCATTTAAATCAAGTACCTATAGGTCGTCCTATAGCTAATACTCAAATCTACATTCTTGATCACTATCTCCAACCCATCCCTATTGGCGTTCCTGGCGAATTACACATTGCTGGTGTTGGTTTGGCGAGAGGCTATTTAAATCGTTCTGAACTGACGGCTGAAAAATTCATTCCCAATCCTTTCAATAACGATCCAAAAGCACGTCTTTACAAAACGGGCGACTTAGCCCGCTATTTACCCGATGGCAATATTGAATATTTGGGCAGAATTGATAATCAAGTCAAAATGCGTGGTTTTCGCATTGAGTTGGGAGAAATTGAAACCCTACTGAATCAAGATTCGACTGTGCTGGAGGCTGTGGTGATTGCGCGTGAGGATGAATCTGGTTATCAGCGTTTGATTGCTTATATTGTCTCTAAATTGATTCCTGAACGTTTACCCCTAAAAACCAGTTGCCTCGTTGAATTGGATCATCAATCTCCGATAACGTTAACGACAGAAGACATTTCTTGTGAGGGTGTTTGCTTGGTAGGTGTTCCCCAAACTTGGAAAACCGGTCAACACGTTCGTATACGTCGTCTACAATTGCCCGATATATCTGATGATCAACTCTGGTTAGAAGGCCATATTGCTTGGTGCCAAGGACAACGGGCGGGTATCCAATTTGCTTTCACGAATCCTAGCACACGAGTGCATTTTTGCAAAATAATAGATAATCTCTTTGAAACTCAAGGTATTATAAAGGTCATACAACGCACCTCTAGCGCACATCTTCGTGACGTTTTACGCGATAAATTGCCTGACTATATGATCCCCGCCAGTTTTGTCTTTTTGAAAGAGATTCCATTAACCCCTAACGGCAAAGTAGATCGTAAAGCACTGCCTCAACTTGATGGGCAACGTGCAGATTTAGAAACAGCATACCTTGCTCCCGAAACTGAGATTGAACAGAAAATAGCGCGTATTTTGCAAACGGTGTTGCAGGTAAACCAAGTTGGAATACATGATAACTTCTTTGAGTTGGGAGGCAATTCCTTACTGTTGGTACAAGTGCAAGAAAAATTGGTAGAGGTGTTAAACCGAGAGGTGCCCGTTCTCACACTTTTTCAGTACCCCACCATCAATGCCTTGCTTCATTATTTAGAAGAAGACTCTCCTAGTGAGCATCTGGCTCTTAAAAAGAGTTATGATCGTGCCCACAAGGCAAAAGCTGCTGTACATCAATTTCGTAAACATCACAAAGCGCGATGAATAAGTTAGGGAGGTGTTGTGGTATTATAAGTAGGTTAACAAAAATACATTAACATTTTTTGTGAACGACTCGAACGCTGATGATGCTGATTGTCCTGATTGGCCCTGATTTTTTTTAATCAGTCCATATTTTAATCAGTGTTGATCATGATAATCAGTCAAATCAGCGTTCTATCTAAGAGAGAAATTTTTGCGATTTTCAAAATGCTCAAAGCCTTAAAACAGATTATTAAAGATGAATTGATTAAGTAGTGAAACATGGAGTGCCATTAAAAACAAATAAACGCTAAAGACGCTAAAGACGCTAAAGACGCTAAAGGAGGCTAAAGGAGGCTAAAAAGGCCTTCTTAATCAAATAGACGTTTGCGTTCTTTTGCGTCTCTTGCGTCTCTTGCGTTATTTTTTTTACTTGACAGAGTATAAAAAAACACTTATGAATGATTCCATCACAACTGATGAAATTGAAGGAGACATCGCTATTATTGGCATGTCTGGTAGATTTCCCGGTGCAAAAAATATTGATGAGTTTTGGCAAAATTTAAAAAAGGGTGTCGAATCCATCACCTTTTTTTCTGATCAAGAACTCATCGACTCTGGTATTAAGCCTTCTGTTTTAACGGATACCCGTTATGTTAAAGCCAAAGGTATACTGGATAATGTTGCCGGATTTGATGCGGCATTTTTTGGTTTGAGTCCTAAAGAAGCAGAAATCACGGGTCCACAACAACGCCTGTTTTTGGAATGCGCTTGGGAGGCCTTGGAAAATGCAGCTTATGATCCGCAAACCTATTCGGGTGCGATTGGCATTTATGGGGGAATGGGTGGCATTGACACCTACTTCTCAAAAAATCTATCAGTCAACCAAACCGTTATAGACAGTACTGATAAATTCCAACTGCTGATTGGTAATGATAAAGATTTTTTATGTACCCGTATTTCTTATAAACTCAATCTGAATGGCCCCAGTATTACTGTCCAAACGGCTTGTTCAACTGCTTTAGTGGCCGTAGTGATGGCTTGTAAGAGTCTATTAACTTATCAATGTGATATGGTACTCGCGGGTGGTGCAGCTATTTCTATACCAGCCAAATCAGGCTATTTATATCGGGAAGGCATGATTTTCTCTCCCGATGGCCACTGTCGCGCCTTTGATGCCAAAGCACAAGGTACTGTTCTGGGCAATGGTGTGGGTATCGTTGTCCTAAAAAGACTAGAAGAGGCCATCGCCGATGGGGATCACATTTATGCCATTCTCAAAGGGGCCGCGATTAATAATGATGGTACCTTAAAAGTGGGTTATACCGCGCCCAGTGTGGAAGGTCAAATGCAGGTAATTGCAGAAGCCTTGGCGTTTGCTGAAATACCTGCGAAAACAATCAGTTATGTGGAAACACATGGCACGGGAACGCCCTTAGGGGATCCGATTGAAATTGCGGCATTGACTAAGGTTTTTCGGGCTGAGACGGATAAAACAGGTTATTGCGCCATTGGTTCGGTAAAAACGAATATCGGACATTTGGACATTGCGGCGGGCATTGCCGGCTTGATTAAAACCGTCTTAGCCCTTGAACATCAGTTGATACCGCCCAGTTTGCACTTTGACACCCCGAATCCCAAATTGGATTTGGACAACAGCCCTTTTTATGTCAATACGCAACTCTCGGAATGGAAAACGCAGGGTTATCCGCGCCGTGCTGGCGTGAGTGCTTTTGGTATAGGCGGTACCAATGCCCATGTTGTGCTGGAAGAAGCCCCTAAACTCAAATCCAAACTCCAACATCCCAAGTCGAACCGGCCTTGGCAATTACTGATCCTATCTGCTAGAACAGACACGGCATTAGAAACTGCAACGATTCAGTTAGTTGAGCATCTCAAACAACAGCCCAACCTGAATTTGGCCGATGTGGCTTATACTTATCAAGTGGGTCGCCGTGCCTTTAATCATCGTCGCATGTTAGTGTGCAAAACGCTGGCAGAGGCTATCAAGGCACTTTCGACACAAGATGAGGTTAAACCGGTTTTTAGTCATACTGTAAAAGACAATGAAAAACCCTCAGTCGTGTTTATGTTTTCTGGGCAGGGGGCACAATATGTTAATATGGGTTGGGCACTTTACCAAACTGAGCCTCTGTTTCGTGAGCCAGTTGATCGCTGTGCTGAATGGCTTAAATCGCATCTTGGACTTGATTTACGCACCGTGTTGTATCCCAATGAGGCACAACAAACCGAGCCTGCTACTCAACAACTCAACCAAACAGCACTTATCCAACCGGCCCTCTTTGTCATTGAATATAGCTTAGCGCAATTATGGATGGCTTGGGGTGTACAGCCAAAAGCGATGATAGGACACAGCATTGGCGAATATGTGGCAGCGTGTTTGGCTGGCGTGTTCACCTTAGAAGACGCATTAAGGCTAGTCGCAGCGCGTGGACAATTAATGCAAACGGTCCCACCGGGTGCTATGTTAGCAGTGCCGCTTTCAGAGGCAGAAATACAAACTTTTCTGAATGAAAACATTGATTTAGCGGCAATTAATATGCCCGATCAAAGTGTGATATCAGGTCCTATTGAAGCGGTGGAACGATTAGCCACGCAATTGGCTGAACAGGGTATAGAATGTCAACGTTTGCACACCTCTCATGCGTTCCATTCAGAAATGATGTCACCCATATTGCCCTCTTTTTTGGAACAAGTGCAGAAAATCGCGTTAAAGCCACCCAAAATACCGTTTATTTCTAATGTGACTGGTAGTTGGATTAGCAACAGCGAAGCCACGGATCCAAATTATTGGGTCAATCATATACGTCAAACAGTACGTTTTTCTGCGGGATTACAAACCTTACTTAAAAAACAGGCATATATTTTGCTTGAAATTGGGCCAGGACGTACTTTAAGCACATTTGCGAAACGACATCCTGATAACGCAGGGCAGTTAGTGCTAACATCACTACGCCATCCCAAAGAGGAACAATCAGACAGTGCCTTTTTATTAAATACCTTGGGCCAATTGTGGTTGGCTGGGATAACCGTGAATTGGGCTGAATTTCAGGCCCATGAACAGTGTTACCGTTTACCGTTGCCAACTTATCCGTTTGAACGTCAGCGTTATTGGATTGAACCCCAAACCCAAGTAGAAACGCTTAAACCTCAGTCCGACGGGTTACACAAAAAACAAGATATTGCAGATTGGTTTTATATGCCATCATGGAAACGGACGGCTTCTACGACGGTTTATAATACCAATGCTTTCACAGCGCCATTATGCTGGCTAGTCTTTATGGACGAATGCGGTTTGGGTTCTCAATTAGTCAAACGATTGCAACGACTGGGTCAAGATGTGATAACCGTGACGGTGGGAGAACAATTGACTTGTGACGCACAGAAATATACGCTGAACCCGCACCACCGCGATGACTACGATGCGCTGTTGCAAGAACTCTTAGCACAAAACAAACGTCCCAAAATGATTATTCATTTGTGGAGTGTGACAGCCAACAAAGAGATAGAATCAGGACTTGAATTTCTTGACACGTTTCAAAATTTGGGTTTTTATAGTTTACTCTTTCTAACCCAAGCACTGGGTAAGCAGAATTTCACGGATGCCCTGCAAATTGGGGTAGTATCAAATCATCTGCAAGCCGTGACTGGTGATGAAGTGTTGCGCCCAGAGAAAGCCACCCTATTAGGGCCCTGTAAAGTTATTCCACAAGAATACCCAAATATCACTTGTCGAAGCATTGATATTGTTTTGCCTGATGAATTATTAGGCACTAGGCAAGCGGATAAACTGATAGAGGCTTTGTTGGCAGAATTCATGCCTCAAAAACCATCTGATTTAGTCATCGCTTATCGTGGGCAACATCGCTGGGTGCAAACCTTTGAACCGGTTCGCTTGGAATCCCAAATCAGTGAAACACCTCAGTTAAGGGACAAAGGTGTTTATCTGATTACTGGGGGATTGGGCGGTATAGGTTTGGTATTAGCGGAATACTTGGCAAAAACGGTGCAAGCTAAACTGATACTCACCATGCGTTCCGCTTTTCCTGAAAGAGACGAATGGCAACCTTGGTTGGCCAATCATAATGAACAAGATAGCGTTAGCCGCAAGATCAAGCAAGTGCAAACGCTTGAAGCATTAGGGGCTGAAGTTTTAATTATCACAGCCGATGTTGCCAATATCGAACAAATGCAGCTTGCTCTCACTCAGTCATTAGAACGATTTGGACACCTTCATGGTGTCATCCATACAGCGGGTGTGCCGGGGGGGGGCGTTATTCAACGAAAAACTTGGGAAAGAGCAGAGCGTATTCTGGCCCCTAAAGTGAGGGGAATAGGGGTACTTGATGCGATACTCAAGGATATCCAATTAGATTTTTTGGTATTATGTTCATCAGTGAGTTCAATTTTAGGCGGATTTGGACAAGTCGATTATTGTGCCGCTAATGCTTTTCTTGACGCTTTTGCTCACTATAAAACGGCCGGTGCCGGCTTACCGACTGTCAGTATATTGTGGGATAGTTGGCAAGAAGTGGGCATGGCATTTGAATCTACCAAGCGACACGCCGGAACCCTTAATATTCCTCAAGCACCTCAATATAAAGCAGTCAACCACCCATTGTTCGATAAATGTATTGTGGATGACAAGACAGGAACAGAAACCTACATGACCCACTTTAAGGTCTCAAAATACTGGGTGTTGAGTGAACACAAGGTGATGGGAAAACCAACATTGCCGGGAACCGCCTACCTAGAAATGGCTAGAGCGGCTGTTGAAAACCACACAAAAAGTTATGGCATTATTGAGTTCAAGGAAGTTTATTTCCTAGCCCCCTTAACCGTAACAGAGGATGAAGAAAAAGAAGTTCGGCTCCTCTTGACAAAACGGGGAACAGAGTTTGAATTTGTGATTGTGAGTCCAGCCCATTCAGGTGGCACTTGGCAAGAATATGCTAGAGGGCAAATAGCCACTCACATAGACGCAGAATGGCCTGAACAATATGACCTCAAAGTTCTTGAGGACAACTGTCAAAAAACAGAAATGGTTTTTTCGCAAGACATACTGACAACCCCAACTGGCATAGCGGAATTTGGTCCGCGCTGGAATAATTTGAAGCAGATTAAAATGGGACATAATCAAGAATTGGCCCGTTTGGAATTGCCAGCATCATTTGCTGCTGATCTGAAGGCATATCGGTGGCATCCGGCATTATTGGATATAGCAACCGGTTTTACTTTGGTCAAAACGGAAACGGCTTACCTGCCGTTTTCATATAAAAGATTGCGGTTAAAAGGGGCACTACCGGCAAAAATATACAGCCACCTCACGTTTGCAGACAATCCACCACCCAATACCCTGAAATTGAATCTCAAAATCATGGATGAACAAGGACAGGGGTTGGTTGAAATAGAAGACTTTACCTTAAGAAAAGTCAATTTAGCTTCAAAGGTATCAACCGGCCAATCAGAACCGGTTTACCAACCGGTTGCTAATGACACGCTGATACCCACTTCCGACACTAATGTGTTTCAAAGAAACCTGAAGGAAGGACTCTTACCCACAGAGGGTATTGAAGTGTTTAAGCGTATTTTGCAGAGTCAAAAAACTCAAGTGATTGTCTCGACACGGGATTTTTCGGCACGACTAGTAGAAAAAGAGACCGTTTCTACCAGACTTGTTGCCTCTAAAGAGGCAGCACCCCAGCATTTAGCAAAATCGACACACTCACGACCGCAATTGAGCAACGCTTATACTGCGCCTCATAATCAGCTTGAGCAGACAATGACTGAGGTATGGGAGAACTTCCTTGGCATTGACAAGGTGGGCATTCACGATGACTTCTTTGGGTTAGGTGGCGATTCGTTAATGGCAGTTCAACTGGTTGCTGAATTACAAAAAAACCTTCAAGTAAAATTATCCCCAGTAGTTTATTGGAAAAATCCACTATCGCTACCTTGGCTAAATCAATTCAAGCTATGCCAACAGACGAACTCGTCTTGCCGCCTTCATTGGTGAAAATTCAAACGGGCAATGCCGTTAGGCAACCGATATTTTTGGTTCATCCCGCTGGTGGACAGGTTTATCTTTACCGAGATTTAGCCCATTATTTAGGCCCAGAACAACCCGTTTACGGATTTGAGGCACCAGGCTTAGATGGAAAGGTGCAGCCATTGGCTCAAATTGAAACAATGGCGACTCACTATATCAATGCCATGCGTGTTGTCCAACCTGAAGGCCCCTATTTTCTGGGCGGGGCTTCCTTGGGAGGTATGGTGGCCTTTGAAATGGCACAGCAACTTCACACGCTAGGCCAAAGAATAGCATTGTTATTTATGATGGATTCTGCCGGACCAAAGCAACTCTTACTAGAAAACACAGATGATCTGACAATTCTAGCTTATGTACTTGGATTGGGTCTCAACCCCGAACTGCCCATATCAAAGGAATACTTCGATCATCTTGATTTTGAGGAACAAGCACGCTATTTTTTTGAACATAGTGATATTGCGAACCGGGCCTATTCGGAAAATATTATTTCTCATATTCGTAATTTTCTGGAGTTTTACAAGTTAGAAATCCAAGCCATGAATAATTATGTCCCCAAAACTTACCCGGGCCAGATTCTCTTTTTCCGCGCTCATGAATGTGATGCATTTATGCCCACGCACCCTGAAAATTATTGGAAAAATTTCGCAACAGGTGGGGTGGATATCCATGAAATACAGGGAGATCATGTCAGCATGAATTTTCCGCCCCATGTTAAAATGATGGCTGAACAATTGAAGAATTATCTGTAATTTAAATAAATCATGAGTACAACATCAAAATAGGAAAAATTCAATATGACAGAAACAGTACCTACCCTATCAGGCTATCGTATGACTGAAAAGCTCTATGATGGCACGAGAACCTTAATTTATCGGGCACTACGGGAAACTGATAATCAACCCGTGGTGATTAAATTCCTCAAACATGAATATCCCACCTTCCAAGAACTCGTGCAATTTCGTAATCAATACACGATTGCCAAAAATCTTGATTTCAAAGGGTTTGTTCATATTTATGCCTTGGAACACTATTACAATGGTTTTGCCCTCGTCATGGAAGATATTGGCGCGGTTTCTCTCACCGACTACATAACATCTAATCCACTGACACTGAAAGAGTTTTTCTCTATTGCGGTTGCTATTGTTAAAATTATAGAAGTTCTCTATCAAAATAGGGTGATTCATAAGGACATTAAACCGCAAAATCTCCTGATCCATCCTGAAGCCAAGCAAGTCAGACTGATTGACTTTAGCATTTCTTCTTTGCTACCCAGAGAAACCCAAGAAATTCAAAGTCCTAACGTTTTGGAAGGCACCTTGGCTTATCTGTCCCCAGAACAAACAGGGCGTATGAATCGGGGCATTGACTATCGCACCGATTTCTATTCGTTGGGCGTGACTTTTTATGAACTGTTGACTGGGCATCTCCCTTTTCAATCAGATGATCCGATGGAATTAGTCCATTGTCACATTGCCCAAATACCTACGCCACCAATCGAGGTCAATCCCGCTATTCCGCGTATCGTGAATGACCTCATCATGAAGTTAATGGCGAAAACCGCAGAAGAACGCTATCAAAGTGCGTTTGGCATCCGCTACGACTTGGTTCTGTGCCAACAACAGTGGGATGCGCACGAAAGTATTACGCCTTTTGAACTGGGGCTGCGTGATATTTCGGATCGTTTCCAAATTTCAGAAAAACTCTATGGACGGGAAACAGAAGTTGCAACCCTGTTAGCGGCTTTTGACCGGGTCAGTGAAGGTCAAACAGAAATGATGCTAGTCGCGGGTTTTTCTGGTATTGGGAAAACCGCCTTGGTTAATGAAGTTCACAAACCCATTGTCCGCCAACGCGGTTACTTTATTAAGGGCAAATTTGACCAGTTCAAACGCAATATTCCCTTTTCAGCCCTAGTGCAAGCTTTTCAAAACTTTATGGGACAACTGTTGACAGAAAGTGATACAGAACGAGCACTATGGAAAACCAAACTCATAGACGCTTTGGGCGATAATGGACAAGTCATCATTGAAGTTATTCCAGAATTAGAGCAGATTATGGGTTCACAACCGTCTGTACCTGAGCTAACCGGCAGTGCCGCCCAAAATCGCTTTAATATGT
>Ga0190344_1000737_pt1 | contig 13970 bp, 15 predicted proteins | sample 48721323_MG_FD_161662 | JGI IMG/M metagenome (GOLD analysis project Ga0190344, IMG submission 161662) | Hydrothermal vent microbial mat bacterial communities from Southern Trench, Guaymas Basin, Mexico - 4872-13-2-3_MG | ecosystem: Environmental > Aquatic > Marine > Hydrothermal vents >... | reverse complement strand
CGAAGCGCACCGCTCGCAGACTTCCCTCAGCGTGGAGCAGTGGAAGCGGACGATGGACAAGCTCTGGGCGGCGGGGGTTCCTCACGTTACCTTCACCGGTGGCGAGGCGACGATCTACCCGCACCTTCGCGAGCTGATCGAGTACGCCGAGGACATCGGGTTGGTAACCGGACTGCTGACCAACGGCATTCGCCTGGCGGATAAAGAGTTCCTCAACGGGCTGGTCGAGGCGGGACTGGATCACGTCCAGATCACCATCGAGAGCCACGATGCCGCCATTCACGACGAGATGGTTCAACACCCCGGAGCCTGGAAGAAGACCGTACAGGGCATCCGCAACGCCCTTGAACTCCCGCTCTACGTGCTGACCAATACCACGCTGACAAAGCGCAACGCCGTGGGCATCGAGCAGACCGTGGAGTTCCTCAGCGAACTGGGTCTGCACCAGATCGCCGCCAACGGGATGATCCACTCCGGTCGCGGCAAGGCGAACCCCGACGCCTTCACCGAAGCGGAGCTGATTCCCGTTGTCGAGAGCTTCTTCGATTCCGCCTCCCGCCTCGGGCTGAACTTCCTCTGGTACACGCCGACCTGCTACAACGAGCTTAACCCGGTGGAGCTTGGCATCGGCATCAAGACCTGCTCCGCCGCCCGCTACAACCTCGCTATCGAGCCGAACGGCGATGTCCTCCCCTGCCAGAGCTACTACGAGGCACTGGGCAACATCACCAGCGACAGCTGGGCGAGCATCTGGAACTCACCCCTCGCCAACGAGATACGGAACCGAGACTGGCTGCCGGATAAATGCGACGGCTGCCCGGAGCTGACCCTCTGCGGCGGTGGCTGCCCGCTGATCTATAAAGAAGGCGCAGATATAAGCTGCTCCGCCCCGGGATAGCAGCGCAGTGCGCTGCACCACAGAGCTGGGCTTCGCCCAGAAAACCATGTGGTATTCCGCTCCCGCTGGTCGCTGAATATACTTGATAGTTGACCACTATCAGAGAATCACGATTATCTCTAAGTTTGGAACAGTAGGGGCGAACCTTGTGTTCACCCTTTCTCATAATTCGTTGACAGAGTACAGAGCAGGATGGTTTGCAAAACGGGAAGGCGTAATGCCCTCCCGTTTTTCATATTTATCGAAGCTGACCGCTACCTAGAAGTCAATGCTGTCCAGGAAGCTGGTTACCGCGCTGCGGAAGGCGACCTCTTCGTCCCGGACGCAGTAGGCATCCACGAAGAATATCTGCCCCTCGTGAAGGTACATCGTGTCGAGGTTGTAGAAGTGGTTGTCGTCGTAGCTGTCGAAATAGTCCACACCAGCGAAGAAGACGGGAGCGGAGCCGATCTCGGAGGAGTCGCCGAAGGCAAGACCGTGTTCGCCGGAGGCACCTTCGATAGTCTCGACCAGGCTGTCGTGGAGATCGCCGAGGAGAGCTTTAATATCGCCGTCGTAGCCTTCCAGCAGATCGTCGTTACTCATGCCGATCTCTCCGCCGGCGTAGAAGTTGATCAGCCCAACCAGCTCTTCGCCGTCGAGCCAGGCGAAGTAATGGTCATCGGCGGTTTCCTGGAAGTACTCCCAGCCATCGGGTTCGTTAACGTCAACTTCGAATCCGGCAATTGGCAGGGTGGCGGCGAAGCTCAGCCCGACGAGGGCGAGAAGCAGAGCGGTAAGTTTCCGCATGGTATCCTTTCGGAGGTTGGCTTGAGTGTTAAACGCTCTATGTGAACACAAGTTTGCCCATTATAGCCCCTCCGGGGGTATTTTTCCAGTTCGGTGATGGTTGATTGCGGCATGATGATGAGTGGCGAAATGCCAAAGGGCGAAGCACTTCCCCCCCTAACCAGTGAGTCTAAACATACGCAAGGTTTTCTGACGCGAAGCGTCAGTCCTGTGATGCAACGCACCGCGTTGCAAAGGGCGAACGGGTAGCCGCTATCTTTGCTTGCTTGTTACTGCGAAGGTTGGTAAACTCCCCGCCGTTGAGACAAACTAGCGGGAGGCAGAGTGGATTACAGTAAGACAGGGTTTGAGGAGATTCGCGGCTGGGTTCTTGGGCTGGATAAAGAGGTTCCCCTGGCAACCGGGGAGCGGAAGCGGTACACCTTCCTCGATAACGCCGCCAGCACGCCAATGCTCAAGCCGATTGCCGATAAGGTGAACGAGTTTTTGGGCTGGTACTCCTCGATTCATCGGGGGACTGGTTTTAAGTCTTCGGTGGCGACCCACGCCTATGAGTCTGCCCGCGAGGTGATTCTCGGCTTCGTCGGCGCGAAGGCGGAGACCCACACCGCCGTCTTCACCGTCAACACCACCGAGGCGATCAACAAGCTCTCCTGCTGCCTGCCGATTCCCGACGATGCCGTGGTGATGGTATCACCACTGGAGCATCACTCCAACGACCTTCCCTGGCGGCACCGGGCTGAGGTTGTTTTTCTGCCCCTCGATGAAGAGTACCGGGTTGACCTCGCTGCCACGGAGAAGCTGGTCGAGTCCCTCGCCGGGCGGCTCTTCCTGATTGCGATCAGCGGAGCCAGCAACGTTACCGGACAGCTGACCCCCTTCCACGAGCTGGCGAAGATAGCCCATGCCAACGGAGTGCGGATTCTGGTGGATGCGGCGCAGCTGGCACCCCACGTGGCAATTGACATGACCCCGGACGAACCGGGAGCGCAGCTCGACTTTCTCGTTATCGCCGGGCATAAGATGTACGCTCCCCTCGGTGGAGCCGCCCTGATCGGTCGTCTCGACGCGATGACCCAGTGTAAGGTCGCCTGTCGCGGTGGCGGGACTATCAAGCTGGTTACCCGGGAGCGGGTGGAGTGGGCGCCGCTGCCCGACCTTTTGGAAGCCGGAACCCCCAACGTGGTGGGAGCGGTGGCACTTGCCGCAGCGGCAAAGACGCTTCTCTCAATCGGCTTCGACCGAATGCATCAGCGGGAGCAGGAGCTGACCCAGCGGCTGCTTATCGGAATGAACGCCGTCCCCGGCATCACCATCTACGGCTCCGCCGATCCAGAGAAGCTCGATGACCGCCTCGGTGTGGTAGCCTTCAACCTCAAGGGCTACGATCACGCCCTGCTGGCGGCGATCCTCTCCTGCGAGTCGGGAATCGGGGTGCGCAACGGCTGCTTCTGCGCCCATCCCTTCGTCGCCGACCTGATGGAGGTTGACCCCGAAGAGTTCGAGCGTTTCGCCAACAATATGCTCAACGGCGACCGCAGCGAGCTGCCGGGCATGGTACGTATCAGCCTGGGCATCTACAACAACGAGGCCGAGGTGGACAGCTTCCTCGCCAAGCTCAGGGACTTAGTCGAGAACGGCGCGAAGCTGGAATATACCCAGACCAAATGCTCCGGCGCGTATCTGCCCAAAGGCTGGCAGCCTCACCCGGAGGAGCATTTTAGTATCTAGCTCCACTGTCCTGTAGGGGCGTATTGCATACGCCCCAGAATACCCCAAAGACGATAAGGACCCCATGTCTTTCCCAGCCAGAGAACACCGTGTGGACAGCCAACCCATCGAGGGTGCCATCTTCAAAGAGCTGCGCCTGCTTGCCGATTCACGGGGCTTTCTGATGGAGATTCTCCGAGCCGACGACGGCGAGTTCTTCAACTCAGGGCTTCCCTTCGGGCAGACCTACGTTACTGCCTGCTACCCCGGTGTGGTCAAGGGCTGGCACGCCCATCGGCTCCAGCATGACCGCTTCTGCTGCCTCCACGGTCAGGCGAAGGTGGTTCTCTACGACGACCGCCCAGAGTCGCCCACCCATGGATTGGTCAACGAGTTCATCATGGGGCAATTGAGTCCAAAGCTGCTGATCATCCCGCCGGGAGTACAGCATGGCTTCACCGCCCTGGGGACGGAGACCGCGCTGATCCTCAACATTCCCACGATGACCTATAACTACGAAGACCCCGACGAGCTGCGCCTCGACCCCCACGACTGCCACATTCCCTACGATTGGAACCGGGTGGATGGGTAGGTGTCTTAAAGCCGATATTACCTGTTAATTAGGCGATGACAATGTAGGGCGGGGATTTTAATCCCCGCCGCTTTCTGTGCCATTGTTGATAGATTCTCCCTCTTGACAACAGTAAGGGGTGAAACTAGACTTCACCACGGTAAGGTAATCAGACCTTACATAGTTTAACTAACCCTGATTGGAGGAACGATGAAGAAACTACTAATAACCACCCTGCTTGTAGCCGTATTTGTATTTCTAGCTGGTTGCGCGCCAACTGGTAGTGGTAATAGCGGCGAAGATGTTGTGGGTTCACTGGAGTGGGCGCGGAAGATTGCTGAGGAAGTACGCGACGCGGAACTGCCGAATGCTCCCTGTTACAGCATCACGAGCTATTCTGTTGATGGAACGGGAAAGATCGAGCAAGGGGGCAGTTGGTTTCTTGCGTTTGAAGGTACTGAAGGTGAGAATTACGGTCTATCGGTTACCGTTACATACGACGGTGAAACAGAGGTTGACTATTACTCTGGTTACGACCGGACTGAGCTGCCGAGCTACAGCAACGGCAAGGTTTCAACCTGGTTTAATATTGCAGACGAGGCTGTCAATGCAAGTACCCTTGACTACGATAGACATTGGTTTGTGTGTGTAGATGATGCTTCTAATAGCTTTGAAGGGGCTGATTTCGTAGCGGCTGTCCTGTACGTACATGATACTCAGGGGTACGTCGCAATGGTCGTTATGAATGCCAACACCGGAGAGGTGCTGGAAGTTGAAATGTATTAAACCATTCTGGTCAAAACAGAAAAGGACGGAGTAATCCGTCCTTTTCTGTACTCCTGAGTCACCATCTCCTGCTGTCCTCCCTCCTAATCAAGGATACAGGGGACGGGAGCGTATCCGTGGAGATAACTGCTGTTCGTTTAATACGGTTAGCCGCGAAACTGTGATGCAACACACCGCGTTGCTTGACTGGAGGGGCGGGGGGCTTTATCATTGTTGTTGGTTGATGCGGTTTGGGTGAAGCGGGTTCAGAAACGGTATTTAAGGAATGACTCTCCGGAGATACAAATGGTTAAGCAAGCATCGTGGTTGTTGATAATCATCGTTTTGTTGCTGGGACCGGGCTGCTCGGAGACCGAGGAAGAGCAGGCGGATGCGGTGCCACCAACGGTTGAGGAGCCGCTTCCGGCGATCAGCACGATGTACCTGCCGGAGTGTTACCTTCTGTATGTGGAGCGTGGCGGCGAGGAGCAGGACAGCCTGGCGGCGATTAGCGAGCTGGAGGTTCTGCTCAGTGAGCATGAGGTAGCTCCCGCTGGTCCGCCCTTCGTGTTCTATACCGGTGATAGTTATCGGGTTGGCGTGGCGGTGGATGAAGCCGTCGAGCCGTGGGGTGAACTGCGGGTAGAGAAGCTGCCCCGACGACTGGTTGCCTATCTGGAGACACTGGGGGCCTACGGAGAAGAACGCGTAGAGGAACACGAACAGCTTCTCGCCTGGGTGTGGGAGTCTGGCTTTCAGGCGGAGGAGGATATTCGCGATTACTACCTGAACTGGGATACCGAGCAGTCGCCGGAGTATCTGATGGCGGAGGTTACGGTGTGGATCAGCCTGCCGGAATAGCCAGGCAACGCGGTGCGTTGCATCACACCTTCGCGGTTATGGTATCAGCCAGACAATGATTATCCCCGCGTTTTGCCGCTTGCCACTGCTCGCTCACAAATATCGCCTGACGGTTTGGGTTTCTCGTGATGATTTTCTGGGCGAAGCCCAGCTCTGTGGTGCAGCGTACCGCTCCACAATTACTAAACGGTATCTGTTAGCGACCAACGGGAGCGGATGACCGTGGCGATTGCCGTAACTGTTTGTATGCCTTTGTCGCGAAAGCGTGGTGTACGCGTACTGCTCCACAATTACTAAATGGTGTCTGTAGCGACCAACGGGAGCGGATGACCGTGGCGATTGTCGTAACTGTCTGTATGTCCTGGTCGCGAAAGCGTGGTGCAGCGTACTACGCTGCCTAGTAGGTGATGACCCGGTTGCTGTCGGTGATCCAGTCGCTGAGGCTGTCGAGGCTGCCGATGCTGGCAAAGTCGTGCAGGTCGCTCTCGGCAACTCCACGGGTCTTGCAGCAGGTACCGCAGACGAGGACCTCGGCGTTACGAGTGGTAGAGATAAGCTCGGCGGGGCTGTAGGTCAGGTTGCGCTCGGCATCGTAGGCACCGCTTTTGAACTCTGGTTTTTCGCTGGCGCAGAACACAGAGTCGGAGAAGAAGAAGAGACGGATTTCGATGTTGTCTCGCTGGCTCATCCGCCGCGCCAGGCGCAGGGCGTTCCAGGTACGCTCGTTGCCAAAGGGATGTTCGTTAATAATAAACAGGATTGTCATCCATATTCCTTTCAGTTTGGTTGGTCGAGGTGTCCGAAAGTATGAGATAGCTGTGTGGAGAGTCGTTCCCGGCGGGGGGATGGTATCTTTCCAACGGATTCTTTGCAAGGTAATTCCAGCTTGCCAATATTGATAAGTCGGTGAAGAGAGGCTAGAATAGATGAGGGAGCGTTGACTTTGCCTGAGTGATGACATAATTCAACTGCTTTTTATTAGCCATTCAGGATTAGAAGAAAAATAAACTATAATTAACGGAGTTCTATACATATCCTCACTGCTTAGTCAGGATAAAACGTATTCAGAGATTAAGTGAACAACACAAGTTTCACAACGGTCTTCCCTATTGCCATTGCCAGAGCTACCAAACAAGAGGTCTCACGATGTCTCCCAAACACGATGTCTGTCATAGCTGCGGCTCCCCGATGGAGCGGGACTCCAACTTTTGCATTATGTGCGGCACTCCGCGCCCCAAAGGCGAGAAGAAATGCCCCTCCTGCGACCAGCCTATTCACGAGGGAGACATCTTCTGCGGCAACTGCGGCTATCGGCTGAAGGGAGCGTCATCCGGCACCGTTCGGGCGCGCCTGGCTCCTGAGGAAGAGGCGAAGCTCCAGCGCGGCCACACCAGGGCACCGATAACCCTTTCCGAGCTGATGGCGATTCCTCCAAAGCTGCCCAACGAGGGGATCGTCGTTCGCAAGAAAGAAACCGGCACGGTGTTTGGTCCCGGTAGCTTCGATCGCATCATTGAGCTGATCAGGCAGAAGAAAATCAACGGGCAGGATACCGTTGGCATCGGCGACGGTCGCTGGTTTATGATCAATGAACATCCCCAGCTTCAGGCCTACCTGAGTGCCGAGGATACCGCCACCACTCCCGAAGAGGTGGTGATCGACCTCGCCGCGCCGAGCATTGAGCCGGAGACCAAGAAATCGAACACCGTGGTTACGGAGATGGAAAAGAAAGACCTGCCGCTGCGTCCCAACCTCATCCCATCGGACAACATCTACATCTACCTCATTGATTCCAAAAAGGAAATGGGACCGATGAGCTACGCAACGCTGGTTAAGTACATCCGCGACGGAACCCTTGCCAAGCATGACTACATCTACTCCACCAACAACAAGTGGACCAGCTTCCGCGAGCTGCTCAAAAGCTCACCAACGGGCTAACCCCCACGACCGGGCAATCTTCAGGCAGGTAACAGGGAGAAAGCGTTGACAGGCGAAATCCAGATCACCATTCACGATCACCAAAAGATTCACTGGGTTGACCCGGAGCTGCCCCGCCGGGCAGCCCAGCTCACCACCCGCCTGGAGGGCGAACGCCAGCCGGGCGAGACGGAGCAAACCCTCCAGATTGCCATCGTCCTCTTCGACGACGAGCAGATGATCCGCATCCACAAGCAGTATCTGGATATAGACGAGACCACCGATGTACTGGCATTCAATCTTGATGACGACTTCGAGGTATCCCACGACGAGTCCGAGGTCAGCCGGGGCGCACTGTTGGGCGATGTCTTTGTCAATGTAGAGCAGGCACAGCGGCAGGCAGAGGAGTATCAGCACTCCCTGGGTCGAGAGCTGGCGATTCTGGTCTCTCACGGCGTGCTGCACCTGCTGGGCTACGACGATGCCGACCAGCGCGGACGCGACGAGATGATGCGCAAGAGCCTGCTGATCGCCGACCACGAGTGGCTATCATCCTATACAAACAATAATGATGAGGAGTAAAGCTGCCCAAAGAAGAAAAATCCAGAAAGGGGAAGCAGCAGAGCGGTCCGCTGGGGCGTAAACCCCGGATGAGCCACTCGATGAACAACGCGCTGGAAGGAATCATCTACGCGCTGAAGACCGAGCGCAACATCCGCATCCACTTCATCGCGGGGCTGCTGGTCATCGGTCTTTCGCTGTTCCTGGGCATCTCCAAAACCGAGCTGGTGATGATCATCCTCGCGGTAACCCTGGTCATCGTTGCCGAGCTGCTCAACACCGCCCTGGAAAAAGCCCTCGACCTGATAACCACCACCTTTCACCCCATGGTGAAGATTGCCAAGGACATCAGCGCGGGAGCGGTCTTCGTCGCCACAATTTCGGCGATTATCATCGGCTTCCTGGTAATTTTCAAGAGTATCAAGCCCCACATCTTCTCAATCATCTCCGCCGTCAAGGGAACGCCGGAATACGTTACTTTAGTCAGCTTCATTCTGGTGATTGTCCTCAGTATTCTCGGTAAGGTACTCAATAAGCGGGGAACTCCCCTCCACGGAGGGATGCCCTCCGGTCATGCAGCGGTCAGCTTCGCCGTCTTCGCCGTGGTTACCCTGATGACGGAGAACCCCCTGGTCAGCGTGCTGGTCTTCGTGCTGGCACTGATCATCTCCGATTCGCGTATCAGGCAGGGCATCCACACCTGGCGGGAAGTCCTCGCCGGCGCGCTCCTCGGCATGGGCATAGTTAGCTTGAACTACTGGATCTTCCTGACGTAAGCCACTACCTGTTTAGATTGGTGTTAAATTATGAGCATTGAATACACCTCGGAAGACTTGCTTGGCATTCTTAACGAGCTACGAAAACTCCCAAACGAAACTGAATGGGTTGAGTTTAAGCACAATAACTCTAATCCAGAAAGAATTGGTAAGTATATTTCAGCTCTTTCCAACTCAGCCGCCTTGATTGGAAAGATTACCGCCTACTTGGTCTGGGGTATAGAAGATGAGTCCCATGAAGTTGTTGGTACAACGTTCAAACCAACTTCCAATAAAATAAAAGGCGAAGAACTAGAAAACTGGCTATTACGTCAACTAACCCCAAAACTAAATTTCCGTTTTCATGAACTTGAAGCAAACGGAGAACATATTGTTATTCTGGAGATTCCTGCGGTATTTAGTCATCCTGTACAATTCAATGGTGTAGAGTATATTCGCATAGGCTCATACACGAAAAAATTAAAAAACTATCCCGGAAAAGAGAGAAGACTTTGGCGAGTTTTAGATGAAACGCCCTTTGAACGTGAAATAGCCGCAGAAAAGATTGATGCAGGAAAAGTATTGAGTTTATTGGATTGTCCAGCCTATTTTGACTTACTTTCCCTTCATCTACCTGAAAGTCGGGATAGTATTCTTGAGTCATTAGAAACTAGTGAAATGATTGCGTCTGGTAAGGGTAATTCGTGGGACATTACTAATCTTGGGGCAATTTTATTCGCAAAGAATATTTCTGATTTTCCTTCCCTCAAAAGAAAGGCTGTGCGAGTAATTCAGTATAAGGGAAATAATCGAATGGATACTATTCATGAAAGAGAGGGTACTAAGGGTTATGCGTCTGACTTTAAGGGATTGATTGGCTTCATTGCAAACTTGATCCCCAGCAATGAGGTTCTCGGTAAAGCTCTTAGAAAAGACGTTCCAATGTTCCCTAATATTGCCATTCGTGAGCTGGTTGCCAATGCGATCATTCATCAGGATTTTCATATTGGCGGAACATCTCCGATGATTGAAATATTCTCTGATAGAATTGAGTTTACTAATCCGGGTTTACCGTTGGTAAATGTAGATAGGTTTCTTGATAGTCCACCAAAATCACGAAACGAGGCACTGGCTTCTTTCATGCGTCTAATCGGTATTTGCGAGGAACGTGGAAGTGGGATAGATAAGGTGGTTTTTGAGACAGAGCTTTATCAGTTACCTGCCCCAATCTTTGAAGTGACGGGTGACCATACGCGGACCGTACTCTTTTCTCATAAAGATTTCAGTGATATGGATACACGTGAAAAGATTCGTGCCTGTTATCTGCATACCTGTTTAAAATACGTTCAACGAGAATTCATGACAAACTCATCGTTGAGAAAACGATTTGGAATTGAAAACAAGAATAGTGCCATAGTGTCGAGAGTTATTAAGCTGACTATCAACGCAGGTTTAATTAACCTTTATGATGAGAGTGTTGGTAAAAGAGCTATGAAGTACAAGCCCTGGTGGGCGTAAGAAGTTTGTTTGATGGTTGTTTGATTGTAAAGTTCTTCACAGTCTATAAACTTTCGTATCAGCATGTTACCTCAACTGTTAGCACCTACGATTTTGTTTGATGGTTGTTTGATACAACACGAGGACTAGCCATGAAACGACTTACCCTTCTTCTTCTTTCTTTAGCTCTGGTGTGTGTGGCGGGGGTTGGGGATCAGCCCAACGCCCTGCTTGCCTACAGCTACGCCAGCGAGCTGTTTGACCTCGAATGCGGCTGGGGTAAGGTTTCCGAGCGCACGGCAGAGGAGGTTGCCGATCTCGTGCCGCTGACCTCGGAGTTGCTCGACCGCCTCGGTGCCGAGGTCATCCGCTGGCTCAGCGAGCTTGCAGAAGGCGCGCTGGGGGTTCACCCGGAGTCCAGTGCGGCGACCTCCACCCGGGGGACTCTCAATCTGATTGCGAGGAATATCGAACGGACGCAGGAGGACCTGGCGACGGAGAACTACGAACGCGCCGCCAACTTCCTCTCCTCGCTGCGTGGGGCAACGGAGTCTCTGGCGAAAGGATACGCGGAGTATGATTACTAAAACTCGCACTGCTATCCTGCTGATTCTGAGCGCGCTGTTGACCGCCTCGCTGGGGAATGCGATGTCGCCGGAGGCGGCGGCTGCCGCCGCACCCAACGAGTACGCGACCTCTTTATACACCAGCGAACTGTTTGAGTTTAGCTACCTCTGGCGTGAGATTGCCAGCCTGACCATTGCAGAACATGGCGAGTGGATGATGCTCGACCGTAATTCTGAAGAATGGCTTCTGTACACGCTGGACTACCTGGAGCAGTTTATTGTCGAGCTTGACCGCTGGCTGGAGGATTTTGGGGTAGCGAAGCCTGAGGTCGCTGACTCGCCCGTGGTTCTGCTCAATGAGTTGCGGGAAGGAACCTCGTCGGTGATAATCTACCTTGACACTGGCAGGTACGAGCTTGGTGCTGACCTGCTCGCTTCGCTTAGCCGAACCGCCGATCGCCTTTCACACCGCTTTGGAGACTATGATTACTAAAACCCGCGCCACTGTTTTGCTGATTATGACCGTCCTGCTCTCTGTCTCTTTTGCTGGAGTGCGGCGGGACGATGCCGTCAACCTCTCCGAGGTCTTTGCCTCGCAGAGCGGTAACTTCAGCGGCTGGGCTGACCTCGGTAGTGCCAGCCGGACGAAGGCGATGAACAACCTCGCCGCTCTGGTGATTATCTCCGGCGATATGGTGGATAACTGGCAGGGTGAGCTTGCCGCGCTGGGGCTGAGCGAGGAGAATGTCGCCGTCATCTGGGGCAAGCTGAAGAAGATCGACGAGAAGCTTAGCTACTTCGGTGGCATCTCCGGCGAACCCAGCGTCTCCACGGCAAGGGATGTTTACGCCAAAGAGCTGGTTGCCACGGCGCACCTCTTCTACGAGCTGGGAGAGCTGTATGCAGCGGCTGGGTTGTAGCCTGCTGCTTCTGATGCTCATCGGCGGCTCCGTTCAGGCGGAGCCTTTTGTCGAGGGGCGCGCCCTCTGGGTTCCCGCCTGGGAGATGACCAGTCCCGCTGGCATTCGGCAGATGGTCGCGCTCGCCGAGGAGTACAACTTCAACTGCCTCTTCGTTCAGGTACGCTATCGGGGCGATACCCTCTACCAGCCGAACCGCCGGGATTCATCGCACTATAACCCGGAGCCGCGCTCCCGGTATCTGCGCGGTCAGGCAGTGGATTTCGACCCGCTGGCTCTGGCGATTGAGCTGGCTCACGAGGCGGGAATGAGCCTCCACGCCTGGGTAACCTGCTTCGAGATTACCGGAGGCTACGCTCCCGGCGACGACACTCACGTCGTCAACCAGCACCGTGAGTGGGTCAGCTACAGCAATCGCAGCTACATGATGCCGCTGGGCAGTCGTGCCTGGCTCGATCCGGGAATCTCTGCCGTCCGCGACTATACTACCGAGGTCTTTCTCGACCTTGTGGCAAACTACGAGGTGGACGGGCTTCATCTGGACTACGTCCGCTATCATGGTCCCAAGATGGGCTTTAACCCCCTGGCTCTGGCGGAGTATCGCTATGAAACTGGGCTTGCTCCGGCGGATAGCTCCGCCAAATGGGCGGACTGGCGACGGGCGAAGATTACCGACTTCGTGCGGCAGATTTCACTGGAAGCGAAGCGGGTACGACCGGGGTTGATCCTCTCCGCCGCTGTCTTTGCCGGACGCACCGGAACCGCCTATAACGATGTTTCTCAGGACTGGGGACGCTGGCTCGACGAGGGGCTAATCGACCTCCTCGCCCCAATGGCATACTCGACCAATGATACCACCCTGGCGCAGCAGCTTTCCGATGCGGTCTATGTGGCAGGTGAAATACCGATTTACGCTGGTTTGACCCTGGTGGACTTCAGCGACGACGATCGCCCGTTGTCGGTCTATGAGGTCAACCGCCACAGCCACATCGCCCGGCTCCACGGAGCCGCCGGAGTGGCTCTCTTCAGCTACACCGCGCTGAAGGATATGATCGCCGCTGGTCTCACCCCGGAGCAGCTTTTCTCTGGTCAGCGGTCGGAACCAGTTTTTAAGGTGATTGACCAGTAGAGAAAAACCTTCGAATAAGTCTTATTTCGTTCGTCCGAGACAAGGGGCTTTAGCCCCTTGCAGATTCCGTAAGGGATTGAAACCCCTTGCCTTAAAGTCAAAACTAATCGATAGTCAAAGTCCATGATGTTCTCGGGATACAGCAATCGGGCTAGTTATCCAAAGGTCTCAGAGAATGAACTAAATAACCCCTTGCAACAACCCAGTCGTTTGAGTACCATCCGGTCGGTGAGCAGATGCTGTTCCGATACCCCTTCAATTTCAACCAACCAACAGGAGCGATGATGTTCGAGAAGATTCTCAATGCCATCCCCGAGTTCAAGCTGATCGAGGATCCGGAGCTGCGCGAGCAGTGTGTCGAATGCTGGGTACGTGCCACGGAGCTGGGCGAATGGACCGTGGACGAGCTGCTAGCTCTCCCCTTCACCCTGCTCATTGACACCAAAGTAACCCTGATCGAGCATATCCAGGGCGTTACCCTGATGGTGGATGCTATGGCCGGAGTGATGAATCGGCTCAAGCACGACGGCCTGACCGTCAACCACCAGTACGCCATCGCCGGAGCACTGCTCCACGATGTCGGCAAGGTCATCGAGTACGCCCAGGTTGACGAAAAGTACGTCAAGAGCCGCATCGGACGCTACCTGCGCCATCCGATCACCGGAGTCTGGCTGGCAATGGAGGTTGGTCTGCCGGTCAAGATCGCCCACATGATCGGCTCCCACGCCTTCGAAGGCGACCGCACCCCACGCACCACCGAAGCGATCCTGATCCATCAGGCCGACTTTGCCTGGTTCCACTCCATGAAACGCGAATTCAAATAACAACGCCAAGCGTTGTATCTTGCTTTCGCGGATGAAATCCCAAACACTTTACATTTGCTGCCACGGTCATCCGCTCCCGCTGGTCGCTCACAATTATCACTTTGTGAGCAACGCGGTACATTGCATCACAGGATCGACCTTCGTCAGAACACCTATTCTCCTTCCCCCCACTGGGGGGAAGGTCGGGATGGGGGGCATAAACCCTGA
>Ga0190344_1000736_pt1 | contig 13973 bp, 10 predicted proteins | sample 48721323_MG_FD_161662 | JGI IMG/M metagenome (GOLD analysis project Ga0190344, IMG submission 161662) | Hydrothermal vent microbial mat bacterial communities from Southern Trench, Guaymas Basin, Mexico - 4872-13-2-3_MG | ecosystem: Environmental > Aquatic > Marine > Hydrothermal vents >... | reverse complement strand
AGGACCGCTCGATAACCGCCGATATCCAAAAACGCATCGAAGCGCTGGAAGGCACCTACGAGTCCCCGCGGGCTGGTTTCAGCGCATGGAAAAGCACGGCCTCCACGGGGGTTAGGATCAAGCTCCCCGCCCGTTGTCCCACTTTGAAGGTGCCCCCCTGCCCGTTTTCCGGCCATCGCGGCAGCGGCCTTGGCGGCGCCGGAAATCCCTGCGGCGCTAATTCTTTGTGGCAATCCCGTATTTCTTGATCTTGCGATACAACAAGGTCCGGTGGATGCCCAGCAGCCGCGCGGCCTGCGACTTGTTGTGGCCGCAATGTTCCAGCGCCTCCAAAATGGTGCGAATCTCCGCCTTGGCCTGGGCGGCGCGGATGGAGCGCTCTCCTTCCCCGGCAGCCCCCTGCGCGTTTCGGCGCAAGTAAAACGGAAGGTCTGGATCACGGATGACGTTCCCTTGCAGGGTCGAAACCGTTCTTTCCAAAACGTTGGAAAGCTCCCGCACGTTCCCCGGCCATCCATACGCCTTCAGGAGCGCTTCAGCATCCTCACCGATCTCAACCGGGCCGATGTTGGCATCATCCTGCAACCGGGCGAGAAGGTGCCGCGCAATCGGGACGATGTCGCTGCGGCGCTCCCGCAATGGCGGAATATGCAGCGGGATGACGCTGAGTCGGTAAAACAGGTCCTTGCGAAAGCGGCCGGCAGCCATGAGCTGCTCCAGCTTCTGATTAGTCGCGGCGATGACGCGAAAGTCGGAACGGATCGGCCGGGTGCCGCCGATGCGTTCGAACTCCTTTTCCTCCAGCACCCGGAGCAGCTTCGGCTGCATCTCCACGGGCAAATCGCCGATCTCGTCGAGAAATACCGTCCCTCGGTGGGCCAGCTCGAACTTGCCGGCCTTGCCCGTAGTGCGCGCCCCGGTAAAAGCCCCCTTTTCATAGCCAAACAGCTCGGATTCCAGCAAGTCCCGCGGGATGGCGGCGCAGTTGATACGCACGAACGGATGCATATTGCGCGCCCCGGCATGATGGATCGCCTGGGCGAAAAGCTCCTTTCCGGTTCCGCTCTCTCCGGTGATCAGCACGGGTAAAGTGTTGCCGGCCGCCTGCCGGGCCTCTTTTTTCAGCTGCATGGCGCTGCGGCTGACGCCGGCGATGCTGTCGAAGGTGTAGCGGGTGGAACGCAGCGAACGCAGCTCCTCCTCATATAACTTGACTTTCGACTCCAGCAGGGATAGGCGGTCGGCCAGCTTGCGCACGTCGCGTACATCCTTGAACATCACCTGCCCGAAAACCGCCACCACCTGATCGTCCTTGCGGATCGGGATGCGCTGGACCACCATGCGCTGCCCCTTGACCACGTGGCTGTCGTTAATCTCCGGCCGGCCTGTTTTCGCCACAATGTGCATCCGGCTGTTTTCCACCGCCTCGCTGCAGTGCCGCCCGATTTGAGCTTCCGGGTCCACGCCGAGAAAGATGCCGTACGGCTTGTTGAAATGGGTGACGTACCCTTCGGCATCGGTGACCATCGCTCCATTGTAGATGCTGTCGAAGATCAGGCGATACATTTCGAGCTCATCCTGGAGCCTTTTCAATTCCTGCGGGAACCCTTCCGGTGCGCTCATTTTTGCCTCCCGCTCAAATTCTCGCAATACACCCGCCCAACAACTTTTGTTATCCCGGGGAGCCCCCGGGGAACCCGTCGATGGGAAACTTGAACCACAAACATGTAGATTTTTTGATACACCCGACTCCATTATTTGTCCAGTGTTTCGGATTAGCTACGCCGTTTATCGGGGGCGCAGATGATCATTTCCACGCGAAAGCCACTGAAATATCCGGATCTGTTGCGATCCGGCGGACTGCGGGCGGGGATAAACCCCGCCCCCCCTAAGAAATCTGGCATGCCGTATCCTGCAGGTGATGGGTTCATCCCATCCCGGTGGCCCCTTTGGAGTCCACCGACGTTGTCAATGGCCCTGGATTTGCATGTTATCGGTTACGATGGACACCCCATCTACCCCTGTCGAAGCATGGGTCGATCCCAAAACCGAACGGAGGAGTGCCATGGAAATCAGGGAACCGGAAATTTCTCGCGACCAGGTCATGATCATTGCCGACGAGGCCTTCACCCCGGAAAATGTGTGCATCGTCAGCGGCGCCGGAACCGGCATCGGGCGGGCGGTGGCCATCGCCGCCGCGGCCAACGGCCTGATGGCCGTCGGTCTCGACATCAATGAGGCCGAGGGGCAAAAAACACAGCAAATGGCCCGTGACATGGGCGGGCAGATGATTTTTATCCCCACCGACCTCACCCGCGACGAGCAGATCGAGGCCGCGGTCGAAGAAGCGGCGAAGTTGGGTAAAATCCGTTACCTGGCCAACATCGCCGGCTTGCAGCACATCGATCCGGTGGACCGTTTTCCGATGGAAAAGTACGATTTGATGATGCGCATCATGCTGAGGGCGCCATTTTACCTGTCTCAGCGCTGCATTCCCCTGATGCGGCAAAACGCCGACGGCGTCGGCGTCATCGGCCACATGGCGTCGGTACACGCCCATATCTGCACCATGAACAAGCCGGTGTACAACATCACCAAGTTCGGCTTGCGCGCCCTGGCCCAGTCGATTTCGGCCGAAGGCGAGGGAAAAATCCGCTCCTTCACCGTCAGCACCGGTTTTGTCCAGACCCCCTTGGCGCTCAACCAGATCCCGGCCCAGGCGGCCCAACGGGGCATCGCCCCGGAAGCGGTCGTCCGTGACGTCATGATGGGCAAATCCCGGGTCAAGGAGATGATGACGCCCGTCGAGGTGGCCAATCTCTTCATCCTCGGCTTTTCACGGCACGCCAAATACCTGGTGGGCGGAGATCTGCTTTTCGACGGCGGGATGGTCCTGACCTACTAGCCCGGCCGCTTTTGACCGGGCTGGCCACGACGCCCATGGCCTGTTGCGTGACCCAGGGCTTGGCGATTGATCGGGCGCCGGCGCATCGTCATCCCTTCAGGCCGAGCAGCTTGATTTTCCGGTAGAGCAAGGTGCGATGAATCCCCAGCAAATCGGCCGCCTTGGTCTTGTTGCCGCCCACCTGCTTAAGGGTTTGCTCGATCAACAGCCGCTCGGCGGCGCGCATGTAGCCGCTTAGCGTCGTGGCCTCGGATCGCCTGGGGAAGTCCGGGGCCTGGCCCAGATAGCCCGGAAGGTCCTCGGAACGGATGACCCCGGCAGTGGCGCGATACAGCGCCCGTTGCATGACATTGCACAATTCGCGGGCGTTTCCGGGCCAGTCGTACCTCTCCAGGGCCTTTTGGGCCGCGGGATGGATACGGATCGCCTTTCCCGCGGGGCCCTTGAGCGTCTTTTCGATAAAGTGGTAGGCGATCGGCACGATATCTTCGCGGCGCTCCCTCAACGGCGCGATCTCCACCGGAAGCCCGCTGATGCGGTAGTACAGGTCCCTTCTGAACTGGCCGGTTTTCATCAACTGTTCCAGGTTCTGGTTGGTCGCGGAAATGACCCTAAAATCCGACGAGATGACCTTTACCCCGCCGACGCGCTCGAATTCTTTCAACTCGAGCACCCTGAGCAGTTTGGGCTGCATGTCCAACGGCATATCGCCGATTTCATCCAAAAAAATCGTGCCGAGGTGTGCCAGTTCGAATTTACCGGGCTTGCCTTTCGGATGAGCGCCGGTGAAGGAGCCCTTCTCGTAGCCGAACAATTCGGATTCGAGCAGGTCCCTCGGCATGGCCGAACAGTTGACCCGGATGAAGGGGAAGGCGCGGCGGTTGCTCGCCTGGTGGATGGCGTGCGCGAAGAGTTCCTTTCCCGTTCCCGACTCTCCGGTAATCAACACCGGCATCGAGGTGTCCGCCGCCACGGCAGCCTCACGCAACGATTTCTTGATGGACCCGCTTTTGCCGGCGATACTGTCAAAGGTAAAGGTCGCACTGTGCAGCCTGGCGAGTTCTTTTTGCACATCGACAAGCTTGGATTCCAACTGCGCCAATTTCTGCGCCAGTTGGGCGGCCGTCGTGGCCGAATCGAACAGGACCATGCCGACCACGGCGATGAGCCTGCCGTTTTCGAAGAGCGGGACGCGGTGCACCAGGAAGCCGGTGTCATTGAACCGATGGGGATGATTGATTTCCGCCATACCGGTCTTGGCCACGATGTGCAGCCGGCTGTTGGAGATTACCTGGGTCGCGTGCTTGCCCAATGAGGCCTGGATGTCGATATCCAGGAAACGGGCGTAGGTCTGGTTGATATAGACGATCTTGCCTTCGGCATCACCGATGATGACCCCGATCTCCATGTGATCGACGAGATTCTTGAAAAATCCGGCGCCATCGATGGGATTGGAAGGAATCGCTTCAACCATTTGGTCCCCAAAACATCCGCAATCGGATCAACCGGCGATGGGCGAGCAAAACCGGTATGGCGCGGCTTTCCGGTACCGGAGCACCCAGGCCGCGCAACCAGTGTAAGCACAATCCGGCGGACAGATCAAATCCTGCGCAGGGTGGTGACACAGTTGGTGGCCGCTGATCCCCCGACATTGAAAACAACGGCGGTTTCCGGGGCTCTCGACGACGGCGCCGCGCCGATGGGCTCCCCGACCAACTGTTTGTACGCCAGGGCATGCATGGAGCAGCCCGTGGCCCCCACCGGATGCCCCTTGGCTTTCAGCCCGCCCGACAGGTTGACCGGGCAGCGGTCATCGGCGGTAAAACGCCCATCGAGATAGTCCCATCCGGCCCGGCCGTCAGCCGACAGGCCCAGGGCTTCGGTGCAAAGGATCTGGTTGATCGAAAAACAGTCGTGGACCTCCGCAAGGTCGACGTCCGCGATGGTGATGCCCGCCTCCTTGAAGGACTGCGCCACCGCCCGTTTGCCCGCCGCCAGTTCATGCATGTTCGGCCTGACGCTTTCGGCCAGCCGTTCCGTGGTCATACCGATGCCGGCGATCTCCACCGTCCTCTGGCTGATCTTTCGCGCCTCCTCGGTGGGCGCCAGCACCAGCGCCGCGGCGCCATCGGAAATCAGGGAGCAGTCATGAAGCCGAAGCGGCCAGGCGATGGAAGGGTTGCTTCCTTTTCCCGATTCCGGCAGGTTCAGGATCGCTTCGGCAGTAAACAGCTGGAGACGGTCCGCCGGCCCCCCCTTGCCAAAATGGGCCAGCGGGTTTTCGACCCCGTTTCGATAGGCAAGGGCCGAGACGGCCGCGAACATCTTCTGCAGCGTTTCCAGGCCATAGCCGTAATGCGCCATGTAACCCTTGGCATACTCGGCGAAAAGACCGGGAAAGGTTACTCCGGCGGCCCCTTCTTCCGGCCAGTAGGAGGAGCAGGCCAGGGCATGGGTGACTTCGGGAGTCGTGAGGAGACTCATCTTCTCCACGCCGATAACCAGGACCCGGCGAAATCGGCCGGACTCGATGCCGAAAATGGCATTGTAGAGCGCCAGGGAAGATGAGGCGCAAGCCCCTTCGGTGCGTGTCGTCGGGACAAAGCGGAGAAATTCCGGCGCAACCTCCAGGCCCAGGGGGCCCACATGCTCCTGGTTGACGAACATCGACGGCGAGCAGGCGCCGATCCATATCCCGTCGATGTCCGACGGGTGCAGGCCGGCATCTTCGATGGCCCCCTTGCCGGCCTCGATGATCAGGTCGTAAAAGGACTTGGTATCCTGGACCTGGCCGGTTTCCCGTTTTTTTTCCACGAACGCCCCGAACTTTGTATTGTAGGCCCCGATGATGCTGACACGACTCATCGTCCGTCTCCTCTATTAAGGTAAAGTAATGGATGACCACACCGAGTTTTTAAGTAAAACGCCAATAATGTGACCGCAACGCTGGATCCCAGCCAAACCGTATCGCCCGGCTATCCCTTGGAACCCAGGCGCAGGCCGCCATGGATGAAATAGACATCTCCGGTAAGGGCTTCGTTGCGATAGAGCTCGCACACCAGCGAGGCGATTTCGTCCGGCTCGATCAGCCGCCCAATGGGCACGTTTTCCAAGATCCGGGCGAGGGCCTTCTGGTTCATCCCCTCCAGGATGGGGGTGGCCACGTATCCCGGGGCCACGGCCACGCATCGGATGCGATCGGCGACCCCCCGCCGGAAGAATTCGGCCGTGATGACCTTGGGCATCACCGACACCGCCGCCTTGGTGGACGAATAGTTGATCTGGCCGGCGGTCCCGAGGGAGCCGGTGGAGGAAACCAGGCAGATCAGTCCCCGGTCGCCGTTGTTGATCATCTGCTCGGCGCACTCCCGCACCGTGAGAAAAACACCGGTCAAGTTGACGTCGACCACGGCGCGGAACTGGTCAAGAGACATTTTCGACACCACCTTGCCCGTCTCCCGATCGGGCGCAAGCATCAACCCGTCTTTGATGATGCCGGCAAAGGGCGCCACCAGGTTGATTTTGCCGAAGGCGTCGATGGCGGTTTGGGCCAGCCGCTGGTTGTCAGCTTCGCAGGTGACGTCGCAGGCAACGATCTCGGCCGCATCGCCGATGGACGCCTTGGCGGCTTCCAGGGCCGGCACGGAAACATCGCCCAAGAGAACCCTGCCGCCCCTTTTCACCCAGTACTTGGCAAAGGCAAGGCCGATTCCGCTCGCCCCTCCGGTCACCACGGCGACGGCGTCTTTGATTTCCAGCATGAGCAACCTCCTGGGAAAGTTTAGGCTGGTCGCCAAACTCAGCAAATCTCATGCCGTCATCCAAGGGACCGCTGTTTCCGGTCCCGTCTCGTCGGGTCCGGCATCCCGCGGCGCACCGACAGCCCGAGAACAACGCAGGGATAAGCGCAGCGCCGGCCCTGCCCCTCGCCCCGGCCCGATCCGGACCGATACGTAGCATTTCTGCTACACCCCTGTCGAAGTCCGTTCAACCGCCAAACGGTATTGAACCGGCGCGAAATGACAAAATCCGTGAAGCATTCCAAATCGATATGGTCATACATAGAAAATGAAGGCATTTCGGCACACCTTTTGCGAAACCGCTGCCAAGAACCACTTGGGCGCCCGTCCCAACCTGCCATGAAACCGGATTCAGCACCAAGGAGGACCTGATGAACCTGGGGATGCTCTTCGCCCGCCACGCCCGCTATCGGCCGAATCACACCGCGGTGGTGTTCGGTGACCAGCGGCTGACCTATTTGCAGTTCAACCAACAGATCAACAAGCTGGCCAATGCCATGGTTCACCTGGGGATCGGCAAGGGTTCAAAGGTCGCCACGGTCTTGCCCAATTGCGTCGAGCTGTTGGAAGCCTACTGGGCCGCGGCCAAGGTGGGCGCCGTCGTGGTGCCCATGAGCACCCTGCTGATGGAGGGCGCCCTGCGTTCGCTGCTGAAAGACGCCGACGCGCAGATGATCATCACCAATTCAGCCTTTGCGCCGGTTATCGGCAAAATCCAGCCCGACCTGCCCGATCTTCGGCCGGGATGCTGCCTGCTGACGGACGCCGTCGGGGTGGAGGGATTCCAGGGCTATCAGGAACTCAAAAACGCCGCCGCCGACAGCGAGCCGGAGGTCGCCGAGGTTCGCGGCGACGATCCCTTCAACATCATGTACAGCAGCGGGACCACCGGATTGCCCAAGGGGATCGTTCATACCCACGATATCCGCATCGCCTATGGCACCTCCTTTGCCGCCGCCTTTCGGTTGGCGCCCGAGAGCATCACGCTGCACGCCGGCGCCATCGTCTTCAACGGCGCCTTCGTCGACCTGATGCCCACGGTTTTTCAGGGGGCCACCTACGTCTTGATGCCCCAGTTCAATCCGGTCGACTACATCGAGTGCATTTACCGGGAAAAGGTGACCCACGTGATGATGGTCCCGGCCCAGATCATCGCCATGCTCAATGCCCCCAACTTCGATGCCGACAAGTTGGCCTCCCTGGAAATGATCCTCGCCCTGGGCGCCCCCCTGCACCTCGAACACAAGGAGACCCTGAACCGGTTGCTTCCCGGACGGTTCTATGAACTCTACGGCCTGACGGAAGGCTTCGTTACCGTCCTGGACAAGCTGGACTACCCCCGCAAGCCGGCGTCGGTGGGCATCCCCCTGCCCTTGTTCGAAATGAAGATCCTCGACAAAAACGGTGCCGAGTTGCCGCCGGGCGAGGTGGGGGAAATCTGCGGCAAGGGCCCCATCCTGATGCCCGGCTACTACAAGCGTCCCGATCTGACCGAAAAGGCCATCGTGGACGGGTGGCTCCATTCCGGAGACCTCGGATATGTCGATGAAGACGGTTTTCTCTACCTGGTGGACCGGATCAAGGACATGATCATTTCCGGTGGCGTCAATGTCTACCCCAAGGATATCGAAGAGATCATCGTTCAGCATCCGGACGTCTGTGAAGTGGCGGTCTTCGGGGTTCCGGATCCTCGTTGGGGCGAAGTCCCCTACGCCGCCGTCACCATGGTGCCTTCGGCTGCCGTCTCGGAAGAAGCCCTCAAGGAATGGATCAATGCGCGGGTTGGCGCCAAGTTTCAGCGGGTTGCCGCCGTCAAAATCATCAAGGATTTTCCGAGAAACGTCGCCGGCAAAACGTTGAAACGCGAACTGCGCCAGATGTTTGGGCAACCTCCCGGCGGGGATGGATCAGGCCGGCCGTGATGTATCAATTCGTCTATATGATGTATCAAAATTAATACAAAAAAACACCCCCCATTCATCGATCGAAGGAGGTGATGCGGTTTCCCAAAATGAAGATCCGCTGATATGCTCGGGCTACAACGCAATCGCGCGGCGCAAACAAGCGCCGCCCAAAGGGAGGAGGAACCATGAAAAAGGGACTCAAAGCAGCAGCGATTTTCACGGCGATGATATTTCTGGTCACCGGCATGGCCTTGGCCCAGGACAAGAAGACAAAGTCCGACCGCCAGAAGTTCGGCGCCGACCCGAGAATCGAACAGGTGAAGCACCTGAAAGTCAAAACCAGCGACAAAAAGCACCGCTGGAAGATGGTGCTCCCCTGGACCAAGGGCCTGCTTTTTTACGACATGGCCGTCCATTTCTGCGACACGGTTCGCCTGGCTTCCGGCGGACGCCTGGACATCAAGGCCTACTCGGCCGGCGAACTCGTTCCCGCCATGGAAATTTTCGACGCCGTCAGCAAGGGCTCCTTCGATGCCGGCCATGACTGGCCGGGGTACTGGAAGGGCAAAAACGAGGCCTTCATCGCCTTTGGTTCAGTGCCCTATGGGCTGGATGCCGAACTCTACAACATCTGGCTCTACGAGAGAGGCGGCCTGGAAGAGATGCAGAAGCTCTACGGACAGTACAATCTCTTTGCCCTGCCCGGCGGACAGGCCGGCCAGGAGATGGGGCTCAATTCCAACCGAAGGGCTTCCAAGATGGAGGATTTCAAGGGGATGAAGGTCCGGACCTGGGGCTGGTACCTCGACATCCTCAATGAACTGGGGGCTTCCGGAGTCGCCACGCCGGGCGGAGAGATCTACCTTTCGCTGCAGACCGGGGTTCTGGACGCAGCCGAGTTCTCCTCGCCGGCGGTGAACTACCCGATGGGCTTTGACGAAGTCACCAAGTACATCATCCAGCCCGGCGTGCATCAGCCCGCCTGCCAGTTCGCCTTCTTTTTCAACAAGCAGTCTTACGACGCCCTGGGGGACGACCTGAAATGGATCCTCGATACCGCCGCCAAAGAGACCCAGCTTTGGAGCTACAGTTGGCTTAACAACCTCAACGCCGAAGCGATCCGGCGCTTCCAGAAAACATCTGAAATCGTCATGATGGATGAAAGCGCCATCGTCGACTTCGCCAAGACCACCCAGGCTTATCTTGAAAAAGTCAAGGAACGCTGCCCGGATTGCAAGCGCCTGCTCGAGTCCCAAGAAGCCTTGAAAATAGACTTCGCCGACTGGCGTTCCGCCAGGGCCGGTGTAACCCCGTGGCCGTTGGATGAAGTGGTCAAGGGGAAGCTGCACGAATAGAGGCGCCCTTCCAAGCGGGGATCAACCCGGAAATCCGAACCGGCTGGATTCGCCTTTAGGGGCGCAATCCAGCCGGAGGTTTATCATTGCAACCAACGCCGCAGTGGGGCCCATTTTTGGAGAAAAACGGAAGAAAGCTATGAATCGGCTTACAAAAATGATCGACAAGGTCGTCGTCAAGCAGGCGGAGGCGTCGTCCCTGCTCATGGCGCTCCTGGTGGTGATGATCTGCTACGAAGTGGTGCGGCGCTATTTTTTCAACGCACCGACCATCTGGAGCCTGGAGTTCACCACCTTTCTTTTCGGCGTGCATTTTGTCATGGGCTACAGCTACACCGAGCATTTCGACGGTCATGTGCGGGTGGACATCTTCAGCAGCCGGTTTACCCAGAAAACACAGGACATCCTGTACATCGTGCTGACGATCTGCGTTACCCTGCCTCTTGTGGCCTTGCTGGGAATCTGGGCCTGGGATAATGCGATTACTTCCACCAAAATTTTAGAGCGATTGTCATCGGCCTGGGAGCCGCCCATCTGGCCGGTGAAGCTGCTGATGGCCTTGGGGTTCACCTTCCTTTTCTTCCAAGTGCTCTCCAACCTGATCAAACGTTTTTCAGCCCTGAGTCGAACCAAGGCCAACCGCTAAGAGGATGCCATGAGTCCAGAATTCTTGACCATCGGGATGTTTGTCACCCTAATCGTCTTCATCGTTCTCGGGCTGCCCTTGGCCTATTCCCTGGCCGGAACCGCCTTGATTTTCGGCCTGCTTGAAAACGGATTCAATGTGGACGGACTGTTGGGCTTCTTTATCAACAACGCCTGGGGCACGATGAACAATTTCGTACTCGTGGCGGTCCCCTTGTTCATCTTAATGGCCCAGTTGCTGGATCGTGCCAAGATCTCGGACGCCCTCTTCGAAGCCCTCTACGTGGTGATGGGCCGCATCAAGGGCGGACTCGGCCTGGCGGTCATCTTCGTCTGTGTCATCCTGGCCGCCACTACCGGCATCGTGGGCGCCTCGGTAGTGGGCATGACGCTTCTGGCCGGCCCGAAACTCCTCGAAAAGGGCTATAATAAAAAAATGGCGGCCGGGCTGATCTGTTCCGGCGGCTCGCTCGGTATCTTGATCCCGCCAAGCATCATGCTTGTGGTCTTTGGTGGTCTGACCGGATTGAAAGAGACGTCGGTGGGCGCACTGTTTGCCGCCGCCATTGCGCCCGGGATGCTACTCGCATTGCTCTACATGGGCTATGTATTTGTCGTCTGCCAGGTGAAACCGACCTATGGGCCAGCCATCAGCGCAGAAGAGGCATCCACCTATTCCAGTCAACAAAAGATGTGGATGGTAATCAAGTCCATGGTCCCCCCGCTGGTGTTGATATTTGCGGTTATGGGGACAATCCTCGGGGGGGTCGCCACCCCTTCGGAAGCCGCCGGCGTGGGTGTCTTAGGTGCCGCCATCCTTGCTTTGGCCAGAGGCAACCTCAACTGGCAAGTCATCTTTGATTCCTGCAAAGCGACCCTCCGGACCACCTCCATGGTGATGATCCTTGTGCTCTTCGGCAACCTGTTCAGCGCGACATTTCTTTTCGTGGGCGGGGGCGATGTCATCACCGACCTGCTCATCGGAGGAAACCTTCCTCCGGGCGTAGTCCTTTCCATCATGCTCCTTGCCGTCTTTGTCCTTGGAATGTTTATCGACTGGGTGGCCATCCTCCTGGTGTGTCTTCCTGTATACATGCCCGTCAGCATGGAACTCGGCTTCGATCCCTTGTGGTTCTCCATGCTCATCTGTATTGTTATGCAAACCTCCTTCTTGACCCCTCCTTTCGGTTATTCACTTTTCTACTTTGCCGGTGCCGCACCTGTGGGGACATACCGAATGATCGAGATTTACAAGGGAGTGACGCCGTTTATCATTTTGCAGGCATTAGGAACCTTGCTCTGCATTCTCTTTCCGGGGCTCATAACCTACATTCCCAGCATCGTTTTCGGGTAACCGCAAACCAGGCCGGGGCCAATGGCGAAACCCAAAAAGTGTTCCAATTTGTCGACATGTCGACAAATTGGAACACCCGGGAAAATCGCCGTGCCCGGCAACCGGATTCCGCCGCTGCGGCACCGCGTTCAAAAAACGGCACCGGTGTGCCCAAGCCGCCAGACTACAAGAGCCCTTCGAAAAAGTCGTTGCCCTTGTCGTCCACCAGGATGAAGGCGGGAAAGTTGCGTACCGTGATGCGGTAGATGGCCTCCATGCCCAGCTCCGGGTACTCGATGAGCTCCATGGCGGTGATGCACTCCTTGCCCAGGCGGGCCGCCGGGCCGCCGATGGAGCCGAGGTAGAAGCCGCCGTACTGCTTGCAGCTGTCGGTCACCACCTTGCTGCGGTTACCCTTGGCCAGCATCACCATCGAAGCGCCGCGGGCCTGGAAAACGGGCACGTAGGGGTCCATGCGGGCCGCGGTGGTGGGGCCGAAACTGCCGGCGGGGTAGCCCGGCGGGGTCTTGGCCGGGCCGGCATAGTAGATGATGTGGTTTTTGAAGTAATCGGGCAGGTCCTCTCCGGCGTCGAGGCGTTCCTTCAACTTGGCGTGGGCGATGTCCCGGGCCACGATGATATCGCCGTTCAAACGCAAGGCCGTGGCCACCGGGTAACGGCTCAACTCGGCGCGGATCTCGTCCATGGGCCGGTTCAGGTCGATGGGCACCGCCTGGCCGCCGGCGGCGTCCGGTTCGGGCAGGTAGCGGGCCGGATCGGTCTCCAGTTGCTCCAGGAAAATCCCCTCGCGGGTGATCTTGGCCTTGGCGTTGCGGTCGGCCGAGCAGCTCACCCCCATGCCGATGGGACACGAGGCCCCGTGACGCGGCAGGCGCACCACGCGCACGTCGAGGCAGAAGTAGCGGCCGCCGAACTGGGCTCCCAGCCCCAGCTCGCGGGAGGCGGCCAGCAGCTCGGCCTCCAGAGCCAGATCGCGAAAGCCGTGGCCCGTGGGGCTGCCGCTGGTGGGCAGGCCGTCGAGGTAGCCGGCCGAGGCGAGCTTGACGGTCTTCAGATTGAACTCGGCCGAGGTGCCGCCGATGACGAAGGCCAGGTGGTACGGCGGGCAGGCCGCCGTGCCCAGGGTCTTCATCTTGGCCGTCAGGAAGGCGACCAGGGTCTTGGGATTGAGCACCGCCTTGGTCTCCTGGAACAGGTAGACCTTGTTGGCCGAGCCGCCCCCCTTGGCGATGAAGAGAAACTTGTAGGCATCGCCGTCGGTGGCGTAGATCTCGATCTGGGCCGGCAGGTTGCAGCCGGTGTTCTTCTCCTCGTACATCGTCAGGGGGGCGTTCTGGCTGTAGCGCAGGTGGGCTTGGGTGTAGGCGTTGAACACTCCCCGGCTCAAGGCGGCCTCGTCCCCGCCCCCGGTCCAGACCTGCTGGCCCTTCTTTCCCATGATCACCGCCGTGCCGGTGTCCTGGCACAGGGGAAAGACCATATCGGCGGAAATCACCGCGTTCTTGAGCATCTCCAGGGCCACGAAACGATCGTTGGCCGAGGCCTGGGGGTCATCGAAAATCTTTCTGAGCAAGCCCAGGTGGGTAGGGCGCAGCAGGTGGGAGATGTCCCGGAAGGCCTGGTCGGCCAGCAGGGTGAGGGCTTCGGGCGCCACCTCGAGGATCTCGCCGCGGGCCGAAGGCACGGTCTTCACGTAATCGGTGCTGAGTCGACGGTAAACGGTGGTGTCCGGCCCGAGGGGCAGCAGGTCCTGGTAGGCGAATTCAACCATGATCACATCTCCTCATGTTTTGAAAAGTGAAGGAAATTCAAATCCCCGGAAAGAACTACTTAGAGGCTGGCCGCCGGGCTGTCAAGCCACGCGGCAGGCGCCTGCGGCGCGTTCCGGATTGCCGCGAAGCGGATTTCAGGTTTCAGATTGCCGCTGCGCGGATTCCAGGTTTCAGATTCCAGATTTCAGATTTCAGATTTCAGATTTCAGATTTTTAAGCGGCCGGGATTCTTTAGCGG
>Ga0190344_1000733_pt1 | contig 14054 bp, 16 predicted proteins | sample 48721323_MG_FD_161662 | JGI IMG/M metagenome (GOLD analysis project Ga0190344, IMG submission 161662) | Hydrothermal vent microbial mat bacterial communities from Southern Trench, Guaymas Basin, Mexico - 4872-13-2-3_MG | ecosystem: Environmental > Aquatic > Marine > Hydrothermal vents >... | reverse complement strand
CCCTCGGTTAGGAGTCAGCAGCAGCAGCAGCTTGCTGGTATCTCCAAAGGGGCGGGCGGCAAGAACGATTGCCTCGGTTTTGTAGAGCGGCATGGGTTCACTCGAATCGCTGTTGGTGAAAAAGGATGCTCAGAATCTTTACGATTATCGTAACAATTGTATGGTTTTGAAGTTAAGACAAGGGGTTTCAACCCCTTGCAAGAATTGAAGTACGTTACAAATTCGCAAGGGGCTAAAGCCCCTTGTCTTGGGCAGGCTCGATAAGTGCTAAAGCTCTTATTATACAAAAGAGCCAGCGGAAACCAGATTGCCTGGTCGCCTGCTGGCTCCGAATTTGGTGCCGGGAAGGAGACTTGAACTCCTATGGGGTCTCCCCCACATGGCCCTCAACCATGCGCGTCTGCCAGTTCCGCCACCCCGGCTGGGTCGTGCAAATGAATAAGTGCTTGCCCCTTGCCCAGCTTTTGCAGCCGAGCCAGAACGCAGGGAATTGTACGGTGAATGGGGTGATTAGTCAACCCTCTTGTGTACCCGGGTCTCTTCTGGTATTCTCGATGTGGTGTTAAAGGGGAAAAGAGTATCCCTTTGATTTTCACGACAAATCGAGGAGATGACATGGCGGTTTATCAGTGCAAGAAGTGCGGTTTCCAGACGAAGGATGTCCGTTGTCGCCCGAAGACCTGTCCGGAATGCGGCGCGCCCCGGGATGAGTTCAAAAAAGCCGAGTAATTGATCATAGCACGATTGTTTTGTTCTCTTTGACCTTTTGATTACCGGGCAAAGGGACGGGTGATTGTAGCTAAATCACAGTGCGGGAGGTTGTGATGAATAGCGTCGGTCATTTCGAGCTGCCAGCACGGGATATGAAAAAACTGGCAGCTTTCTACGAACAACTCTTCGGTTGGAAACCAGAACCGATGGGGTCGGACTACACCATGGTCAATCCTCCTGAAGGTATCGCTGGCGGACTGAAACCGGATACCAGGGCTACGCTCATCTACATTGAGGTTGAAGACATCGCTGCCAAGCTTCGGGAGATTGAGGTTGCCGGTGGGGTAGTCGTTACACCGGAAGCGAAAGTTGAATCCAGCGATGGAGAGAATCGAGGTAAGATCGGTTTCTTCAAAGATCCCAACGGTACGTTGATAGGAATGTGGAGTAGATAGACTCTGTTGCAAAACCCTCAATAACCACCTAACGGAGGATAAAATGAACAGCATCTGTCATTTTGATCTGCCAACGCGGAATCCGAAAAAGCTGGCGGCGTTCTACGAGAAGCTCTTTGGCTGGAAGTTCGAGCAGCACGACGATTACCTGATGTTCAGCGCGGATAAGGGAATCGGCGGGGGGCTGGAGAAGGACCTCAAGACGACGGTGATCTACCTTGAGGTGGACGACATTGAAGCCACTCTGGTCAAGGTGAGCGCGGCTGGTGGAAAAACCGTCATGCCCAAAACCGAAACCACCGAGGGCAATGGACACTACGCTCTCTTTGCCGATGTCGAGGGTACGCTGGTCGGCATTTGGAGCAGACACTAACCGGTAGTATCAAGAGGAGAAACGCAATGAATAACATCTGCCACTTCGAGCTACCCGCCCAAAACATGCCGGAAACTGCGGCTTTCTACGAGAAACTTTTTGCCTGGAAGCCCCAGCCCAGTGGACCAGCCCACACCTGTGTTACTCCACCGGAAGGACTGGCGGGCGGGATTGGACCAGACACCAAAGCCACGGTTCTCTACATCGAGGTCGCGAGCATTCCGGCGAAGCTGAAGGAGATTGAATCTGCTGGCGGCGCGACCGTTCTTCCAGAGACAAAGATTGAGGCCGGGGACGGGGAGGACCACGGCAAGATAGCCCTCTTCAAGGACCCTGAAGGTACGCTGATGGGACTGTTGAGTAAGTAATTGTTCTTGCATCGCTTACAGAAAATGGAGGAAAATGAACAATATCTGCTACTTTGAGCTACCGGCTCAGAACCTCGCCAAGACGGCGGCGTTCTACGAAAAACTCTTCGACTGGAAGCACGACTCCAGCGGAGCAGAGTACGCTATGGTCAATCCACCCAGCGGTATTCAAGGCGGACTCGGAAAGGAAACCAAAGCCGCCATTCTCTATATCGAGGTCGAAGATATCACGGCGACATTGAATGAGATTGAGGCGGCTGGTGGAGCGACCGTTCTTCCTGAAACAAAGATAGAGACTGACAATGGCGAGGACTTTGGTAAGTTTGGTCTTTTCAAAGACCCCGAAGGTACGCTGATGGGGCTGTGGGGTAAGTAGAGATTTTTGTCTGACTTATTTGAGTCGGCTTGAGTACCGACATCAACAGGAAAGGAAATTTTATGCTGGAACAGGGAGGGTACTGCGGGATTGACTGTTCGAAATGTCCCGCCTACATCGCCACGCAAAAGGGCGACACCGAGGCTTACGCGAAGGTTGCCGCTGAATGGTCGAAGGCGTTTGGAGTCGTTATTCCACCGGAGGCGATCCCCTGCGATGGCTGCTACGGTGGCGATAAGGGCAAACCCGGTTGTCATACCGGAGACTGCAACATCCGTGCCTGCGCCGTAACGAAGGGTGTAAAGACCTGCGCCGACTGCGCCGAATACGTCTGCGAGAAGCTGGATGCCTTCTTCAAGATGGCACCGGAAGCCAAAGCTTCCCTTGATGCGCTGAGATAGGGGCGTTTGGATAACTCTCCCCTGTCTCGTACGTCTGGCTTGTTACACTTTCCGCTGTTCTTGTAACCTACTGATACAACGGTCGTTACATCAATTTTGCTGTTCGGATACCGATTACCGCAATTAGCGAAAAGTCAGAACGTTTAAGTTGTTCAAGGATTTCAGCTAGATGTTTCGGAAAACCCCAATAACCCGTGAAGGTATTATTCGGGCGGCGGAGTCCCTTTTGGCTCACCGCCCTGTTTCGCTGCTGCGGATTCGTGAGGTTGCCAAAGCCGCTAAGGTAGCTCCATCAACGATTTACGATCACTTCGCCGATAAGGACGAGCTGCTCCAGGCGGTTTGGGAGCTGGAGCAGGAGCGTTTCAACTCCGAGCTGGACGAGGCCCTGCGACACACCGAGAACGGTATCAATGGTCTGGTCGCCCTGGGCTATACCATCTTTGCCGACTTCGACCGCTACGCCCAGAATCGGGTGCGCGGGGTAGAGCTGCTGCGTGGACTGAAGAATCAACAGCAAGCCCGGCAGCTTCTGGCAAAAAATCACGCCGCTCAGTTGAGTATCCTCGAAGATGCCCTCAGTGTGGGGCATCCTGACCTCACCGAACAACAGGTTCGGCTGCGTGCCGGGCTGCTGCTCTCCCTCCTCAACGGGCTGGCATTGACTCACCTGCACTCACCCGACCCTCAGTTGGCAGAGGAACTCTTCGGCGAGCTATTGAGTCTATTGGAACCAGCTTAAAGCTGGACACAGGGCTGACCTACGGTCAGAACACCTTGGGGTGAACCGCTCCCGCTGGTCGCTGGCATTCCGATGAAATTGGTACTTGTAAGCGAGTAATGGCGAGCGACAGAGAGCATCAAGGTTTGACCGGCGAAGCCCGGTACTGTGATGCAACGCACTGCGTTGCCCTTGAAAAGTACGCATGGCTATGGTACAAAGGACTGGACGCTCGGAGTTGGGGGTAGGTTGGACGGTCGCGTGGTGTCTTTGAAGATACGGCGAGGAAAGTCCGAACTCCACAGGGCAGGACGCCGGTTAACGACCGGGGCCCGTAAGGGTACGGAAAGTGCAGCAGAGAGCAGACCGCCGGTCTCCTCGGAGGTCGGTAAGGGTGAAACGGTAGGGTAAGAGCCTACCAGCGGCGTTGGTAACAGCGTCGGCTTGGCAAACCCCGTCCGGAGCAAGACCAAATAGGGGATCTTTGGGTTGCCCGCCTGTGATCCCGGGTAGGTCGCTGGAGCCGTGGGAGCAATCCCCGGCGTAAGATGGATGACCGTCCATCGGTCGCAGGGGGCTGGAGTGAGGCTGTTCCTTAGTCAAACTTCAAACTTCCCCCGCTTGCACGACTGATGACAAAATTCGGCTTACAGACCTGCCGCCAGCACCAAGCGTCAACAGTCAGAGACTTTTGCATAATTCACCGTTGACTTGCACGCCCGGCTTTGGTGGAACCTGTCGATGGTCTGTAACTAACGGTATCTGCTATGGTTACGGAAAATCAAGTAATCGAGCGGCAGCCTCCGTGGTCAGCGACAAATTGAATCTGTCGAATTATTCAAAGGTCTCAGTCAGTAACTCAAGTTACCAGGAGAAAAGTTTGTCAGACCACTTCGTTCACCCGACCAGTATTGTTGACGCTGACGTAACCATCGGCGATGGCACGAAGGTCTGGCACTTCAGCCATATCTCTCGCGGTGCCAATCTCGGCGAGCGGTGCGTGATCGGGCAGAACTGCTTCATAGGCGGCAATGTCATCATCGGCGACCACTGCAAGCTCCAGAACAATGTTTCTATCTACAGCCGGGTAACCCTGGAGGAGGGCGTTTTTTGTGGTCCCTCCTGTGTTTTTACCAACGACCTCACCCCGCGCGCTCTCTTTCCCAAGGGTGGAGCCGAGTTCTGGGTGCCGACGCTGGTCAAGCGTGGAGCAACCATCGGTGCCAACGCCACCATCGTCTGTGGCAACACCCTGGGCGAGCATTGCATGATCGGTGCCGGAGCGGTGATTACCAGAGATGTTCCCGCCTTTGCCCTGATGCTCGGCGTTCCCGCTGTGCAGGCGGGCTGGGCGTGTGCCTGTGGTGTTCGGCTGCCCCTCCCGGTTACCGCCAGCGATGAACAGACAGCGAGATGCAGCGTCTGTGGGCGGGGCTATCAGTTGAAGAACGGCAGCGTAAGCCCCGCTGAACCGATCTAGTTGATTGCTGGCTGACGCTGGTGGTATTGTCGCAATACCTCAACGAGGGCAGGCACCGACCTGCGCCTCAGTACCTTGAAGAGCCACTCCCTGTCAGATCATGTCCATGAGCGAGCAGTGGAGAACGATTAACCGTGGACGGCGAATGAAAAGTATCTATCAACTCCTTGCGTTATCTGTAAAAAGCTGATAGGCTTACGCTTTGGTCAATAAAGGTGGAGTATCGACTTTCATAGCTGGCGGTACGAGTACAGATTAGTGAGTTTGCGAATTACGATTACGATCGTGGGATTGATCCAGACTAAGGGATAGTCGGGGGTTAAAAATGACGAAACGGGATATTGCAATCGCTGTATCTAAGAACTTCAGCGACTTTAGCGTAACGCAGCGCGAGGTCGCCGTTGCTCTCAATACGGTTCTTGAAGAGATTAAGGGAGCCTTGAGTCGTGGTGATCGTATTGAGCTGCGGGACTTTGGGGTCTTCTCTGTTCACGATGCCAGGCGGAAGAAAGCCCGCAATCCACGCACCAACGAGGTGGTCTCCGTGCCGCCTCACAAGCGGGTTAAGTTCACCGCTGGCAAAGACATGAAGGAACTGGCGATGATGCTCACCGAGAATGCCTAGGTGGATTGACAGCGTTATTGCTGGTAAGAAATTGTGAGCCTCCGAGCCAGTAGTTCACTCGACCTGAATTAGATAACCGCTGTTAAAATCAGCGGTTTTCTAGCCTGTTTTTACGGGCAGTGTTGTGAGAGGATGTTACAGTGCGCAAGCTGACCGTAGCCCAGATAACCGAAACCGTCAAGCGACTCTGTCTGGAGGGCAGCTTCCACCTTCCCGCCGATGTCCTGAAAAAGCTGGAAGAGGCACGGGACTCCGAGCCTTCCCCGGTGGGGCAGGAGGTGCTGCGGACGATTATTGATAACGCCGCCATCGCCCGGAACGAGCAGGCACCGCTCTGTCAGGATTGCGGCTACGTCATCGCCTTCCTCACCATTGGGCAGGAGGTTCACCTCTCCGGCGGCTCGCTTACCGAGGCAATCAACGAGGGCGTGCGTCAGGGCTACGCCGAGGGCTATCTGCGCAAGTCCATCGTCAGCGATCCTCTCCGGCGGGTAAATACCGGCGACAACACCCCGGCGATCATTCACACTCAACTGGTTCCTGGCGACGAGTTCAAAATCGACCTCCTCTTCAAGGGGCAGGGGTCGGAGAACATGAGCCGCCTGGCGATGCTCAAGCCCGCCGACGGCGTTGAGGGTGTGCGTGAGTTCGTCCTGCGAGCCGTGGACGAGGCGGGACCGAATCCCTGTCCGCCACTGATTCTCGGCGTGGGCATCGGCGGAAACTTCGAGAAGGTTACTGAAATCTCCAAGTGGGCGACGGCGCGACCAATTGGTCAATACCACCCCGATCCCTACTACGCCGCACTAGAGAAGAGCTTCCTCGATGATGTCAACAAGCTCGGCGTGGGACCGATGGGACTGGGCGGACGGACGACGGCTCTCTGGCTGGCAATCGAGACCTTCCCCTGCCACATCGCCGGATTGCCGGTGGCAATCACCACGGTCTGCCACTCCGCGCGGCATAAATCGGCAATGCTGTAAAAAAACGACAACTACCATATTACTGAGTGTTCACACAGGCTAGCCGGGTAGCATACATCCAGAGGAGAAAACATGGGCAAGTACGAATGCGTGATCTGCGGGTATATCTACGATCCCGCCGTGGGCGATCCCGACAGCGGCATCGAGCCAGGCACCTCCTTCGACGACCTGCCCGACGACTGGCTTTGCCCGGAATGTGGTGTTGGCAAAGAGGACTTTGAGGCAGCTTAAAGGCAGCGCCAAGCGCTGCACCCGGGAACTGGACGCGCCAGAACTTCATTGTACTACTTCACCGCTCCCGTTGGTTGCTCTGTTGATCTGGTTTTGATGTAGCCCGCCAGCTTGACCACCACCGATCTTATCAGCGGTTTCCGTAAGTTTCACAACAGCCACTCTCGGAAATACCAAAAGCGACGGGATAATTTCCCGTCGCTTTCTTACGTACGCAGCAATGAGCATCAAGCTTCGATTGCTGGCTTTTCTTTATCGTTATTCTTGTAGAGCAGGGCAATCAGAACGAAGACTGCTGCGTCGCCAAAGAGGGTTGGTGCCAGCGGTGGTGCCGCCTGACTGAGCCTTTGCAGCAACGTAAGAGGTCCTTCGGCTACAAAGACAATAGTGTGCATAACCGTGCCAATGGCTGCGGTTATAAAGAGGGCGAGCGTCGTGGTGAGTATTAGCCCGTTTCCGTTCTTCATCTTCTTATAGAAGAGGGCGTACAGACCGAAGACGACCATCGCGAAGACACCGACAACGATGGGAATCCACTCGCCCCACTCGTAGAAGTTATTCTGGGCGTGATCCTGAAGACTGAGCAACATCAGACCCAGCATCCAAAATGCCATGAAGCCGATGAGACGACGGGTCAGTCCCTCCGGCGGTGGATAGATGATCGCCAGGGTCATAATCGCCAGGAGAGTTAAGCCCAGCGGGGCGAGAATTGGTGCTGAGTAGATTAACGATGTCAGGCTGGGGGACACGAAGAATTGACCAAGTAGATGCCAGGCCAATCCGGCGATGCCCACTGCGACGGATGCAAGAGAAATACCGATAGCCACGCCGCGTCCCGTCTTTTTCATCGGTTTGAAGGTAAAGAAGATGAAGGGTAGAGCAGCCAACAGGGGCCACCCTGCCGCGAGATACATCCCCAGGTGGTCGAAGCCTGCCGACCAGTGGACGAGGGTGCAGTCCAGGGACATTAGCAGATAATTTACGGCGATGAAGGCCATGACCAGGTTGTCCCGCCGCTTCTGTGCCCAGGTAGTAAACCTACCAATCAGTTTCATGCTACTCCCTATGTTTGTGCTTTAGCTGTGGTTACTCGTCGAATGTAAAGGTTGTTTTCTGAAAAAATAGTGCGCGACACCATTACAATTGGATGTTGAGTATAGTAATTATTTGTCGATAAAGAAAATGCAAATAGTGTGGAATCTTGATAAAAAACAGCTTGGCTGATAACTTTTTGGTAAAAGGGGAGGCTTGTCGCCTCCCCTGTGTTATTCAAGGACTAACAACTACTAGTGACCGCGCAGTTCTGCGTCCAGTTCTTCAAACTCGAAGGTGCGCAGAGCCAGATCGTAGTTACCATGCCACTGGGTATAATCCGCTCCACCCATGAAGGCACCGTGCTTGGCGGTACGTCCGAAGTAATGCCAGTAGTCGAACCACTCGTAATCCAGCAGATCGTCGAATCCACCAGCAGTAGCAAAACCGTCGGCATAGAGACCGTCCACGATTTCCTTGACGTGGGCAACCAGCTCGTTAGTACGATGGAGAGTCAGGTCGGCATCGGCATATAATTCTTCGATGTGGCTGGGACCGTGACAGTTGAGGCAGACTTCCTTCATGTTCTCCCGACCCTCAGCACCATTGGGACGTTCTTTGCTAATCGGAGCAAAGAGGTAGTAGGAGAGCCGCTCGGTAACATCGTGGGTCATGGTTCCACCATTGAGACCGGACATATGGCAGGTGGAACAGGTCGGAACGGGCATGTCCTTGGTGGTTAGCTCGGAAGGAGTAACACCAAGGTTCATGTCATCACGCATGGAGGCGAAGAGAACCCCGTGGGTACTCTCGTTGTAGATCTCCAACTGAGCGTGATCGGGACCCATGTGGCAGGAACCGCAGGTTTCCGGCAGACGGGCTTCATCAACCCGAACGGCATGACGCAGGTGGCACTTGGAGCAGTTACCGACGGAGCCGTCGTAATTGGGAGCACCGATCTCATGACAGACGGCACAGCCGTTCTCTACAGCACCAGCCCCTTCCCAGATGGCCAGGGGATTAGGGCCGCGAGCCACTGTACCGGGATGATATTCCTCGGCAAAGGCGATCTGCTCCTCGGTAAAGAGAGGCTTACCGTCGAGTGCCAGAGTGTTACCAGCAACCGCCGCCCAAGCCGAAGCACCGTGACGACTCTTGATGTGTTGATCGTACTGCTCTTCGTGACATTCGGCGCAATGACCAGCGGTAGTAACCCTAACGACCTCGAAGCCGTTATGGTCTATAGCTTCCAGGCCTTCGCGGGCGTTGTGACAGTCGAGGCAGCTAATCTCGTTGGCGTGGGGGCCTCTCTCGTAGGTCTCGACGAGACCTGGTGTCGAGGTGCGATGGCACTCGACGCAGTCGCCCTCGGCGCGGACCTGCTCGACGGTGGAGTCACCGTTGTCGCCAGCACCGCAGGCAGAAAGGGTTAGAAAAACTGCGATTGCCGCCACTGCTGCCAGCGCGACAATCAGGTAAGTACGGTGGTTTGCCATACTATCCTCCCTGGAATTGTGTGGATGTAAAACCTGCGAGATTCCAGAATGTTAGGAATCTCTGTCAATGAACTTCATATCAAATCAGAAGGGATTGAGAAAACTTAGATCACTGCAAAAGTGCTGACTTTGTCTTGTTCAGGGACAGTGGGCTTCAACCCGTGTGTTGAATTCATGTCAAAATTTACGTTGAATTTACAACGTACTTTTATTTTCAAAAACGGTCATCTTCACGAACCAATAAATCCACTCTATTTTACAGATTTCTTTTTGTACTCAATTATCCCAAGGCTCTTACTGTCAACCAGATCAGTTCTGTCTGAGCGTTGGTACTGATTGCGAAGCGGGCAAGATTCAATTACTACAAAATCAGGCTTAAATGCTGTTAGTCCAGGATGTTCCGCTCTGAGCCTGAACATGGATGATATAGGTTACATAACACTGTGGTAATAAGGTAATGCGAACGTCGTCCGCACCTCTGCTGACCGTTGCACTGTAAATCATTATCAGGCTAAAGGGAAGTGAGAATAGGTATTAATAGCACAGGCGGAGCCGTTAAGCTCCGCCATCATTGTCAAAATAATGGGTTAGTCACTCAGGATGAACCGAATGAGATTGTTGAAACACACTCATCGCGTTGGTCTTGACGTTACAGGGAAGGGATTTTAGTCGATGAAACCCTGATCCTCCCGCGAGATGAAGGTCGTCCATCTTCTGCGAAAGATGACACCTCCTCAACAATCGTAATTACAGTAAGTTGCGGCAATCAAGGGGTCTATGAAAAATGACCATTGGGAAGCGTAGCCCCCTCTCCCTGCTGAAAAGAATGCAGAGCTTTGCGAGGCTCTCCTCTGCCAACAGGTGATTATTCCATTTTTATTACTAAAAAGTCTCCCCGCCCATGTCCTCTGGCGCGATGATCCCCGACGGATTGGCGAGTTTCCAGTCTGTCAGGTCAGAATTGGACTCAAATCCCTCGCCGTGGATAACCGTTCCGTCTTTCTCAAAGCTCACCGGCTCATCGGTGAAGAGCTTCTCCTCGCGAGCGTCCCAACTCAGGATTTCCGTCCGCAGAATCGCCCCCTCATCGGAGGTTACCACCACGCCGCCCCGTGCCTCCATGTCGTTGGAGAGCATGTTCACCGTGCCTTCGTCGGCGGTAAGAATCGCCGTATGCCGCTCCTCCTGATAGAAGTCCACCACGGGATTACTGGCAATGGTCAGATGCTCGTTGTCCCAGACCTTTGCCAGCTCGGCAACCAGCTCCCAGACCAGCTCGCCATCGCTGGTTTGGCGCAGGGTAAAGCTGCTGATCTGCTGATCCGGGGCATTCTCGGCAGGCTGGAAGTCAACGGGACGCTCCTCCTCACAGGCGGTGAGGAGAAGGCTGACAAGTAGCAAAAGCAGAAGGGATAGACGCATGGTTTTAGATTGAAGGGGATATTTTTTCATAAATACCTTCGATTCGATCGTTCGGCTTGGCTAACAATCGCCGCCGTTCTATAACAACGGCTATCTGTTATAGTTACAGAAATACTGGTAGCTTAGCGGCAGCCTCCCGAATGGGCGAAAAGTCAAATCCATCGAATTATACAAAAGTCTCCTGGGGATAGGGTTCACTAGCCCTTACGCTGCAATCGGTCGAACAGTTGCGCCCAGCGTCGGGTCAGCTCACCGCGCTCGAAGCGTTGAATCCGCTCCGTTGTAATTAAGGTGTCGGGAGCTTTGAGCAGCTTGCGCAATGCAGCGGCAATCTCCTGGGATGAATCGGGATCGGCGATGACTCCTACGCCAAGCTCCCGCAGCAGGTCAGTCGCGTCCCCCGGTGGGCAGCAGGCGAGAATCGGCTTCCCCAGTCGCAGATATTCAAAGAGCTTACCGGTGAGGATGGTCTCCGAGCCGAGCTGCCTGCCGATGACCAGCAGCAGAATCTGACAGTGGTTCAGCGTCTTTAAGGCTTGATGATGGGAGAGGTTCCCCCGGCGGGTAATCAGACGGGGATGCTCTTCGGCGAAGCGGTTCAGGATGGCTTCGTTCTCCTGGCTGGAGGATCCAATCTCTACAAAGTGAAGATTTTCCGCTGGTCGTTCGCCAGCGACCTGCTCAAGGGCGGTCAGGAAAGCGTCGGGCTTTCGAGGACCGTAGAAGGTTCCGGCATGACCGATGGTTACTGTTCCGGGGTCAGCCCGCTCCACTGATAGCTCGGCGAAGTCGGTCTCGTCGTAGCCGTTGGTGATGATGCTGAACCTATCCGCTGCCGTGGGATAGGTTCGCCGATAGTTCTCCGCCATTGTTGGGGTTGCGAAAACCACCGCATCGGCGGATTCAACCACCTGTCGCTCCAGTCGCCTGTTCCACCAGCGGTGGAGGGGCGTTAGCGGATTGAAGAACGGTCCCGTCGTCCAGCTATCCCGAAAGTCCGCCACCCAGGGCAAGCGAAGCTGGCGACTGAGGGCGAGACCAATCAGGTGGCTGCTTGCCGGAGGCGAGGTCGTCCAGACGACGGAGTATCGATTCTGTCGAGCCAGGGTCAGGGCGCGTCTTTGGGCAGCCTTTGACCAGCGGAGTTGAATATCGGGTAGCTCACCGAGACGGGGCAGCTGCGCACGAAGTTTTTCCTTCCATCCGGGTGTTTGTCTCCTGGTTGGTGTTGCTGGCGTTGAGTTGGCAGCTTGCCTCCGCAGACCGAGGAGCTTTGCCGCGCTGGGCAGGCGGTGGGCAGGTACCCGATGCACCGGGCAGTTGACCTCGCTCAGGGCGGCTTCATCCCGCTGATGAAACGCCGGGTCGTCCACCGACAGTACCTCTACTTCCCAACCGCTTGAGGGCAGGTACTTTGCCAGCTTCAGCGCGCGGAGCATCCCCCCACCTCCTATTGGAGGAAAGTGGTAGGAGACCAGCAGCACGCGGTTGTTAGAGAGGGGCATGGAACCTTTGGTGGATTCAAGTAAGCCGTAGGGGTACGGCGTGCCGTACCCTCCAGCATAAATCAGTACGGTATTGTTACGATGTCCAGGTGGAGAGGACATCTGCCAATTGTTTTGCCCGGGTCGGGGCGGCGAAGTAGCTTCGCGCGGCTTCGGAGATTGGCTGGGAGAGCCTGCCCCGCCCCGTCAGAGCATCTTTCAGGACGGCGTAAACCCCGGCTTCGTCGTCGTTGGCAAAGGCAGCACCGATGTCGAAGTATCCCAATGCCCGCCGGGGAGCCTCGCTGGATGCCACCAGCAGGATTGGTCGCCCGGCTCCCACGTAGTCCGAGGTTCGTCCGGGCAGGCCGTGGGGATTGTCGTCGGCAACGGTGAGCAGCAGCACATCGGCCTCTCGCTGCTGGCGCAGGCTCTCCAGATATGGAACCTGTCCGGTGGCTTCGGCAATCGACCCTGCGCCGTTTTTCTTCGCTACCTCAAGGAAGGACTGCCCGATGCTGGAGCCGACATGGCGCAGGACGATATTCCTGTCAGGATGCTCTCGGTTCAGTCGAGCCAGCACCCGGCAGACCGCCGGTAGTCCCTCGTCGTCGCGGTGAGTACCGACCATCGAGATCAGGAAGCGTCCGGGAACCCGGGACTGCTTGCCAATCGTCGCGTCTTTCTCCGGGTCAAAGGTCAGCGGCGCGGTTAGCACTTTGCCAGCCTGAGCCGGGTAGCGTTGGCGCAGGTCGTCTGCCTCAATCGGTGAGGCACAGAGCAGGGCGCGGGCTTTATCTACGGCACGGCGTTCGCCTCGTTTGGCAACGGGGCGTGATAGCAGACCCGTTGTCTTCGCCACCCAGCCGTCAACCCAGCGATCTGCCATGAACGCCACCCAGGGCAGGTGGAGGGAGGTTGCCAGCCGCTCCGCCATACGCAAATGACTGAACGGCGGGGCAATCACCAGCAGGGCATCGTAGCGTCCGCCGCGCCCCAGTTTTCTGCCCAGTTGGTAGAAGAAAGGTACACTGAGAACCTTGGGATCGGGAATCAGCAGACCGTGCTGGAGTCTGGAGAGCAGTCCGCCGTGGCGCAATCCACCGGAACCGAGAGAAGCCTTTGCCCTGCCGCCGCTAAGGAGGTGGAGCAGCCGTGCCGGATCCGCTGAGCCTGATCGACTAACCGGAGCGAAACGAGCGTAGTCCCGTTCCAGAGCCTTGTCGTAGGCGTAGTAGCTGACCGGCTTTACGGTAAGGGTCTCCGGCTGCCAACCAAAGCGATGCAGGTACTTGACGTAGGGAAGCGGCTCCTTGACACCACTCATCCCAAGGGGCGGATAGTAGTAGGCAATAATCAACAGACGCTTCATACTACTCCAGAAGACCACGACTCGCCGACAAACTCTTCCCCCGCTACGAGAGCCAGCAGACGTTTTTCGATGAGAGCCAGGTTGTTTTCACGGGAGCCGAGGGTCAGGGCTAATTCTCGGTTAAGCTGCTGCGCCGTTGTTCGCCTGGCGGGATTCTCCAGTATCTCGATCAGTTGTTTCGCCAGGGTCTCGTGATCGCCAACGGGAAAGAGCGAGCCTTGATGTGGCTCAGTGAGAATCTCTCGGTTGGCAACGATGTCGCTGACCACCGGGTAAGCTCCGCTGCTCATGGTTTCCAGCAGGGAGATGGACATCCCGTCCACCTCGGAGCAGGAAACGTACACCGCTGCCCGGCGCAGGTAGCTGGCGGTCTCGGCTTGACTCAGTCGTCCGATGAAGTCGCAGTTACTGGCAACTCCCAGTTCGACGGATAGCTCAATCATCTCCCGGCGCAGCGGACCATCGTTAGCCAGAATCAGCTTCACATCGGGAAAGCGACTGACCACGGCGGGCAGGGCGCGAAT
>Ga0190344_1000732_pt1 | contig 14058 bp, 14 predicted proteins | sample 48721323_MG_FD_161662 | JGI IMG/M metagenome (GOLD analysis project Ga0190344, IMG submission 161662) | Hydrothermal vent microbial mat bacterial communities from Southern Trench, Guaymas Basin, Mexico - 4872-13-2-3_MG | ecosystem: Environmental > Aquatic > Marine > Hydrothermal vents >... | reverse complement strand
ATTAGTAGGGGTAGATGCTAAGGCTCTTGAGTTTAGATGCTTTGCTCATAGAGTTAATGACCCAGATTATACTAAGGTAATTCTTGAAGGGGACATCCACACCACTAACCAACAGTTAGCAGGTTTGGCTACCAGAAGTGATGCTAAGACTTTTATCTACGCTTTTCTTTATGGTGGTGGAGACACTAAGCTAGGGTCTATAGTTAATCCTGAGGCTTCCCCTGAGCAGCAAAAGAAGCTGGGGGCTAAGTTAAGGAAGAAGTTTCTTCAAGCTATTCCTGGCTTAGAAAAGCTAACCAATGGGATTAAGAAGCAAGCAAAGAAGCATGGATATATCGTAGGATTAGATGGGAGACATTTGAAAGTTAGAAGCCTTCACAAAGCTCTTAACTTATTATTACAGAGTGATGGAGCTATTGTTATGAAGAAAGGATTGACTATCTTAGACAGAGACCTCAGAGCTGAAGGACTTATCCCAGGGGAAGATTACGAGTTTGTAGGAAACATCCACGATGAATGGCAAATAGAAACTAAGCCAGAGTTAGCTGAGAAAGTAGCTGAGATTGCTAAGAAAGCTATCTATAAAGCAGGAGTTTATTTTGGATTTAACTGTCCTCTAGCAGGGGACGCTAAGATAGGAGAGACTTGGGCTGAGACTCACTAAGGAGGTGGAAGGTATGGAATATTTGATGTTAGGTTGGTTGCTTAATACCCTTAGCTTGGGTTATATTCTTATCGCTACCAAGGATTATCTATGGGATAATGTACGAAGAACTATGCACCCTATCTATCAATTTTGGTACCCTTTAACTCTTTTTATGGTGTGTCCCTACGCTTTCTTTATCATAGGGCTTGCTAGGTTTTATTATTCACATACCAGGAGGAGGAGATAATATGAGTCATAAGTATGATGTGAAAATCCATTTTAAAGAGGTTAGATTTAGAGATGTATTTATTAGAGATTATATACAATTTGGAGATGCTACAACTGTCAGATTGAGCTCTGCTTCTAATGCTGTTTCTATAGATTTAGTAGGGGATTCTATACATATCTTTGGGTTAGCATGGAAAGATATGAAAGAGCTACTTAACTTACTAATAACTCTTCCTACTGTCGAGCTTTTTACAGTTTATAATAGTGAGTCTTTTGGTGATTTCTCTGAGGGAACGGAAGAAGGGGATAATTAATGATAGTTTTAATTGATGGGGACATCCTCATTTTTAAGTTAGCCTTTCGACATCAACACAAATTTGAATTTGGGGTAGTGACTGATGACCTAAACGTAGTCAAGGAAGACATGGATAAATTCATCTCGTCCATAGTAAAGGCTACTGGAGCGGACGATTACCAGGTGTGCTTAACCTCCTGGACTAACTTTAGGAAGAAGCTAAAGGAATCTTATAAGATACATAGGAAAGACCAAGAAAAACCTAAGTTATTACCCGCTTTAAGAAACTATTTAATAGAAGCTCACCAAGCTTTCAGTTGGAAAAACATCGAGGCTGATGATATGATGGGTATCTTAAGCACTAGAGAGCCTGGGAAATATATCATAGCCTCCACTGATAAAGACCTTAACCAGATACCAGGAAAACATTACTCCTGGACTAAGGATGAAAGCTACGAAATTAGCCCCTATGAAGGTTATAAGTTTTTCTACTCTCAAATCCTTACTGGAGATAGGGCTGATGGATACACGGGTGTAAAAGGTATAGGAGTTAAGAGAGCAGCTAAACTCTTAGAAGGTAAAGAAGTAAAGGAAATGTGGGATGTCGTTGTGGAAGCTTACGAGAAAGCTGGGATGACTGAGGAAGATGCTATCTCCGCTGCTCAGATGGCTTGGATACTAAGAGATGGCTGGTATAATGAAGAGACTGGGGAAGTCCAGATATGGACCCCAGATAAGATTACTACAGAATGAGGAGGGGAAAGTATGGCAAGAACATCAGAAGATTCTTTGATGGATGTGAGGATAGTATTTAGAAGCTTTGGGGATTTAGGAGATTTCTTAGATGAAGGAACATTACTCATTGGAAGTAATTCTTTTCTTTATGATAATGTGGAAGGAATAGAACACGAGGTATTCTTTGAAAGGTTAGGGATAGAAAATGACACTTTAACTTTCTATGGGATAGATTCTTATCAAGCTAGGGCTCTTGTATCTTTAGCTTTAGGTAAGTTTGAATCGGTGATTGAATATGTAGGAGCAGCTCGACACAAGGAGGGGATGTGATGCATGTTAAGCTTGTGAAGTATGATAACGAAGCTATTATCGCTGAGGCTGCTGGGATATCTCATCTCAACACCAACCCTAACCTTAACTTAATTGATAAGCTTTACCATTGGAAACACTTAGAGCCCTTTGAGTTTGTTAATCTTGTTTGGTACTTAGAGATTCCTCTCTTTGTAGAAAGACAACTCCTTAGACACCGTCACTCATCTAGAGTAGAGATGTCAATGAGATATGTCACCTTAGAAGGGGATTTAGAAAACATGTACATCCCTGAGTATCTAAGCGAGCCTAAGCAAATGGCTATTAAGCAAGCTTATTGGACAGCTTTAGAAGCTTACCACAAGCTTATAAAAGCAGGGGTAAAGCCAGAGATAGCTAGGACAGTGATTCCTTTGGGTTATATGACTAAGATGTATGTAAGGATGAATGCTAGGGCTTTTGATAATTTCTTAAAGTTGAGAACAGATACCCATGCACAGAAGGAAATTAGAGAGTTAGCTTACTTAATGCTAGATACTCTTAATACAGACGGTTTGCAACATCTCTATCACTTATTTACAGAAGCTTACGGAAAGGAGTGAAAGAATGAAAGTATGGATGGTTTCTCCTAACGAGCCTCCTGATAACTGGTATCAACTTATTGAAGGTATCTTTGGATTTAACAACTGTCTTGTCCATTATGACTTAGCTTATGATAAGGTTTATATTGTAGATGAATGGGATGCTGAGTGGTTCTTAGGGAAAGAAGAGCTTAAGGATATGTGGGAACAATTATGGGAAACTGAGGGTCTAAGAAAAGAGAATCCTGAGTATAAATATAGCGATGCTGAGTTTGAAGACATCTATAGCAAACATGATTACATTAAAAAAGGAGGAGATATATAATGGGTAGATTTATGATTGATATAGTAAAAACTGAAGAGGATATTAGCGTGAGTGGTGAAATTACTAGCTTACAGGCTCATGAATTGCTAACTACTTTCTTAACAGGCTTTACTTCTCTTATGGAGGAAATGTTCCTTTCTATAACAAAAGACCCTGAGAAGGCTGTAGAATATTCTAAGAGCTTCTTTAAGGATGTAGGTAAGAGTCTATTGAAAATAGAAAAGGATGAAGAATACTGGACTACAATACAGAAGTCTTTAGAAGCGATGTTAGAAAGGGAGGATGAAGAATGACAATCTATGTTAAGGAAGACTATCTCAAACCTAGACATCATCCAGAAGATGCTGGGTTAGACCTTAGAGCAGCTACTGAGCTTACTTTAAACCCTGGGGATATAGCAGTAGTCCCCACGGGGGTTTCTTGGGAAATCTCTAATGGACACTTTGCTTATATAACAGGACGAAGCTCCATGAATAGTAAGGGGATTATAGTCCATCAAGGAGTTGTGGATGCTGGCTATCGTGGGGAATGGAAGGTAGTCCTCCAAAACCTATCTAAAACTCCTTATGAAATTAGAGAGGGTGATAAGATAGCACAAGCTGTTATACTTGCAGAACACACTCACTTAATTCAAATAAAGCAGGGAGAGGCGGACGATTCTACGAGCTTCAGAGGGTCTAAAGGCTTTGGAAGTACAGGGAGGTGATAATATGAAAAAGAATGGCTTTTTAACATATGTCTATGTGAAAACTGAAGAAGGCGCACAAATGCCTGTAGGGTTGTTTAAAGATAGTACTTTAGCACACCAAGCTATGCGTGAAATTGATAAGGTTCTTTTTGAAAACCCTGGCTGGTTAGTCGAGACAGAGTTTATTTATTTAGATGTTATTGAAGAATGGGACTTAGAGAGCTGGATGAAGGAAGCAGAATTATAAGCTAATAAGTAGAAAGGGGATGATAAGGTGGATGTGCAGAAACTATACTCAGATATAATATTCAAAAGGACTTACGCCAGGACTCAGGGAGAAGTTTGGGAGGAAGCTGTGGAACGCTACAGAAGCCACTACATTGATAAGATACCTGCTGAGCTTAGGGAAGACTTTGAGCACGCTATCCAACTTTTCAAAGATAAGAAAATAGTTGGGTCCATGAGAGGCTTGGCTACGGCAGGAAAAGCTTTGGAATTATATCCTGAGGCTGTTTATAATTGTAGTTATATCATATTCAACAATTGGAAAGCTTTCGCTGATATGTTCATTCTACTCATGTTAGGGGTGGGGGTAGGATATAGTGTAGAGAAGCACACCATAGGACTACCTAAGAGACCTTCTAAATTTTACCAAGGTGCCATTGTTATAGCTCCAGACGATACTAAGGAAGGATGGAGGGATAGCTTCTACTCACTTTTAACTCTCCTCCAACAAGGTATAATACCTAAGTTTGATTTCTCCAAGCTTCGTCCAGCTGGGACACCTTTGAAAACCTTTGGAGGTACAGCTAGTGGTCATGAACCCCTAGAGTTTCTCTTTAAAAAGACTATAGAATTATTCACAGAGAAACCAGGGAAAACTTGGCAACCTGTAGAAGTTTTTGATTTAGCCAATTTAGTTGCTAACGCTGTCATTAGTGGAGGTGTTAGAAGGAGTGCTTGTATAGCCCTTGTAGACGAGGAAGATGTGTATAAGTTTAAGCCCTACGGGTTCTGGGATACACACCCGTGGAGAGCTTACAGCAACATCTCCCTTACTAAGGAGCCTGAGAACTGGGGGAGATTCATAGGTTACTTAGCTGAGATGGGGACTGGAGAACCTGGAATCTTTAATAGAAAGAAAGCTTTAAAGAAGTTAGAAAAGGTGGGAAGATTGCCTGGCGACGATACGTTAGGGACTAACCCCTGTGGAGAGGTAATATTAAGACCATTTCAAACTTGTAACTTAACTGAAGTCAATGCTTCTTATGGGTCTATAGAAGAACTCAAAGAAAGAGTTAGGGCTGCTGTACTCTTAGGAGCTATCCAAGCACAGGTAGCTAAGAAATTCAAAGGGGTTCTCAATGAAGCTTGGTCTGAAATGGCAGAAGCTGAGCCTCTTCTTGGTGTGTCCCTTACAGGATTAAGGATGCACCCGATACTTAAAGAGGTTAGAACAGACTCTCAGTTACTCCTTAACATTCTTAGGGAAGAAGCTCACTTAGAAGCTAAGAGATTAGAAAGGATATTCAATGTGTCCTACACTGCAGTTACTACTGTAAAGCCTAGTGGGACAACAAGTCAAATCCTTGGAACTACCTCAGGACTACATCCAACGTTCTCAAACTATTTCATTAGGAGAGTGAGGATTAATGCTAAGGACCCTTTAGTAAAAGAGCTAGAGAAGTATCCTTTAAAGATTGTACCAGACATTTATAACCAGGATACCTTAGTATTGCAATTCCCTTTAAAACACCCTAACCACAAAGAAAGGAATGCTTTAGACCAATTAGAATACTTTAGAATGTTAAGCTTATATTGGGCTGACCACAACCCATCATGTACAGTAACTGTTAAGTCTTCTGAATGGGAAGTCGTAAGAAAATGGTTAGAGACCCATTACAAAGAAATCATAGGGCTTACTTTACTCCCTGAGGCTCATAGCTTACCTCAAGCTCCTTATGAACCTATGAGTGAAGAGGACTATAATAAATGGGTTGAAGACTTTGAAAAGATTAGCAAACCTGAGTTTAGCTTATCTGTGGATTTACCTAACACCCAGCTTAGCAAAACATATGCATGTAGTGCTGGAGGAAGCTGTGAGGTGGATGTATTATAAGGAGGTGAATGAATGAATATTAAAGCCAGAACCATTGAAGAGTTGATTAGAGAGTTAGACTCGCTTATTCCCCATAGATGTCCTCGTCCTGATGAGGATGAAAAGCGTATGTGGATGTATGCTGGGAAGCGGGAATTGATAGATGAGTTAAAACACTCATTCTTAAAGGAGGGAGACTATGATAGAAAATACTTCGAGTTTAAAGAATAGGTTTCAAACATTAGAAGCTAACAAACAGGAGCTCGTCCAAGTAGCGGAGAAAGCCTCACAACTTACTTTACGTTATATCTTCCCACCGTCTAACAAGAAAGATAATACTTATTTAGGGAAGAATTGGCAAGCTGTAGGAGCTCGTGGGGTCAATAACTTAGCTAGTAAATTGTTATTGACTCTGTTCCCTCCCTCGGGAGGCTTCTTTAAATATTCTCTGGATGAAAGTATTAAAGCAGCACTATCTCCAGAAGCTTTACAAATGGCAGAGAACTACGCTATGTTAGCAGAGAAACTAACGCTGCAGGAGCTTAACCAATTAGCTACACGTCATATATTATTTGAGTCCTTGAAACACTTAATCATTACAGGTAACATAGCTTTGTGGTTAGACGGTAATAAGTTTAAGCTTTACGACCTACATAACTTTGTAGTAGTTAGGGATAAAGCAATGAACTTAGTAGAGATAATCTTACGAGAAACTGTGGATAAAGATGCACTCCCTGCAAACTTTAGAGAGCTCATTGAAAGTAATGACATCCCTTCCAGCTTCGTAGCAAATAAGACTAGTGACCCTCAGAATACTCAATACGACGTTTTCACTGGAGCTAAGCTCATTAACAACACCTGGGAAATGTGGCAAGAAATAAATGGGGTTGAAGTCCCAGGGACAAGAAAGAAAGTAAAGAGGTTACCAATTCTCGTACTTAGATGGACTAACAATGAGTATGGTCATGGTCTTATAGAGCAAGTGCTAGGAGACCTATACACCTTAGAACAACTAAGTAAAGCCGTAGCTCAAGGCTCTATGGCAGCAGCTAGGACACTATTCTTAGTGAGGCCTTCTGCTGAAACTTCTATCGAGGCTTTAGTAAATGCTCCTAATGGTGCTGTAGTAGAGGGGAACATTGATGATGTAGGTACTCTTCAGCTTGATAAGTTTGCTGACTTTAGAACCGCAGCAGAGAAAGCTGCAGAGATAGAAGAAAGACTTAACTACATGTTCCTCGTATTCCAGCCTAGAACTGCTGAGCGTGTAACAGCTGAGGAGATTAGAAGACTCACTGAGGAGCTCGAAGCTTTATTAGGAGGTGTCTATACTCTCTTAGCTGAGGAACTACAGAAGCCTTTGATAGAGCTTATATTTGAGAAGCTTCAGAAAGAAGGGAAGTTAGAAAAAGCAGGTGATGATGTTAAAGTTATTATCACAGCGGGCTTTGAAGAGTTGAGTAGAGCTGCTACCTTTAATAAATTACTAACCTTCTTAAACTCTATTGGAGCTATACCTAATGCAGTAGAGACTGTTAATTGGTCAGAGTTTATAATGAGATTGGTTAATTCTTTGAACATTGACGCTAAAGGTCTCGTCTTAACTCCAGAGGAATTGGAAGCTAAAAGAGAGGAAGCTTTACGTATGCAGACACAAGCTGCAGCAGCTCAGGCAGGAGTACAGGCTGCAGTGACAAATTCAAAATCAAATTCTTAAGGAGGATGATAGCATGGATAACTTAGAAAATAAAGCAACTCAGCCAGAAGGCGTTACTACAGAACAACCTGAAGCATCGGGAGTAACTAGAACCTCAGTCCCTTTAGATGAAGCTCCTATTGACACACCACCAACTAACCCAGAAAACCCAGAGCAACCTACAGAACCTGAAAAGGGACCTGAACAAGAAACCAACACTACTAAAGATAATGTCGATTTACCTATATTAGATACAGAGGAACCAAAAGAAAAGGAACCAGAGGACACACCTTCAAAACCACCAGTTGAGGAGATTATGGAGGATTTACAAGCGTTAGCTATCAAAGACGAGGTCACTGATGAAGACTTAGCTCCTTTCATAGAAAAGGGCTTTACTAAGACTGAGTTGATGTTAATTGTAAAAGGAGCCAGAGCAGAGCTCAAGGAAGCAGCTACTTCTCTCTATGAAACTGTGGGAGGAGAGGAGACATATAAACAAATAGTAGATTGGGGTAATCAGAACCTATCTCTAGAAGAGAAGAAAGAATTTAATGAGGTGATGATGTCTAGGAATCCTGCAGTGATGAAGTGGGCTATGTTAGGATTGAAAGCTAAGTATGAAGCAGCTAACTCAGGTCCAGCTTATGTCACAGGAAACGCTTCTACCAAAGCACCTATCCAGCCCTTCCAAAGCAGAGAAGAAATGGCAGCAGCCTTGACTGATAAGAAAAGAATGCGTGACCCAGCTTATAGAGAATATGTATATCAAAGGGCTTTAATATCTAACTTCTAACCACTGTGCCCTTAGCGGTCCGAACTGTGTGCATGATATCACGCTCCGAGCCACCTATGGAGAGCCTCGCTTTCCGTGGGTGGTTTCTTTTTATGTAGTCCCCTTAACTTGAACTTTTTAGCTCCTCCGCAGTCTAAAGCTACTGACAGCTCCTCTAAGCGTTCTTAGGGTGCTAGCTGTGTGATTAGCTAGGCTGAGGTTTAGCGAAAGCTCAGAGAGCCAATGAGAGGGCTTAGAGAGCAGAACCTACATACTACTAACAAGGAGGAGGATATATATGGCTCAGTATTTTAGACCGACATCGACATCTATGTACGATACTAACGCTCAGAACCCTGTATCATTTAATAACACAATGGAACTCTTTACAAAAGAAGTGTTAGCCTACTTCTATAAGAAGAACATCTTCAGGGACTTAATTAAGAAAAGAGACATTCCTAAGGGAACTATCTCAGCTGTATTTGAAGTTAGCGGTACAGCAAAACCTGGAAGAATCTTCAAACCAGGAGACGTTCTCGAACACAGAGGTGTACCTCACGCTAGAAAAACCATCACTATTGATGGCTTAGTAACAGCTGAAGACTTCATCTTTAAACTAGATAACTGGTTAGCTTATTGGGACGTCAGAAGCGAACACGCTGAAGCTTTAGGTAAGCAGTTAGCAGCTGCTGTCGATAGGAACATCTTCGCTTCAATTCTTAAAGCTGCTAAACAGACTACAGCCTTAGTTAAGAATCCAGACGGAACAACTAGAACATTACCTAACAAAATCTTAACTATGAGCTCAGCTACAAAAGTTAGCGATATAGATACTGAAGATGAAATCATCGAATTCTTTAGATTGGTAAGAAAAGCTAGAACTACTTTCAGAAAGATGAATATGTATGATAATGAATTATACTTAGCTATTTCTCCAGCAATGTATGAAAAACTCTTCGAATACCTTCCATTGATTGATAAGGACTACAATGGTAATGGTTCTATATCCGAAGGTAAATTAGGAAAATTGTTTGGCTTCAATATCGTAGAATCTAATGTATGGTTCGAAGGCTCTAACGGAGACTTAGGAGAAGTAGGAGCTACAGAATCCGCTACAATAGGTGAAGATTGGTCAGATGATGGAGGAAACGACCACACAATAACAGTTGCTGATGCAGGCTTGTTCGGTGTTATCTTTGCTAAAGAAGCAGCAGCAATGGTAAACTTACAAGATGTGTCCGTAGAAACAGAATATACATCCAAAGAAAAAGGTACTTACATTTCAGCTGACTTAGCTGCAGGTTTCGATAGCTTAAGACCTGAAGCAGCAATAGCAATCATGGGAAATGGTGGAAGCATTTCTTAAAATAACTCCTCTTATTTGCAGCCTTTAGCGATATGCTGAGGGCTGCTTTTTTATTACCTGGTTAAACTAATTACAACCTTTAGTAGTCTAAAAGGGTGTCGTAATGCTAAATTGAAAGGAGAGTGAAAAGATGACTAGACAAGAGGCTATAAAGAGAGTCTTGTTAATGGTAGGGGAGAACCCTATCTCTACGAGTATGAATGATGAATCCTATATAATGGCTCAGCAGCTGTTAGATGTAGTAACTTCTGATGTATTAGGAATGGGTTGGAGGTTTAATACTCACTATCTAGAAGATGGCACTGAGCAAATAGACACCGTAGCCATCGAACCCTCTGAAGGGATGACAGAGGAGGAATTCCTTGACCAGAATTTCGCTCATATCCCTGTCCATATCCAACAGGTGATTGTAGCTAAGGTAGCTTACGAATTCTCTATGGGCTACACAGGAGAGAATACTTTCAGCCAGGACTTATACCAGCTTTACCAGCTAGCCTTGGCTCAAGCTAAGCAGACAGAGGTTATGCTAAGTGCTGAGTTAGTGGATTATGAACGTATCTATAAGAACATCGCTGCTCAGTTATTGAACGAAGAAGGTTGGTGGTGGAATACAACAGAAGATGGGGAGCAATTGATAACTAGTATCCCTTTGAATCTCCCTCCAATAGCTGATAACTATGCTAGGCTTAAGGCTCAGAGAATCTTCCAGGCTTACAACACAGGAAACTCAGAGCTTCTTTTACAACCAACCCCAGAGGAACAAGAAGTCTATCAGCAGATGCTTAAGTTAAACAGAAGAAGATTCCTACACGCAGTAAATATAGATACCTTTAGAGACTACGTAGTTAAAGAGTTATATAGTGAAGGTCTAACTGATAAGCAGACTTACGAAGAAGTAGCTGACAATGAAACAGGGGATGGCTTAGTACAGGCTTACGCAGATGCTAAGGCTAGACGTCTTTACCTCTTAACAACTGAGGTCAATTCCCCAGACTATCTCCAGGCTCCTCAAGAAGAAATCAACCTTTACCAGAGGATTAGAGACAGAGCTAATAGACAGCAGTCAGAAACCTTAACCTTCCAAGACATCCTAGAGAATATTAGGACACAATTAAAGAATGAAGTGGGTTGGTGGTATAACACAACCATAGATGAAAATGATAATATCCAGGTCTCTATCCCAGCAACACTCCCTCAGATAGCTGACCAATACGCTGAAGCTAAGGCTAGGAGACTGCATAGAGCCTATTCCACAGGAGACCATCAGCTATTAATAGAGCCTTCTCCTGAAGAACAAGAGCTATACCAAAAGATGCTAGAGGCTCACAATAGGAACATGCGTGGAGCTAAGTCCTTACAAAAGCTAAGAAAAGAAATCACCTTAGAAATCTTACTAGAAGGCTGGGCTTTCAATACAACAGAAGCTACCTATGAAGAGATTAAAGCAGCAGGCTATCAAATATTAAAAGCTAGCAGCTTAACACCTACCACCTATGTATATCTAGATGCAGCTACTGGGTTAGTTATGGATAGGAAAACAAACGAAGAAGTTAGCGGAGATACTAAATTGAAGGTTATTTATTATGTGGATTACTCTGACCTACCTTCACTATTTAAAAGCTACATCGACCTAAGAGCTGCTAGGGTTTATAACTTCTATCACGATGTTAAGAACTCTTTAATCTGGTCCCGTCCTACAGCAGACGAGATGACACTATTTGCTAAGTTAAAATCCTTGTATAGGACAGACTTCGAGTACCACAGCATCTTACATAATGATATGGAACAAAGCATGCTTAGGGGGTGGTAACGTGGGAGTTATTAAGACTAAGACTATAATACCTAACCGTGGGCTCATCGCAGGAGAGCCTGAACTCTTAGAGCCTGGCTTTGTAACTGAAGCTAAGGATGTCATCATCCACCCCACACTAGGTATCCAGACTAGACCAGGCTTAACAGCTACAGGAACTGCTGTAGTAAGCCCTCTTGGAGATGACAGGGATTTCAGTCAGATATTTGTTACTAAGCCCTTCCTCCACAACAATAAAAAGTATCTATTTATATTAGGAGGGGAAGGGTCAATAGAAAACCCTACCAGGTTAGTAGTCACAATAGTAGACCTTTCTACTCAGCATGTAGCTTTTAGAAAAGCCTTAACTCCTTCAGACGATACATACTTTAATTATTTCTACGACTCTACTAAAGGTCACGTAATAAACAATCCTGAAAGCTTAGTAATCACTGGGGAAGGTTCTCGTCTATGGATACTGAATAGGGAACTCCCAGTAAATTCTATAATTGACCAGACTCCTATCAAAATAACCATAGATAACGAGGTTGGAGACTTAGGAATCCTCACCATATACGAGGGTCGAAGACCTTATCTCATCCGAGGAGCTTACTCATCGACCAACCCTAGCTCTTTAGCTAATGAAATAGCTAACGATATATCCAGTGTATTATCCTCTCAAGACTATTCAATAACCGTAAATGGTAATGAAATCCTAATCGACCCTAACCCTGGAGTAGTTACAGAACTCTCAGCTTCCTACGAACCCGCAGCTACTGATTTATGGAAAGCCTCAGGGTTAAGCCCTAACTACCCTTCTTGGTATACTTTCACTATTTACCATGATAAAGAAATAGATAATGGAGTAGATGATAAATTTAAGATTAATGGGGTTAGTATGGTATCGGGGAGTTTTGAAGGGGAATGGTTTGTCCCAGCAAACGGGGATAGTATCTATACTGTAGATGGGGAAATGATTGGATACACAGTCTCCTCAAATGTAAAGCTTGCTAATAGATACTATAAAACTATTTTCAACATTAGACCAGATGTCTATATTACATCAGTAGGTTTTGATGATAGGCAAGTCTTATGGTGGACAGAATCAGGCTTAACTATCTCCAGCTGGGAAATTGCTTGGAACGGTAACGTAATAGCTCAGAGCTCTACTTCAGTCTATGTTTCTGATGGAGGGACAGTTACTCTAAACTCTTCTAACTACTTAACAAGTGCTCCAAATATAAAGAACACCTTAACTATTAGTTATAGCGGTGCGGGTACAGGATACCACGCAGCTCCTAAGATTAAAGCAGCAATTAGCGTTAGCGGTTCTCAGATAAAGAGTGTAGAAAAGTTTGCTGATAACAATGGAAAAGCTCTCAAATCTTTAGATGATGTCTTCACAGATGTTTATAATACACTTAAGGATGTATTTAATCTCTCAGGTATGGATGTAACCTATAATTCTGTAGATAAGATTATAACTATTACAGTCCCAGCTTCTTACCAAGTATCATTAGATATCATTTCACCTGCCAAAAACCTATCAGTAAATAAAGACCCAAATGGAGAAACCCTAACAATAGAAGAAGCTTACTTACCTTTCTTCATAGATTTAGCTAAGGGAGACTTAGGAAGACCTGTCCAATTCCTAAACGCTACAGGGATTAACTACTTCAATACCTTAGCTCAGTCAGCTCCTTCTTTTGTTAATCATAAGATAAGGGATATACTATTCCACCAAGGACGTTTATTCTTGTTAAGTGAAGAGGGGCTGTCAGCTTCAGCTGTCAATAACTATGGGAAATTCTTCGAGGATGCTAACGGTACTTATACAGAAACCTCATATATTGATATCCAAATCGGAGGTACTGAAAGTCTAGACTATATTATCCCTATTGAAAAGGAGTTGTATTTGTTCGGAAAAAGACATCAATACATCATTCACTTTGATAGATATATCTCAGGGTTTTCTTTTGTGCTTAAGCCTACGACCTCTTATCTAATCTCTAGAATTAGACCTATCCTTGCAGGCTCTGATATCTTCTTTGTTACTCACGAACGCACACTCCAAACAGGAGAAGAGCAAATAACACTTTACAATTACTTTGTCCAACCAAACACCTTCATAAATACAGCAGAGAATAAAAGCAACTATGTCGAGCCATTCATGCCTCCTTATGTCAATTGGTTAGCCTCTTCTTCTAATGGAGATAGGATATTCTTATTCTATAATGAAGGTGGGAAAACTAAAGCCAGCGTCTTCCAACGTACTATTAACAATAATCAAGTTATTAATGAAGGCTGGACTGAATGGATATTACCTACTGAATTTGATTCTATCTTCACAGACGCTGAGGGACATATAGTTTTATTACAGATAATATCTAATGGCTCTACTCACACAATCTATACTCACACTATCAGTACATCTAATCCTTATAAAGGAGTTTTCTACGATAGTTTTTATGATGATAATGGGAATATTATACATCAAACAATCAAATCTAGAGTTGCTATCCCTGTCTAT
>Ga0190344_1000731_pt1 | contig 14061 bp, 14 predicted proteins | sample 48721323_MG_FD_161662 | JGI IMG/M metagenome (GOLD analysis project Ga0190344, IMG submission 161662) | Hydrothermal vent microbial mat bacterial communities from Southern Trench, Guaymas Basin, Mexico - 4872-13-2-3_MG | ecosystem: Environmental > Aquatic > Marine > Hydrothermal vents >... | reverse complement strand
TCAAGACGGCGCAGTGCCCCGCCGCCGTCGACGGCAAGCCTTTGAAAACCGTCAATCCACCGGTGTACCGGGGGTCGACGGTGCTGTTTGAACGCTGGGAGGATATGCAGCGGGCGCAGTCGGGCCAATACGGCGGTATCACCTACGGCACCGACCGCCTGCCGACCCAGCGATCTTTCGAAGAAGCGCTCCGGGACGTCGAGGGCGGCCATCTCACCCGTGCGTTCCAATCGGGCATCAGCGCCATCACCCATACCTTGATGGCGTTCACCCGCAGCGGGGACCACATCCTGGTGTGCGAGAACGTTTACGGCCCCACGGCCCGGTTCTGCGACCGGGTCCTGTCGAAGTTCAACGTCCAGGCCACCTACGTGCCCTCGGCCGTGGGCGCCGACATCACGGATTTCATGCGACCGGAGACCCGGTTGATCTTTCTCGAATCACCCGGCTCCAACACCTTCGAGATCCAGGATATTCCCGCCATTGCAGAAATCGCCCGGGAAAAGGGCATCGTCACCGTCATCGACAACACCTGGGCCACGCCGTTGTATCTGAAGCCTTTCGCCCTGGGGGTGGACGTTTCCATCCAGTCGGTGACCAAGTACATCTCCGGCCATTCGGACGTGCTGCTGGGGGCGGTGACCGTTAACCGGCGGTGCGCCGAGTCGTTCGCCAATTACTACAAGACCCTGGAAATCTTTGCGTCTCCCAACGACTGCTACCTCGCCCTGAGGGGGCTGAAGACGTTGCCGGTGCGCCTCAAACGTCACGAGGCGTCCGCCCTGCAGATCGCCCGGTGGCTGGAAACCTGCGATGCCGTGGAAGAGGTGATGCATCCCGCCCTGCCGTCCCATCCCCAGCACCGTCTCTGGCGGCGGGATTTTTCAGGCGCTTCCGGCCTGTTTGCCTTCACCTTCAAGAAAGATTGGACCCCGGCGCGCATCGGGGCCTTTGTCGATGCGCTGGATCTCTTCGGCATCGGCTTCAGCTGGGGCGGTTTCAAGAGCCTGGTCACCGCCGGGCAGTACCGGCGGCCGGCCGGCTCCAGGTACGCCGGCAAGACGGTGATCCGCCTGAACATCGGCCTCGAGGACCCGGCGGACCTCATCGCGGATCTGAAAAAAGGGTTGAGCGCCGCGGGTTGAAACGGGCGTGCCTGAGTCAGGTTCAATGTGTGGCGCCGTGAATACGCCCGGGTTCCGCTACCGGCTCCACTCCAAATTACGCAAGGAGGGCTTCGATGCAATCCTGGTTTTTTCTCGCCGGTGCCATCGCGCTTGAGGTGGCGGGCACGACGTCGATGAAACTGTCGCAAGGGTTTACGAAACTTTTCCCGTCCGTATTGTTGTTTGTCTTTTATGCCGGTTCTTTCGCGGCGCTGAACTTTGCGTTGAAAAAAATTGAAGTCAGCATCGCCTACGCGGTATGGTCCGGCGTCGGTACCGCGCTGATCGCCGCCATCGGCGTCCTCTTTTTTCGGGAAACGGCCACAGCCCTAAAATTTATCAGCATCTTACTGATTATTGCAGGGGTGGTGGGCCTCAATCTCAGCGGAGCGCAACAATGACGCGGGTTACAACGGTTAAAAGATGGGACAGGCAAACCGATGTGGTCGTCGTGGGCAGCGGTTTAGCCGGCCTGGCGGCCGCCATTGAGGCCCGGATCGCTGGCAGCGACGTCCTGGTGCTGGAAAAAATGAAAGGGTACGGCGGCAATTCGGCCATCAGCGACGGCGTGATGGCCGCCGCCGGCACAGCGCTGCAAAGGAGAGCCGGTATCGTCGATTCCGCGGACCGGATGGCTGAAGACATGCGGCGGGCCGGCCTCGGGCTCAACCAGGCGGATTTGGTGCACACGGTGGCGCAACGGTCCGTGGAAGCATTCCGGTGGACCATCGACTTTTTGGGCATGACCTACCAAAAGCGGGTCGACCAGTTCGGCGGTCACTCGGTGCCGCGTTGCTATACGCCTCTGCGGCGCAGCGGCTCCCAATACATCCGGCCCATGCTCGACAAGGCCGCTCAATTGGGGGCCGCCATACGGACCCGTACCTGTCTGGAAACCATCGTGCGCGATACTGACGGCCGGGTGTGCGGGGTGGCGGTGCGCCAAGGGCGCAGCACTTCCGATGCCGGTCCCGGCGAACGGGTATGGATCCGGGCCCGGCGGGCCGTGGTGCTTGCTACCGGCGGATTTGCCAACGACATCGCGTTCAGGACGGCTCAGGATCCACGCTTGAGCGCAGCGGTGGGCAGCACCAACAAGACGTGCACTACGGCCGAAGCCTTGAGGGAGGCCATGCGTATCGGCGCCATGCCGGTTCATCTTTCCTGGATCCAGCTCGGCCCCTGGGCTTGCCCGGATGAAAAGATGTACGGCGTGGGGCCCGATTTTGCCAGCTATGTTGCTTTCCCCTACGGTATCCTCGTAAACCCCGACACCGGGCGACGGATCGTCAACGAATTGGCCGATCGCAAGACCCGGGCGGACGCCATTCTGGCTGTCGGCCATCCTTGCATTAGCATGACCGACCAAAATGGCGTTGTGCACTCCGGCCATGAAATCGGTCACTGCCTGAGGCGGGGGGTCGTTCAGTCCTTTGAAAGCCTGGAAGCGCTGGCAGCCTATTACGATATGCCGCGGGATGCGTTCCTGGACACGGTACGAGCGTTCAATCAGGGGGCGGCCAAGAGGGAGGACGGCCTTTTCGGCAAGCCGATCCTGGCCGGCGCCGGGCCCCTGGAAACCCCGCCCTTTTACGCCATGCGCACCTTTCCCAAGGTTCATCACACCATGGGCGGGGTTCTCATCGATACCCGGGCGCGGGTCCTTGACCTCCAACGGGCGCCGATTGAAGGGTTGTACGCCGCCGGTGAAGTTGCCGGCGGCATCCATGGCGCCTGCCGCCTTGGAAGCTGCGCCATCACCGATTGCCTTGTGTTTGGACGGATTGCGGGGCAAAACGCCGGTCGGACCGTTCTGCCCCGGTAACCCCTGGCAAAAGAAAGCCTTATCCGTAAACAATTTTGGCGTCGGATAGCAAACAGCCATGAAATTTGTATGCGAGTGATTTTTTTTGTTTTCCAATCGTTCTGCCTGTGGTATCCTGCACTTCCTTGTTGATCCTGAAAGCAGTTTGAATTCAATGTTTTGGGGTTCGCGTTGGGCCTTCCGGAAGGTCATTTGCCTCCGGCGGGTATAACTTTGTTTGAAAACAGATCGCGCCCTGATCTGCCTTTTTCTCTCTTTTCCTTCAGGGGAGACGATTCATGGGAAAAATCGTTGTTGAAAAACTTTACAAGATTTTCGGCCCGGACCCCCACAAGGCCATGGATATGCTGCGCGAAGGCTATTCCAAGGATGCGATCATGGAAAAAATGCGCCACGGCGTTGGGGTGGCCGATGCCAGTTTTCACGTCGAGCAGGGAGAAATCCTGGTTATCATGGGGCTTTCGGGTAGCGGCAAGTCCACCTTGGTCCGGTGTATCAACCGGCTGATCGAGCCGACGGCCGGCAAGATCTTTGTGGACGGAGAGGACGTCACCGGCCTGGACAAGCGCGGGCTGCGCCGTTTTCGCCAGAAGCACTTCGGCATGGTGTTCCAGAACTTTGCCCTTCTTCCGCACCGCACCGTTTTGAGAAACGTGGAATACGGCCTGGAGGTCCAGGGCGTCAGCGTCGCTGTGCGGCGGGAGCGCTCCATGCAGGCCCTGGAACAAGTGGGGCTCAAAGGCTGGGAAGACTCGATGCCCGACCAGCTTTCCGGTGGCATGCAGCAGCGCGTGGGGCTTGCCCGGGCCCTGGCGCTGGAGGCGGATATCATGTTGATGGATGAGGCGTTTTCGGCCCTCGACCCTCTTATTCGCCGCGACATGCAGGATGAGCTGCTCAACCTTCAGGAACAAGTGAAAAAAACCATCGTTTTCATCAGTCATGACCTGGACGAGGCCATCAAGCTCGGCGATCGGATCGCTTTGATGAAGGACGGCCGGATCGTCCAGCAGGGAACGGCCGAAGACATTCTTGCCAACCCCGCCAACGATTACGTGGCCAAGTTTGTCGAGGATGTGGACCTGGCCAAGGTCATTACCGCCGGGGCGGTGATGAAAAAAAGTGAAACCATTGCCCACCTTCGTACCGACGGCCCCAAGGCGGCCCTGCGCAAGATGCAGAAGGCGGGTATCTCATCGGTATTCGTCAGCGACCATGGACGGGTGGTGGGCATCGTGACGGCCCGCGACTGCCGCAAGGCGGCCGACCGCGGTGAAAAATCGCTGGCCCCCATTGTCGATCGAAACATTCAAAAAGTCCTGCCCGACGTGCAGGCCTCCGAGCTGTTCGCGATGCTGGGCGGTTCGAAAAACTATCCGGTGGCGGTTGTCAATGAAGACGATCACCTGCTCGGGGTGATTGTCGTTGGGTCGCTGCTCGCCAAGCTGGGCGAGACTTACCAAGGAGAAAACGGCGGCAAGGCTGAGCGGCAGGATTGATCGAAGCCAGTCAGATCCATAAAAAGGCAGGGTGATGATGGAGTTTCCCAAAAATATCGATATTCCTTTGGACCGATGGGTGGATCACGCCATGGACTGGGTGTTGGCCACCTTCGGCGGCTTTTTCGACACGTTGGGCACCGCGATTCTGTATTTTATGATTTACACCGAAAAATTTTTTCTCTGGCTCCCCTGGCCGGTTCTGGTGGCAGGTGTCGGCGTCCTGGCCTGGCGGGTCATGGGGCGCTGGTGGTCGGGGCTGCTGATGGCGGCCATGCTCTTTTTCATCGGGGCGCTCGGTTTTTGGGAACTGGGCATGATGACGCTCTCGTTGGTGGCGGCGTCGGTGATCATTTCGCTGGCCATCGGGATTCCCCTGGGCATCGCCATGGCCAGCAGTGATCGTTTCGAATCCGTTCTCAAGCCGATCCTGGACGGCATGCAGACCATGCCGAGTTTCGTTTACCTCATTCCGGCGCTGATGCTGTTTGGCCTGGGCAAGGTGCCCGCTTTGTTTGCCACCATCATCTATGCGGTGCCGCCGGTGATCCGACTCACCAATGTGGGCATCCGGGAGGTGTCGCCCAGTGTCATCGAAGCCGCTCACGCCTTCGGTTCCAACTACTGGCAGATTCTGTTCAAGGTGCAGCTCCCCCTGGCGCGCCCCACCATCATGGTGGGCATCAACCAGACGACGATGATGGCCCTGGCCATGGTGGTCATCGCTTCGATGATCGGTGCCAAGGGACTCGGTCTCGAGGTGCTGCTGGCCATCAACCGCATCGAGATCGGCCGGGGTTTCGAGGCCGGCCTGTGCATCGTGTTCATGGCTATCATCATCGATCGGATTACTTATGCCTTGGCCAGCCGCAAAAAAAGTTGAGCTCGGCCAACTGTTCCCCCGTTGTTCAACATTAAGCAAAGGAGGGTATGTCATGTACAAAAAGAAAGCTTCGCACTGGATCTCGGCCGCCATGTTTTTGGTATTTGTCATGCTTGGTGGCGTCTCGTCGGCTTCCGCCAAGACCCAGATCATTTTTGCCGACTTCGGCTGGGACAGCGCCCAGGTTCACAACCGTATCGCCGGCATCATCATCGAAAAAGGCCTCGGATACCCCATCAAGTTTATCCAGGGCGAAACGATCATGCTCAACACGGCATTGATCCAGGCCAAAGGCGGCGAGGCCCCCAACGTCAACATGGAAAGCTGGACCGAAAATTGGCAGGAGCTCTACGATGAAGGGCTGGCCAAAGGAAACGACCCGAATTCCGAAGAAGGGTTTGTCAACCTCGGCGCCAACTTTCCCAACAGCGTCCAGGGATGGTACGTGCCCCGCTACGTGGTGGAGGGGGATCCGGCCCGGGGGATCAAGCCGATGGCGCCGGATTTGAAATCGGTTTTTGATCTGCCCAAGTACTGGAAACTCTTCAAAGACCCGGAAGACCCGACCAAGGGGCGATTTTATAGCTGCATTCCGGGCTGGTCGTGCGCCCTGGTCAATGAAAAGAAATTCGAAGCCTACGGCATCAAAAAATACTACAACATCATGCAGCCGGGTTCCGGGCCGGCCTTGGCGGCTTCCATGGAAACTGCTTACAAGCGCGGCAAGCCGTGGCTCGGTTACTACTGGGCGCCCACGTGGGTGTTGGGCAAGCTTGACATGTACCAGCTCGAAGAGCCGCCCTTCGACAAGCAGGTTTGGGATACCACCAAGGCCTGCGCCTACCCGGCGGTCAAGTGCGATATCCTGGTGTACAAAAAGCTTCCCCAACAGGCGCCCGACGTGGTGGCTTTTTTGAAAAAATACGAAACCACGCTGGATATCAACAACAAGTTTCTTGCGTACATGCAGGACAACAAGGCCACCACCGAAGCGGCCGCCATTTGGTTTCTGAAGCAATACGAATCGCTTTGGACCCAGTGGGTTTCGGCCGAGGTGGCTGCCAAAGTCAAGGCCGCCATCCAGTAGCTTGTCCGAAGACTTGATTCGAAAAACTTCCCCCTGCCGGGTGACGGATCTTGAATCCGTCACCCGGATCAAGCCACCCCGTATCCGGCGAGTCAATCGAGCAGTTCGTAACTGGAAAGCGGGACGCTGGCACGCAGGTTGCCCAGGATGCGCTCGAGCAGAATCCCCTGGTGGCTGTCGTAGGCGTAGCCGAAGGTGGCCCGCACCCCCAATGAGATGAACTGCACGGCCCGGTCCAGGGCCATGGGCAGGCTGTCGCCCTGGAGCAGGCTGCCCACCACCACGCTGGCAAAGGCGTCGCCGGTGCCCGGGTAGCTGGTGGGCAGATATTCGCAGCCCACCTTCCAGAAGCGTCGATCCTCCCGGTCGTGGGCGATCACCGCCGTCTTGTGCCCCTGGCCCTTCTCGGGCACCGAGGTAACGATGACAATGCGCGGCCCCCGGGCGGCCAAGTCGACGATCCACTGCTTGATCTCGGCGGTGGCCATGGCGGGGCGGTAAGGGCGGTCAAGGAGCAGGGCCGCCTCGGTGAGGTTGGGGGTGATCACGTCGGCGGCCCGGATCAACCGCCGCATTTCGTCCACCATTTCCCGCGGCAAGGGGCCGTAGAGGCTTCCGTCGTCGCCGAGCACCGGATCCACTGTCACCAGCCGGGCCCCGGCCCGGAAATGGGCGATAAAGTCTTCCACGATGGCCACCTGGCGGGGAGAGCCGAGAAAACCGCTGTAAATGGCGTCGAATTCCAGTTCCAGGGCCTTCCAGTGGCCGATGATGCCCGCCAGGTGGTCGGTGAGATCCACGAAGTAATAGTCGGGAAACTTACTGTGGGTGGAGAGCACCGCGGTGGGCAGGGGGCAGACCTGGATGCCCATGGTGGACAGGATCGGCATCACCACGGTGAGCGAAGCCCGCCCGAAGCCGGACAGGTCGTGGATGGCGGCGACACGCTGGACGGAGGTTTTCAAGGGGTGAATGCTTTCGTCGGTGATTCGCGGCGATCCGGCGTAGGGGCACCGGCCGGTCGCCCCTACGCGATTCAAATGGCCAACAGGTGCCCGTAGTGCAGTCGATGACGGACGATCTGCCGTTTGACGGCCGTGATATCCCGTTTTTCCCGGATCAGGTAGCGGTAGATCCCCGCGTTGGTGATGTCACCCACCAGCACAGCGCCCACCAGGCGCCTGCCCTCGGCGTCGAAGACCAGCTTGCGGTAGGCGTCGGCCGAGGCGTGACGATGGATTTCGGCGTCCAGGTTCCTCGTGTGTACCGTTCCCATGGCGACAAAGGGCATATCGGCCACCTGGGTGGCATTGAGAATGCCGAAGGTGCCGCTGTAGACCGTGGGCACTCCGGCCATGTTCAGCCCGGCGCAGCGGCCCATCTCCACCGCGTTGGTCCACAGGGCGGTCATGATGGGCCGTCCGCTCACCGGCTCGTAGGTCACGGCCACGTCGCCGGCGGCGAAGGTGTTCGGCTGGTTGCAGGCCGTGAAACGGTCGGCCACGATGCCCCCGCCGGTGCGGACCCCGGAGCCGGCCAGGAAATCCACGTTCGGTCGGACCCCCTTGCCGATGCACACCATCTGGCAGGCGATTTCGCTGCCGTCGTCCAGGCCCACGGCGCAGACGCCGGATTGATCCCTCATGATTTCCCGCGCCGCGGAACCGGTGCGGATTTCGAGGCCTGCCTGGTCCAGGGCCCGGCGGATCAGCAGGGCGTCATCGGGATCCATGAGCTGGCTGAGCACTTCCGGCGAAAAGACCACCAGGGTGACCCTGATCCCGCGTTCCAGCAGGGCGAAGGCCGCCTTGAGGTTGAGCAGGCCGCCGCCGAGCATTACCGCCCGGCGCGTGACCTCGGCCCGTTTGGCCATGCGGCGGGCGTCGTCCAGGGTGCGCAGGGCGAAGACGCCCTCGATGTCCGTGCCCCGGATTTCCGGGGGCAGAAAGGGCCTGCTGCCGGTGGCAAACAGGATCTTGCCGTAGCCGAGCTGCCGGCCGTCGGCCAGGGTCACGGTTTGCGCATTGCAGTCCACCGCCGCCACCCGGGCGTCGGTCCACACCTGGATGTTTTGTCCGGTGTAGGGGCCGCTGCCGGCCAGCATCATGTCCGCCGCCTGCTTGCGCCCCGAAACCAGGTAGGGAATCAGGGGCCGGAAATACGGAGCATCCGCCTCCTCTGAGAGCACGGTGATTCCCGCGGCGGGGTCGCGTTGCCGGATGGCCTGGGCCGCGGCCATGCCCGCGGCGCTGCCGCCCACGATGACATAGGCTTGGGCGCTGTCCATGTCGTCAGCTTCCTTTCCCCTTGACCATTTCGCTGGAGGCGTGCCGGCGCACGTCGGCCGCGTAGGCCGGCACGGTCTGGTACACCAGGGCGCCGGTGGGGCAGGCGGCCACGCAGGCCGGGATGTCCCGGTCCGGGCAACGGTCGCAGCGGTAGGCCTTGTGGCGCTCCAGGTCCCGGCCGATCATGCCATAGGGGCAGACCATCACGCAGGTCCAGCAGCCGATGCACTTGTCGGCATCGGTGACGACCACGCCGTCGTCGGTGCGCCGGATGGCGCCGCTGATGCACGCGTGCATGCAGGGGGCGTCCTCGCAGTGACGGCACACCAGGGGGATCTTGTGGGCGGGGGGCGCCCATTCCACGTAGATGCGACTTTTGGGGCGCGGCGTTTCGGCCACGGCGCCGAAGAGGGTCTTGGACGCGGAGTGGGCCACCGCGCAGGCGATGGTGCAGGTGCGGCACCCGACGCACCGATCCGTTATAGCGAATATTTCCTTGGGCTGTGTCATGAGCCGGCTCCTTCTCAAACCCGCCAGCGTCCGGCCGTCCGGCCGGGGCGGGATGTCTTGGCAAGGCGTTAAAGACCCAGGGCGGCGCGCTTCTTGTCGATATGGGCGATCATGAGGCCCGCTCCCCGTACGGGATCGGTCTCAACGGCGAACACGGCGCCCACCACGTCCTCGGCGCCCCGGGTGAGCACGTCGGTGACCACCGGGCCGCCCAGCACCGGGGGCACGGTCCCCAGGACGGTGAAGATGCCCGAAGAGACGACGTAGGCGCCGATGCTCACCGCCTTTTCGCTCATCCATTCCGGTGCCGCGCCGGCCACGGGCAGATCCGAGATGTCCACCCCCAGGGCGTTGGCCACCGCAGCGCAGGTGGCCAGGATGCGGCTGATATCCACGCAAGATCCCATGTGCAGCACCGGCGGCACGCCCAGCGCCTGGCAGACGCCCCGCAACCCCTCGCCGGCTTCGTCGGCCGCCTCGGGGAGCATCAGGCCGGCCTTGGCGCAGGCGATGGCGTTGCAACCCGTGGTGACCACCAGAACGTTGTTTTTTATCAGCTCGCGCACAAGGGCCACGTGGCCGTGGTCGTGCTTGATCTTGGGGTTGTTGCAGCCTACCACCCCGGCAATGCCGCGCACGGCGCCGGATTTGATGGCCTCCAGCAGAGGGTCGAGGGTGCCGCCGAGGGCTTTGACCACCGCCTCGGTGGAAAACCCGACCATGCACTCGGTTTTTTCCTCGGGAATGAAAACCTTGTCGGCTACCCGGCGCGGGTAGTTTTCCACCGCCACCTTGACGATCTGCTTGGCGACCTCCAGGGCCTTTTCCTCGCTGAACTGAATGTGGACGGCGCCGGGGAATTTCGCCTTGTAGGAGGTGGAGATGAAACGGGTGTGAAAGCATTCGCAGAGGCTGCCCAGGGCCGGCATGATGCACTGGACGTCCACGATCATGGCCTCCACGGCCCCGGTGATCACCGCCAGCTCCTGCTGCATGAAGTTGCCGGCCAGGGGAATGCCGTGGCGCATGATGATCTCGTTGCCGGTGCAGCACATGCCCACCACGTTGATCCCCTTGGCGCCCAGGGATTTGGCCTCGGCCACCAGGTCCGGGTCGGACGCCGCGGCCAGGATCATCTCGGAGAGCACCGGCTCGTGGCCGTGGGCCACGATGTTCACTTCGTCCTTTTTGAGCACCCCGAGGTTGGCTGTCGAGCGTACCGGCGCCGGGGTGCCGAAGAGCACGTCGGAGATTTCGGTGGCGATCATCGATCCACCCCAGCCGTCGGCGATGGAGGCCTTGAGGCCCTGGAGGATCAGGTTGACCGGATCGTTGTCCACGCCGATGTGGGTGCGGTGCATGATCTCCACGATCTCCCGGTCGATGCCCCGCGGGTCGATGCCCATTTTCTGCCACCGGGCCACCCGCTTGGCCGGTGCCCGGCGGGTGAACTGCACGAAGCCTTCCTGTTTGCCGAACTCGGCGTACACCGCCCTGGCCAGGTCCAGGGCGATCTCCTCCTTGGAGCGGTTTTCCGTGGCGATGCCGTACTCGGCCGCCAGGGCGGCCAGCTTGGCTTCATCCTTGATTTCGTAGCCGCCGCCCTTGCCTTCGGCGGTCAGCAGCAGGGTGTGGGCCAGGTCCCGGCCATGGTCCGAGTGGGCCGCGGCCCCGGCGGCGATCATGCGGATCAGGTTGCGCGCCACGATGATGTCGGCGGTGGCCCCGCAGATGCCGCGCTGCGGCCCCTGGTCCTCGAAGGGGCTGATGCGGCAAGGGCCCATGTTGCAGTTGCGGCAGCAGACCCCCAGCTCACCGAAGCCGCATTCGGGCAGCATCTTTTCGTAGCGGTCCCAGACGGTTTCCAGCCCGAGGTCCCGGGCCCGGGCCAGCATCTGGTGGACGGTGGGATCGATGCTTTTCTCGATGATGTCTTCAGCTACGGCCATGGGTTCGCCCTCCTTGAGCGGATTGATGGATGGAGTATAAGGTGCATGACAACCATTGGTTTGAAAAACAAAAAACGCCACCCCACCTCCTTCGCCGGAGGTGCAATGGCGTCGCGTCATGCAATGGTGGCGTGCCGTCTATCACTTGCCGTCTTCCGTGGTTCTTGAAAAGCCCCACGGCATTTTCCCGCTTCAGCGGGAAACGATGTCGCGGCCGGTTATGATCTTGTGCTCGAATCCTCTTTTAGGAAATTCCCTCCGCCGCGTCAAGGGGCAGCCCCATCGACGGGCCAGCGGGGTGGCGGTTTTTGTAAAAGCGTCGGTGTGCCGATACGGGACGCCGTGAACCGGTCGGCCCGCATCGGCTTCGAGCGTTTGGCACAAATGGGCCTTGGAAAAAAGCAGGCCTTGGGCGGCGCTACATTTCGGTGATGGTGATGGCGTCCTGCTCGCAGACTTCCAAGCAGCTGTCGCAGCCCACGCAGTTTTCCTCGTTTACCGGCACCGATTTTTCATCCTGCATCTCGTAGACGTCTTCCGGGCAGATATCCACGCATTCCTCGCAGCCGATGCACTTTTCACTGTCTACTTCCACTTGAAAACTCATTTTTTTCTCCTCCGTGGTCCGTTTGTGATTGGGTTGATCCCGATTGCTGATCCGCCGGTGCGTCGGATCAATCCGTTGCCTTGTGCCGCCGTTTCTTAAAGCAAGCAAGATACCAATAGTCAAGTCCCGTTTGCAGGTTGACGGCAACCGGCGCGCCGGGCCACCCCGGTGACGGCTTCGATGATCGTCGGCTAGATGCGCTCGACGATGCGCCGGTAGCCGGTCGCGCTGGGATGGATCCCGTCAGCCAAGTTTTAGCGCTGGTCCACGGCGACGCCTTCGAGGGAAAACGGGATCAGCCGCCACACCGTCGCCGCGAAGCCCGGCGGGCAACATCACGTTCTCGATAGCCGCGAGCGCCGGCGTCATAATCACCAAAGCGCCAGGGGTAAAGCATTTGTACGTATTCACGGGGTGTTTCCCAGTAGTCAGTGCCAGCCAAGGCATATCAACCGCCAGTCAGTAGTGTCCGGTTAAGAATCGAATAATTTCAAAGCTAAACCCCCGGCTACGCCGGGGAGAGTGAAAAAAGCTATGCTGTAGTATTTAAAAAGAAAGCTCCTTTCCATAGGATACGGGATTAGGGATGGCCCGGACCACAGGGGAAAGGAGCTTAACAGGGAGAAACAGCCTAGCACACACGGTATGGGAGTGTAAATACCATATTGTTTGGGTACCGAAGAGACGGCGCAAAGTGGCAGAGAATTTCATGTGTTCGGAGGGGCCGCCAGTTTGAGGCCGGCGATGAGAAACGCCTGGTTGCGGTTTTCGAGATGGAAGGCCTGCTCCAGGGAGACGGCGCTAAGATTCTGTTTGATGGCCTCCTTGGTCAGACGCAGGCCCAGGGGATTCTTGGCGGCCATATCGGCAGCCAGGGTATGCGCCGTTGAGGAAAGCGCTTCAAACGGCACCAACCGGCTGACCAGCCCCAGCGCCACCGCCGTGTCGGCATCCATGGGCGCACCGGTAAGCAGGTATTCGCTGGCCCGTCCGGCGCCGATGAGCCTCGGCAGGAAAAAGCTGCTCGCCAGGTCGGCGCCGCCCAGGCCGATGTTGATATAGGCGACACTGAAACGGGCCTGGGGGGTGATCAGACGTACATCGGATGCCAGGGCAAAGGAGAAGCCGCCCCGTGTACGGCTGCAACGATGGGCTGGGGAATGGCGCGCATGGCGGCAAAAAGGCGCGAGGTGCGGCTTTGCATCGCATAGATGCGCTCTAGACGTTTGGCGTTGGCTTGCCGGAATTCATGGTGGCCTTCAACCACAGCACCCAGCGCCAGACGCTGGACTACCTGTGCGTGCAGCCGGACGAGATCCGGTCCATTTACGAGAACGAGCTGTAAACGGCCATAAGGAGGGCAGGGCATGTTCAAGATGGTGTTCGAGGGCGATCCAGGGTTTGGTGAGAACGACGAGATCAGCGTGGTGTCAGAAATACGGGTCAACGACATCGTTGTCTTCGAGCAGGTCGGGCCTGGACAGTTTCAAATGCGGGTGCTGGCGGCCGGCGAGGTCGAGAGCTACGAAGGGCAGACGTTCAGGGCCGGCAAAGGCGATGAGCCGGGAAGCGTGCGGATGACGGCTTTGTAAGAAAGAATAAGGAGCATGAAAATTTTACCTTTTCATCGCTGTCGTCCAACGAAATGCTACATTCGGAATGACATCCATACGCCGATTTAAAATATACTCCGTAGGAGCGGGCCATGCCCGCGATTTTACCTATCATTCCAACCCCGCTATCCACTCTATCGAAACTATTTTTCTTCATATTGACAGTTACTTATATAAAACCTGCCGAATCGCCTTTTTTTATTGATTTTCTCAATCAATTTGTGCTTAGTAGGAATCACAAAGGACCAGAGCGCCTGATTCTGGGGGAAGCCGCCACTTTGCCGGTAACCGCCAAATGGGTCAGGAAACGTTCGATCTGCGCGGCTCCCATGTGGGGTGCTTTTTGCCATGAAACAGAATATGCCGCCTGATCCAGTCGCAGTAGGTCGTCTCGGTGCGGATGGAATAGTGTTTGCGCCGGATGGCATCCCTGAGCTGGTCGAGCAGCCTTGGGGCAGAAGCGTCCACGGTGACCTCCTTACGCTTGATGGGTTGACAGGCGTTAGCCTTTGTCTCAACAAAAGCGCCGTCGATGTCAGTATAAAAATACTCAACTATTTTATATCAAATTGTTTTTTGACCTATTATCGCACCGTATCGCCGATCGGCCCAAATCATTGGACCGGAATTTGCG
>Ga0190344_1000724_pt1 | contig 14138 bp, 21 predicted proteins | sample 48721323_MG_FD_161662 | JGI IMG/M metagenome (GOLD analysis project Ga0190344, IMG submission 161662) | Hydrothermal vent microbial mat bacterial communities from Southern Trench, Guaymas Basin, Mexico - 4872-13-2-3_MG | ecosystem: Environmental > Aquatic > Marine > Hydrothermal vents >... | reverse complement strand
CCATGATTTTATGTCTATAATTTATTAATTTCTATACAATTAAGCAAGTAAATTTATCATTTTTAATCACTAATTAAAATACCTTTTTAGAGTGAACTCTATAATAATTCACGGAAAAGTCAAGAAGAGAAAAACTGCATCAAAATGAAAAAGTCCTCCCTGATTCTGCAAACAGAGAGGACTTGAAGTTGATTTTTTTTATTTGTTCTCAAAGCATGGAATACAAACAGGTTTGCCGTCAACCATCCTCGCAGTATTTTCAAATACAATCTCGCTGCATATGCTGCATTCATGCCAGTTGAATGTGCCTTTAATTTCCTTAAAATCGGAATCATTTACTTCTCCTACAATAAAGAGATCATTTTCATCAGCTTTTAGGATGTTTTCCAGCATTGGATTTAAAACATCGGGAGGAATGTCCTTTGGCGCTACTCCTTTTTTCCTGAGCTGTACGAATTCGGAATTCAGCCCTTTTTTCTGAAATTCAGGATTCATAGCAATTCTTACTTCCTTTTTATTTTTGAGGTCAATAAGAGTAATTGCATTTTTACCGTAATTTTTCTTTTCAACATTTCCTTTTCCGTAAGTACACCCTGTTGCAACCATTACTCCGTCCAGAAAACATGCAGTAGCATGAGCCGGGCCGTTTTCGCAGATCAAGTACAACTCTTTGTTGCTTGCGCGCTTTACACCAAGTTTTTCCATAGCTGTTAAACCTGCTCTGTAGCCGATTGGCATTGCAGGACACCTGTGTCCGTGAAATTCAAATGCCCATTCAGGAATCTTAATCATTTGTAAAACCTCCTTTTGTTTTTTTTAAAGTACGTCTTTTATTATTAACAGTGCAGCAACACCAAGAAGCACAAAACCAAAAATAAGTTTTATGGATCTTGGTTTTAACTTGCCTGCCATTAATCTTGATCCTATACGGCTGCCGATGAATACCGCTGCAACTGATAACCCCCACATCAGCCAGTCCGGATGTGCAGCCAATGCAATGTGGGAGATAAAACTGGACGTGCCTGAGAAAGTTATAACCACTGCTGAAGTTGCTGCAGCCAGCTTTGTATCCAGTCCCATTATAAAAAGAAGAGGAACCACAAAACTGCCGCCTCCTCGTCCTATCAGTCCTGCAAAAAAACCAAGTACACTTCCTCCAATAATTCCGATTACCAGTTTTTCAACAGAAGAGAGATCTCCCTTTTTAGGTTTCCATCCGCTTAACATCAGAATAGCTGCAAGAGCTGTGAAGACTGCAAATATAAGAATTACCGGTTTTGTAGGAAGCCCGACATTTACCCATGCTCCAAGAGGTGCAAAGAGCAGCATACATGCACCAAAAGGAAGTGCAATTTTCCATTGTATCATACGTTTTTTACCGTATGTAACAGCAGCTGTTGCGGAATTAACCACATTAAGCAGCATGCCAAGGGGGATTGCTTCTGTTTTAAAATCCATTCCCAGCCAGAACATAATAGGAATGTAAAGCTGGGAGCCGCCCATACCGAGCATGGAAAAAACAAGAGCAATTACAAAAAATATGAGTGGTGCAAGATAGATCATGTAATTATCCCATCCTTTCTCAGTTGTTTTTTTACTTTACTCCAGATGTTTTCTCTTTTGTAAACATCTCTCACTATTTGAATATCGGGAAAGGTGATTGCATTACCAAGACACAGATTGGAGCATGTTGAGCATCCCACAAGACAGTCGTAGGGTCGTGCGACGACAGCTCCTTTTTCTGTCCAGTCGAAAACTTTTTTCCCGCAGTTCATGCACATACCGCATTTTACGCACTTTGTGCTGTCAATTGTCGGGAACCAGTCAATCTCCTCCCTTGGAAACCCTGTAAGCCACGACATTTCTTTACCTCCTTTTCACTTTAGAATTCAAAATTATATTTTAAAAGGCTCAAACCAGTTTTTTGTTTGCAGACAAATTTTCACCAGCATAATCATGACAGGTACTTCTATTAAAACTCCGATAACCGTTGCAAGAGCGGCTCCGGAAGACAGCCCGAAGAGCATAGTGGAAGTGGCTATTGCCACCTCAAAGTGGTTGGAAGCGCCGATCATTGCTGCCGGCGCGGCGTCTCTGTATTTAAGATTAAGCAGCCGGGCCAGCCCGTAACCTAACCAGAAAACGAGGTTGGTCTGAATGAAGAGAGGGATGGCGATCCAGAGAATTGTCAATGGATTTGAGAGGATTACATCTCCCTTAAAGCTGAATAGCAGAATCAGAGTTACCAACAGAGCAATGATGGTGATTGGTGTAAGAATGTGCAGAAATTTCTCTTTGAACCAAAGTTCGCCTTTGTATTTTATGATTAATTTTCTGGACAGGAAGCCTGCCACAAGGGGCAATGCTACATAAATTCCGATGGAAAGAGCCAGTGCCTGCCAGGGCACAGGAAGCCGTCCCACACCAAGAAGAAATCCTCCGAGCAGTCCGTAAAGAACAAGCATGGTTAAAGAATTGATTGCTACCATAACCAATGTTAGTCCGTCGTTCCCTCTTGCGAGATATCCCCAGACCAGCACCATGGCAGTGCAGGGTGCAATACCGAGAAGAATACAACCTGCAAGATAGCTTCGCCAAAGAGGAATCTGAAGCATTTTAATTCCATTTTGCAGTACAACCATACCTGCACCGTGATGTGCACCAACAGGAAGATCCAGGCCAAAAGGCATTTTGACAAGATCAACAGCATCAGTGCCGATAAATCCCCGAAACAGCACACCAAGAAAAAATATTGCAATAGCATACATAGTAAATGGTTTAACAGCCCAGTTTATAAATAATGTAAGCCAGACAGGTTTTCCGCTTTTCCCCGCTCTGATGACTTCAGTAAAATCTATTTTGACCATGATAGGATACATCATAAAAAAGAGACATATTGCTATAGGAATGGAGACCACCGGAGCGTTCCCTACATAAATGGACATGCTGTCCAGTGTTTTTGCAATTGACGGAGCAAATTTGCCAAGTATAATGCCGGCGATAATGCAGAGACCTACCCAAAGGGTCAGGTACCGTTCGAAAATGTTTGTCATTTTCCGGTCATTGGTTTTGGAGATATTTTTTGACATAATATTTCTCCTTAATGCGGTTTTTCCTCAAGGCTTTCCGGCAATGTTTCCACAAATGCTTTTATCTCGTCCCTGATTCTGCGAAATATATTCAGCTTTTCTCCTTCGGATTCGGCAGATTTTGCAAGAGACGGAGGATCATCAAAGTTTCTGTGAATTTTTTTAACAGTCCCGGGAAAAACCGGACAGCTTTCTCTGGCATGATCGCATACAGTGATAACATAGTCAAAGGGAATCTTCGACACTTCTTTTACATGTTTGGACCTGTGTCCTGAGATGTCAACTCCTGCTTCAGCCATAACCTTTACTGCATACTGATTTAACCCGTGAGTCTCAATTCCAGCAGACCATACATCAAGTTGATTACTTTTAAGGTGTCGTGTCCACCCTTCTGCCATCTGACTGCGGCAGGAGTTGCCTGTGCAAAGAAAGAGTATTTTAAGTTTATTCATTTTGTAATTCCATAATCATAATTATGATAATTTACTTGTGATTTACTTTCCGAAATTTTATATTTAATTGTCATGGTTACAAAACAGCAAATTAAACAACTTACCATGAAAATTGTCAGGGATTTTAATCCGGTCCGTGTTATACTTTTCGGATCTTATGGGTATGGTGAACCGGATGAAAATTCTGATGTTGATCTTCTCGTTGTTCTCCCTTCGGTTGAAAACCGCATCCGTAAATCCAGTGAAATCCATCGTTCCGTTTTCAGCGGATTCCCTCTTGATGTAATAGTTTATTCAGAACAATCCCTTAATGAAAGATTAAAGAAGGAAGATTTTTTCCTTCGTGAAATAATTCAAAAAGGCCAACTGCTTTATGAAACCCCTGACACCTGAATGGATATCAAAAGCTGAGGGAGATTTTGCCACTGCACAGCGGGAGCTAAGAGCCCGTAAACAACCAAATTATGACTCCGCATGTTTTCACTCTCAGCAGTGTTCAGAGAAATATTTAAAAGCCATTCTGCAGGAGAATTCAGTTCCGATTCCCAAAGTACATGATTTATTATCATTATTGGATCTTCTGTTACCCATTGATTCCTCATGGGAGATGCATCGCTCTATTTTAAGTGAACTGTCTCTTTTTGCCGTACATTTTCGATATCCAGGTGAATCTGCCGGAAGAGAGGATGCAAAAAGAGCATTACGAATGTGCCGGCATATCCGGCATCATGCCAGAAAAACACTGGGTCTGGAATAATTGCATTATTATTGTTAAAAGCATTAATATTTTTATTGTTTGTCTTGTAATTTACAGATCTATTTGTCATTTCGAATTCTCTCTCATTTTATATGAACGAGCTTCAAGATATCTGCCGAAAATCTCGGAAGAGACTATTACCAATGGTATTGAAATTAAAAATCTTATAATGGTAAATTTCAGCCCCAGAAATGATGCCTCAAAAATAGTCATAGGTATTCGTACAATAGCAGCAGCACCGAGATATGTAAAGATTACAGAGAGTTTTGCGCCCTTGCTGTAAAGAGCTGCAGCAACAGGAAAGGCAACATAGAGCCCGCCCACAGTTGTACCTGCAAGCAGTGTTACCCACAGATGAGCCATCAGCCCTGAACCTGTGCCAAGATGTTTTTCAACAGATTCCCGTTTTACCCAGACCTGAAAAAGCCCGATTAAAATAAAGGCAGGGGGAAGAACCAGAAAAAGGTTTTTTGCAAAATAAATTGTTTTCTTGCCCATCTGCATTCCGGAATCAATTCTCAGAATAAATGACAGTAGAATGAAGCTTGTGAAGAGAGAAAAAACAGTTGTTTCAATTATTTTGTCCTTTTTCATAAAAGTATCTCCCTGTAGATAATCCCTATTACGAGAGAAACAATCAAAGCAATTACAAGGCTGATAAAGTTGCGAAGCAGTGCAGTTTTTACACCAAGATATGTTTTTTCAATGGGAAATGTAATAACTCCCACCATCATTAAACTGGTTGAGAATGCTCCCAGCACAAAATAGGGGACTCCCTGATGCAGAAGCAGGCCGCATAGCGGGAAAGCTATAAACCCCGGCATCATTGTAATTGAGCCGAAAACAAGTGCAAGCGTAATTGCAAAAAAATGATTGTCAGCACCGAGGTAACGGCCTATTGTAGAGGCCGGAATAAAATAGAGGATAAATGCAGCAAGCACTATCACCAGAAGAAGGTCAGGAAGTATCTTTAAAAATATTTTCAGGGCAGTTTTCAGGGACAGTGCAGTCTTATTTTTATCTGCAATAACAGACATTATCAAAGCTGCGATTGTTGCCGAATACAGAAATAACATTTAATACTCCTTTTTCATTTTAACTTTTTCAAGCCATACATTGTTTTACAGCGTTTTCAAGTTCTTCATATTCGGGCACTTCTTTTTCCCAGAATTTTGAACTGTTAATAAAAATCGACGGAATCTTTTTAAATTTACCTGCTGACTGGTATCCTGAACTTGGGCTCACATCAGGAGTTTCTCCGGCGTAGTAAATGTCCAACTGTATTTTATCCGGGAATTTATTCAGTATCTGATCCATCATCTCCAATATCTTTTTGCCCTTTGCCGTGGGCGGAGATGCAAGCAGCAGCTCTACAAGAACCCTCTGTTCAGCATCACTCATTTCTGTTTTGTCCTTCTGTAATATTTGTAATCATATGGCACACAGCAATCTTTAATTCCTGTGGCAGAGGCGATTTTTTTATAAACGATATTCCCTTTTCAATTGCGAGCCCTCTGATATTTGTTTCGATTTTATGTAGTATTTCCGGATCAGAAAGGAGGAAATCGCCTGTAATGTGTATGTTCTTAATGTACTGGTTATCAGTACTTATATGTAAATTTACAACACCGCTCTTTATTTTTGTGGATAACTTTGTTGTAAAAAGCTGTTTTTTCCTGAATGTCCATTCCTTTTTAGAATATTTTGATGCCAGGAGTTTTTCCGCGAGAGTTTTTTCCTCTTTGGTAAGAGGAGACTGCTGAAGCTCAATATTTAGTATTTCTGAAAAATGATTTATCAGGCTTTTTATCACGTGCTTAACAGAAATAGCTTTCCTTGCAGCTTCCGATAGATTTATCACTCTTTCTGCAACACTCTTAAATCCTTTTTCCTTAAATTTTAAATCAGATGGTTTAAGGCAGTTCTGCATTGTTTTTATATCAGCATTCACAAGAAAAGTACCACTGTGCACAAATGCAGAGTATAGCTCAAGCTGTGCAGATCCATAAATTTTTCTATTGTCTACAGTTATATCATTAACAGGTGAAAGTTTGGCTTTAACTCCGAAATCTTTGCAAACAGCTAATACAGCCTTCCCTGTAAGGCTGTACAACTGAGAAGGATCTTCAATGCCGAGGTGGGAAAACATTTCATTTCTGTTGAAAAACATGGAGTAACACAAACTACCTGAATCTTGATATACTGCACCGCCAGGATTTGATCTTCTGACAATTGGAATATTGTGCTCAGTGCAGTATTCAATATTAACATTTTCTTCAGGATGCTGGAAAACTCCTATCCAGACTGACGGAATTGTCTGCCTGATACGAAGAGTAGGGGGGCTTTTCTCTTCATCTACAAGCCTGAGAACAGCATCTTCAACAGCAAAGTGCATAAAAGGATCTTTTATACCGTCATTAAGAAGCCTCAATTTTTGTTTATTTTTTAACAAAATAGGAGCACCTCTCTTTTTTACACTCTTCAACCATGCCGGAGAATTCACATTTTATTGGTACAGATTTCAGAGTAGGAAGTTCTAAAATATCTTTAAGCTCCTGCCAGAATGTCTCTATTGCTGCATAAACACTCTGCTTACAGCATCTGGCTCCCCCCATTTCAGATATTTTGAGAAGAGCCTTTGCAGTTGTGAGCATTACAAGAGATCTTTCTCTGTCTGACATGTAATTGGCTTTGAGCAGAATTGAAACTGCTGTTCCTGAACCTACACATGCTCCGCAATCTCCGCGGCTTCCGCATGTGCCGTAAGGGATGTTCTCTGCCCGTTTGAAACATCTCCTGATATCTTTTGATTCAATTTTTCTATGCTTAAGATTAAGAACTGCTGTCAGTATTACAGGTGTGACCAGAAAATGGTGTTCCACTCCAAAATTATTAAATGACGGGTGTTTCATGATCAGGTTTGCCATTTCCACTGGGTCGGTACAATCCGTATTAAGACAGACGCGTTCAATTATTTCGTCCTGTGTAGCAAGTCTGCATTCTTCGCACTGGTAATGACCGTTGGGGCAGATCCATTCTCCCTGCTCAATTGCTCCACAGAAGGAGCACGTATATGTTCCTGTTTTTTCAATCAGTTCCTGGCCGCAGATTGGACATGTGTAGGTAGCCATTTAATCTCTCCTGAAATTGTGCTATTTTTGCCTGAGATTGTATTTATTAATACAATCTTTGCAAACAGTAACACGTTTTACAGAACAGCATGTCTGAATATTAACGTACTCAATTTGTTCCCGAGAAAATTCTTTACCACAGGCATCACATCTTATTTTTGTTTTTACATTTTCACTCATAATTCACCTAATATTTTTTTCAGTTTTTCCACGCCGGGAGATTTCCCGATTATTTTTACATCACCGTCTATAACAAGAGCCGGAGTCATCATTACTCCGAATTTGAGGATTTCATCAATTTCTTCTACTTTAATAATCTCAAATTCTTTTTCAAGCTGTTCTGCTGCTTTTCTTACCTGCTGTTCCATTATTCTGCATTTTTGGCACCCTGTGCCGAGAATCTGAATTTTTGTCATGTATATCTACCTCATTATTCTAAGAATAGAGATGCCCGAATTGTGCATCTCTGCATTCCTTGGTTATTTTCATTAAAACAAACTGCCAAAGATCAATCCAGTAATTGTTGCCATTACAACAACAAGAGATACAAATACCAACGTCTTTTTTGTACCGATCACACTTCTTATAACCAGCATATTTGGTAAAGAGAGTGCCGGCCCGGCAAGAAGCAGTGCCAGTGCAGGGCCTTTTCCCATTCCGTTTGCAATCAGACCCTGAAGAATGGGAACTTCTGTTAAAGTTGCAAAGTACATAAATGCTCCAACAATTGAGGCAAAGAAGTTGGAGAAAAGAGAGTTGCCTCCCACAAGGGATGAAATCCATGATGACGGGATTATGCCCTGGCCGCCTTCAGGAGAGCCGAGAAAAAATCCTGCGACAAGAACTCCCATTGCAAGCAGAGGAAGGATCTGTTTTGCAAAATCCCACGTGGCGCTCATCCATTCCTGAGGTTCACCTTCTTCCTGGCTTATGAGTATACTTAAAGCAACTACAGCAAATGAAAACGGAATGAGCGGATTCGTAAAAATCAAAGCAGACAGAATAACAAGCAGAGAAGTAAGAACAACTTTTTGCCACCTGAGCTTAAGAACATAAATCAAAGAACCGCTGAAAAGAATTCCGAATATTCCGGTTATGATCCATTTTGAATGATAAATTGAATACCATAATCCTGCATTGGTGTCGGGCTTTCCCCAGTTAGCAAAAATCAGAATTCCGACAAGGATTAAAAAATGAGCTGCAGTATGATAGAAGGGGCGGCTTTCTTCAGGCTCCGGCATTGCAAGCTGCTTATCGGCTTTTTCCTGCTCTTCCTTTCGAAAAATAAGATGCATGATTACACCAATTATAACGCTGAAAAGAACAGCACCAATTATTCTTGCAATTCCAAGCTCTGCTCCGAGTATCCTTGCAGTCAGAATAATTGCCAGAATATTTATTGCAGGCCCCGAATATAGGAAAGCAATTGCAGGGCCCAGCCCTGCGCCGCGTTTGTAAATTCCTGAAAACAGGGGAAGAACAGTGCACGAGCACACAGCGAGAATTGTTCCTGACACAGAAGCCACACTGTAAGCAACCCATTTTTTTGCCTTGGCACCGAGGTATTTAATTACAGCGGCCTGACTGAAAAATACGGATATAACTCCTGCAATAAAAAATGCAGGAACAAGGCAGAGAAGTATATGTTTCTGAGCATACCATTTTAGGAGAGCGAGCGCTTCAAAAATTGAATTTAAAAAGCGTTTATTTCCTACAGGAAGGTAATAGGCTGCAAAAAATATAAGAACCATTAAAAACAGATTTTTTCTTTCATCTTTCCAGATCATATAAAACCCCTATCGTTTCGATAATTAGCGAAATGATAAAAATAAAAAAATTATGGTATACATATCTTAGTTCGGTCTGCAAATTCCATTTTATTTCTGTCCCTCTCAATAATTTTGTTATCTGAAAGCCACTTTTTTATAAGAGGCATAATTTCACTGACATATTTACCGCGGTTTGTATCATTAAGATAGTAATTGACCCATTTGTTGTCCTTGTGATCAAAGATAAAACCGGCTTCTTTAAGAATGGAGAGGTGTTTTGATACTGTTGATGCAGCCAACCCCAGAATCCATGTAATTTCACATACACACAGGGGTTGAACCTCAAGAAGTTTCAGGATTCGGATTCTGTTTGGATCGCTTAAAGCTTTAAAAGTTTTTGTAAGATTTTCCAAAAGTATTCCTCCTGTCATTTCGATGTATGGCGAAATATAAATAACGGGAATTGAAATGTCAAGGGGTTTTCAGATTAGTAGTGATTTTTATTTGTTTGGGGATGGATAGAGGTGTAAAGGTATATCAATAATAATGTATATGGCATACAGATCAGACCAATATCAAATCTTGAGGGCAGAAAAAGTAAAAATGAGCAATAAAACAGTAGAATTTATTGAAAAAAAATATTATTATAAAGCATGAATCCGGGCAGATTGATAAAAAAACTGAATGAACCGTATCCTTATGATTATTCGGTAAAGCGGTCTTTTATTACATCACTATTATTTGCAGTTTTCATAACACTTTTTCTTGCTGTGTTTCATCCTTTTGAAGTGGACTATTTTACAAGGGAATACGGACAGATTATTTATGCAGGATACGGCCTGATTACATTTATTGTACTTATAATAATGCTGGTTTGTGTTCCTAAAATTGCCCCATCTGTTTTCAGAGAGAGCAGTTGGAAGGTGAAAAGCGAAATTATTCATATTTTATCAATATTTATGGTCATCGGTTTTTTTAATGCGGTTTACGGTTATTTTCTCGGATATTCACAGTTAAACATTTATACAATTATTGTATTTGAATTTTTCACACTGACAATTGGAATTATACCGGTTACATTTATTATTATTACAGAGCAGAACAGATTTCTTAAAAAGAACCTTGAGCTGGCAGGCGTTTTAAACAGCAGTCTGAGCTCAAAATCCGAAACAGCAGACCAGATACTGCCGGAAGACGAATCTGTTGTAGAACTTTGCTCTGAAGTTGTAAAGGAAAAAATAGAGCTGCATCCTGCGGATCTTCTCTATATTAAAGCTGTGGAAAATTATATTGAGATTGTAACCGGCAGCAGGGGAGCTCAGAATAAGAAAATTCTGCGGTGCACTCTGAAGAATGCAGAAAAAGCATTGGAAAATTACAATTACCTTGTCAGGTGTCACAGGTCATTTATTGTTAATACTTCCAGAATAGAAAATGTTACTGGTAATTCACAGGGGATTAAACTTAAATTAACCGGCTGTGAAATTCCTGTCCCGGTGTCAAGAAGTAATGCAAGCAAGCTTAAAGCCATGCTTTCTTAACCATTCGTCACAAAATTATTCATTTCATCCCACAAAGCTTTTATAAATCTCAGAAAATATATTTATTGCTCCGGAGCGTGATTGTGTGTCAGCAGCATAAACAGACTGGAGTAATGAATGCAAAAAAGAACGGGCAGAATAATTAAATCCGTTTCATGGATATCAGGAATAATTCTGATTTTTACCGGACATTTTGTTCCAGGCGCATCTGCAGGATTAATTATTCTTGCAGCAGGTGTATGGGTTACAAAAGAAATCAGGATACCTGATATTGCGGCATTTTCAATATTTGTGATTTCAGGATTTTCTGCAGGGGTTTTAAAAAACGTATCATTCTATCCTTTTACAGGAATCATAGTATATTCAGTCTTTTTCCTGTGTCATTCGGTTTCCTTAGTCATCGATATTTTAAACAAAAGAGTAATAAAAGAAAATCTGTTCTGGATATCAGTATTCGGAATAAATCTTGTTGTAAGCATTGCCCTGATACCGGATTATCTTTATATCATTATTCCGATTATCATTGTCATACTATCCCTTTTTATCAAGAAATTTGTCTTTAACGGAGGCGCTGCATGAAACTGTCTTATTTTACGAGCCTTTTACTCTCATTTGTAATGCTGCTCTTTCTGTCAACTTTTATTGTTTCCCGCAACATCCCGAATCCTCCATGGTTTGCGGCAAGTTCTGCTTGGACTATGTTTCTTGTGTTTGTCACATTTATGATTTTAAAAACCGGGAAGATTTATAAGTACAGAGCGCTGTTTTTCTCAATTTATGCATTCTCTTTTGTGTTTACATTTATTATGCATCTAATTGAAACAAGAGGAAGTATGGCTCTGACAAGGGAAATTATTGCGGCAAATGAAACTCCTTTATGCCCTGTGGCGATTCCCATGCTTATTGTTCCCGCACTTGTAAAACATGTTTTGATATTTCCGGCAAAATTGATTGGCGGGCCTTACGGAGGTTTTATTCCCGTTTTACTGTTATGGTTTGTGGGGGCAGTAACACTTGGTAAGGGATGGTGCAGCTGGGGATGTTTTTACGGCGGAATTGACGAGGGATTTGCAAACAGACCGGGTAAACCTGTCAAATCTCCGGAAAGTTTTTATTCAAAATGGAGATTTTTCCCTTTTGTTATACTTGTATTGGTTGTGATATGGGCATTTATTGCAATGAAGCCCGTTTACTGCGAGTGGCTCTGCCCTCTGAAACTTGTAACCGAGTATCCGGAAATAAACAGTCTTACAACGTATATACAGGCAATAATTTTTATTACACTCGGCACAGGTCTGCTTTTTATCCTGCCGATAATATTCAAAAAACGCACGCAGTGCGCTTTGTTCTGCCCTCTCGGAGCTCTCCAGTCTGTTGTTGGACATGTTAATCCTTACACAGTTAAAGTTGACACGGATAAGTGCAAACTGTGCGGTTTATGTATTGAAGCATGCCCTGTATTTGCAATTAACACGGAAAATCTTAAAAAAGGAAGAGTCGGAATAAACTGTACAAGGTGCGGAAAATGTATGGATGTATGTCCGCAGAATGCAATTGATTTTAAAATGTTCGGCGTTAACCTGACTCCTCTTTCAGCAGAAAAGAGTATCAGGGAACACGGAATTGTAAAAAGGCTTGTGTACGGGGTTGAGAAAATATTAAGAGAAATTGTCAGGCCAAGGACTCTGTTTGTTTTTACGGCAATTCTTTTCGGTTCCATAATTTCCGGTTCAATGGTTACAGAAGCTCTGGTAAGGCTGTTCAGGCTGATAACAACAGGCTCCGTACTGATTAAATAGAAAGGAAACACGATGTCCGGAATAAAGAGTTTTATTAAGAATCTGAAAAACAGTCTGATTATTTTGTACGGTATTTTGCTGATTATTCTAATAGCTCTGTTTTTTATGAATTACGGAGGTTCATGGATGAGTAAAATTGCAGATAAAGCAAAGCTTGTTGAAATGAAACACAGATAAAATTATGGTTCTTCAGAGTTTTAGTTGGAAGTATTCATTTAATTTTAAAAGATGGATATTTAAGATACAAATATTTTATTGAACGTTTAAGATTGTTCCTTTGTTTGTTAATTTTGATTTTAATATTCTTTCTATATTGTACAGTTCTTTGTTTTTAAGGTTAATTTATTAATTTTGTTAAGATTATGGGCAGGCACTTTTTTTATCCCGATTCTGATTATTATAATTTTTCGTATAGAGAATCGGGAGTTAACGAAACCCAAAAAATCCCGGCTGCTGAAAATCTCCTGAAATGCTCGGTCGTTCGCTAAAAGTTCGAAACTCCTCCCGATTCTGATTATTGTATTTTTTTCTTGAAGAGAATCGGGACTCAGACAGCCGAACTTTTTTAACGCTCTCTCTGTCGCATTTCCGGGCGGAGATTTTCAGATGCCGGACAGAAAAAAAGATATGCAGTATGTTATATAAGATCTTAAATTTATAGTATTTATTTAATTTAATTATGTACTAAATGAAAAATTAATTAATGTTAAACTTGTTGTATAGACATGAAAAATTACCGATTCTTTCCCGGAAGAATCAAAATAATTTACACAGGAGGAGATTGATTATGAGAAAACTATCAGCGTTTATTTTGCTTTTTGGATTAAGCCTGTTTTGGTCAGGAGTAATTTCAGCACAGGTTAAAACAATTTCTTCAGATTCAACTGCAATAATGCTTGAGAAAATGATAAAGAAAGACCCTGGAAATACGGCTATTTTAATGAAAGCGGGGATGTTTTTTCAGCAGATGGGTTCGTCCGGGGATAAAAAGGCAGTTAAGAAGTCCGAGAAAATTTTTAAAAAACTGCTTCAGCTTGAACCGGAAAATGCAGAGGCATTGTGCTGGTTAGGCAGTGTTCTTACGTTAAAGGGCAGAGATGCAAAATTCCCCTTTAATAAGGTCAGGTTTGTGAACAATGGTCTTAAAAAAATGGACAGAGCAGTAGAGCTGGATTCATGCAACATAAGCATAAGGATGATAAGAGGTAACACTGCTTATGCTCTGCCCGGATTTTTTAACAGGATGGATACAGCTGTTGAGGATTTTGAATTTCTCGTCAACTTAAAAGAATCTGATGCTAACAGCTTAGATGATGCTTCTTATGAGAGTATTCTTTATCGCCTTGGTTCGGTTTATAAGGAAAGAGGTGATCTTGATAAAGCGAGAGAATGCCTGGAAAAAGCAGTAATATCCGGAAAAACAAAGTATGCGGAAAAAGCAAAGGAACTTCTGGAGCAGATCAAAGGATAAATATGGATTTTGCAGTAAAAGCATTAATCCTGGGACTTTCTACCGGCATGTTCTGCCTTGGGTACTGCATGCCGGTAGTACTTCCCCTTTTTTTCGGTAAGCAGAACCTTCCGGGCAACACAGTAAATT
>Ga0190344_1000723_pt1 | contig 14176 bp, 8 predicted proteins | sample 48721323_MG_FD_161662 | JGI IMG/M metagenome (GOLD analysis project Ga0190344, IMG submission 161662) | Hydrothermal vent microbial mat bacterial communities from Southern Trench, Guaymas Basin, Mexico - 4872-13-2-3_MG | ecosystem: Environmental > Aquatic > Marine > Hydrothermal vents > Microbial... | reverse complement strand
TAATATATAATGCCGAGCATAAAAGAGATGATTTGTCAGATACTACTGCCACTGGATTTAAATTTAATGAAATTACAGCAAAATTAGGGCTCAAAAGAAAAATTATTTCTTTAAATCTAAGCAGAACGTTGAGAAATAATAGTGAATATTCGGGAAAGATTCTTGAGAAAAATTCGGTTGCGGAAACAAAAACAATTCATGTTAATTTTATCCCGGCAAAAACATTTATATGGTCTCTTATGTTTACTCACAGGAATAAAGATTATTTTGATGAGGAAATAAATGATCAAAAGTCAGATCTTGCTGATTTGAAGATAAAGTTTACACCAAAAAGAGGTTATTTACGATCTTCCCTGAACTACAAGTTTACATCCACAAGTGTTTCTCAGATGGTCAGAGATACGATAAAAGTGGGAGAAGGCCTGGGCAGTTACAGATTTGATGAAGTAACCGGAGAATATGTACCTGATCCTGATGGTGATGTTATTTTCAGGCTTATTCAGACAGGTGATTTTATGCCTGTTAATCAGGTCCGGATTGGCGGAGATATGTTTTGGAGACTGAATCGTATCTTCAGGAAAAACAAGAAGCATCTGAAGGCTTTAACAAATATTACTGTACGTTCAAAGATACGTATAGAAAGAAGCGACAGGGTGAGGGATTTTTATAAAGTCAACAGACTCGCCCTGTTTCCTGATTGGAGCCCTGATACTTTAACGGTTTCTGCTTCTCTGTTTCAGCAGCATGATATTGAATACAGGCTGCCCGGGAAATATGCGTCGTTAAGATTCAGAATTAAAAATAACAGTGTTGAAAATAATCAATTGTATGCAAGACATTTTGTTAATCATAAAAAGGAGAAGAGTATAAGGGTTAAGGGGGGCTTTCTGAAAAAAGGCGGCTATTTTCTTGAATATCAAAACAAGCAGGATACAAAGAGTTTTACAACAGGCTCATCTGTTGATCGGGATATTATTTCATCTTTTATAACAGGTGAAATCTCCTACAGACCAAAACAGAAAATTGAATTTGCTTTAAAATTGAAATCCGGTATTGCAGAGGACAGAACCCCTGTTCCGGTAACAAGGGCTGTTTTATTTTTTATGATCCCGAGAGTATCTTATTCTATAAAAGAGAGAGGCCGCCTGCGTGCGGAATTCGAAGCCGGTAGAATATCTGCTGATCCTGAGAACAGGGGGCTGCCTTTTGAAATGTTCAGTGGTGATCAACCCGGATTAACAATGAGATGGAGGATTCTTTTTACTTATAAACTTTCGAACCACCTTCAGTCAACTTTTAACTACAGGGGAAGAAAAGAGCCCTGGAGAGAAAAAACATATCAAACCGGCAGCATGGAAATAAGGGCGTTTTTTTAATATGGCAATTAAATATTATAAAATGATATTTGCCTGTATGATTTTAAATACAGCAGTCTTTGCAATTCAGAACCAAAGAAGCATCTTACATATTTACGGAACAGAAGAAATATCAAAAAAAACAATTGAAAAAATGTTAGGACAAAACGGAATTATTTTGCCTGATTCTATAGATGTAATAAATAAAAGAATAAGAAGCCTGTATTTTAACAACGGTTTTTTTCAATTTAATATTGATTCTGCCCTGGTCCGGGATGGTAATATTTTTATTTTTATTAATGAGGGTAAAAGAGCAAAATTTGGCAGGATTGATTTGGTTTACCCTGAAATAAAGCGTATGGAAGAAATTGAAAATAAATTTCCGGCTCTAAGTGGGAGGTATTTCTCTTCAAATGTCCTTAAGGAATTTATAATGTCTCTGTTGGCAGAAATGGAGCAGCACGGATATCCCACTGCTAATCTAGAGATAACATCTCTTTATGTCAGACAGAACAAAGGAGATTTGTTTGTTGATTGTGTTCTTACATTAATTCCCGGTTCAGTTATAAAATTTGCATCACAGAAAGTGAAAGGTAATAACATTACAAAAGAAAAGGTTATACTAAGAGAAACAAAAATAAAAAGAGGAGATGTATTTGACGAAGAAAAAGTCAAAAAAGCAGCAGAAAGTTTAAAAAGACTTGGCTTTTTTGAATTTGTAAAAGAACCCTTGATTATTATTTCCGGTGACAGTGCTGAAATTTTGTGGTATGTTAAGGAGGGGAAAACAAGCACAATTGATGGTGTAATGGGATATAATCCGCCTCAGAATAACCGGGAAAACGGTTATGTGACAGGCCGCCTTCAGTTTACTTTTCAAAATTTTCTCGGTACAGGGAGATTTATTAATTTATTTTGGGAAAAAAAAGACAGGCTGACACAGGTAATGGATTTCCGTTTTGAAGAACCATGGATTTTGGGAGTACCGTTTAGTTTAGGTTTTTCATTTAAACAGGAGATTAGAGATTCCACATATGTTGAACGAAGATTTCAATTGAATGCAAAATATTCTCCTTTCAGTACCTTGTCACTTTCTGTATCGGGCGGTACAAAAGATGTGTTCCCTGATTCTGCAGGAGTTATATATAATCATATACCGAGAACCAGCTCTGTTTTTATTGATGGCGGGTTTAAGTACAACACACTTAACAATGCCTATAATCCGAAATCAGGAGTTATGTACAGGATTAATTTTTCCGCAGGTAAAAGAAAAATACTCGGCCCTGATTTTCTGGCTGATACTTCTTTAATAGGAAATTATTCTGTTTATAAAAAGATAAGTGCGGATATAGAAACGGTTTTTAATTTACATAAGAAACATGTTCTGTTTTTCAGCTTTCATCACAAAAGTATTGATTACGGAGACAATTTTATACCAATAAGCGATCAGATAAGATTCGGAGGCTCAACAACTTTACGTGGGTACGATGAGGACGCATTTTTATGTAATTCCGTAGCATGGTTAAATGCCGAGTACAGATTTATTACAGGTTTAAAATCAAGGCTGTTTCTGTTTACTGATGCCGGGATGTATCAGCGAAAGGAGAAAGATGGCAGTGAAGTAAGAAACTTTGTTATGGGGTATGGTGCGGGAATACGTGTTGAAACTCCTCTTGGTGTAATAGGAGTGGATTATGGGCTGGCAAAAGGTAATTCTTTTTCCCAGGGAAAGATACATATAAGAGTCATTAATATATTTTAGTATAAAACAGATCAATAAACTGCCAGTAAGAGATAACACGAGTAAAGTTGTTCTTCCCACCTTACAATAGTTTCCAGTTTCTATTGTTGCGCGAAAAGGGTTAATATCAGTTATAAATTAATTTTCCCGATTATTTTTTAATGATAAAAAAAATTCGTGTTGTGAATATAATTGGATAAATTTTATGATATGAACGCTTTAAATTGCAAGTGCCGGAATATATAAAAATATCCTTGACTTTTAAAAATAGACAGGTTAATTTAATTAAATAGTTGTATATGCAACCAAATCAGGAGTTTCCGTTTATGCAAAACAAAGATTTAATGTCAGGTCAGTCTGTTGCACATCTTGTCGGAAAGGTAAGAAGGGCATTTAACAACCACTTGAACAGAAGTTATGCTAAGGCAGGCTACAATATCACAGTTGAACAGTTTGTTGTGTTGGTAATCCTCTGGAATGGAGAAGGAATTACACAGCAAAAAATTGCAGGTATGACAGGTAAAGATAAAACCAGCATAACAAGACTTCTGAACAATATGGAAAAAAATGGTTTAATTAAACGTCAGAAGGGTACCAGAGATAAAAGGCAGAAAATTGTCTGCCTTACAGAATACGGAAACACAATAAAGGAACCATTAATAGTTCATACCCAACAAAATATTGCAGTGGCAGGGCATGGTATTTCTCAGGAAAAAATGGATACATGTAAAGAAGTTTTAAATAAAATGTATGAAAATTTATTGCCCCGTTAAAAAAAGTATAGATTAGCAAATATATAAGTTTTACAAAATAATAATTAGGAGTAAAAAATGATAAAAAAATTAGCACTGATTCTAATGTTGTCAATTTCTGTTGTTTTTGCACAACAGAACACAATTAATCACAACATCACAGCAAAAGTTGATCCGCTGAATCACTATATTGAAGCAACTGATACAATAACAATTCCTGAGGATCAGGTAGATAAAGCAATTTATTTTTTACTGGTGAGTGATCTAACTGTAACTTCAGAAACTCCCGGTGTTATAATAAGGCTTGATAAAAGCAGAATAAAAGGAAAAGAATTTGGCATGGATGTTGAAGATTTTTCTTTATCCTCATCAATAACACAGAATAAGTATAAAGTTGTTTTTAAGAACAAGCCTGAAGGGGATGCTGTATTTACAATCAGGATTAAAGGGGAGATTTACTATAAGATAAAACAATCGGGTCAGGAGTATGCCCGGGGATTCAGTCAGACTCCCGGAATAATCTGTGAAAAGGGAGTTTATCTTGGCGGTAGTACATACTGGGTACCTTGGTTCAATAACAAACTTATTTCTTTTAAACTTACAACAATTTTACCGGGGAAATGGAATTCAGTTAGCCAGGGAAAACGCATCAGGAATGAAATAGTAAATGGAAAGAGAATTACCTGCTGGGACAGCCCGGAACCTATGGAAGAGATTTATCTTATTGCTGCAAAGTTTACTGAATATAAAAAAAGTACTGGTGCTGTGGATGTTATGGCGTTTCTTCGTACGCCCGACCAAGGTCTGGCAAATAAGTATCTTGAAACAACAGCTCAATATCTTGAAATGTACAGGAAACTAGTAGGGCCTTATCCTTTTTCCAAGTTTGCTCTTGTTGAGAATTTCTGGGAGACTGGATATGGAATGCCTTCTTTTACTTTGCTGGGAGAACAAATAATCCGTTTCCCGTTTATACTGCATTCTTCATACCCGCATGAACTGCTGCATAATTATTGGGGTAACAGTGTTTATGTAGATTTCTCTACAGGTAACTGGTGTGAAGGTATTACAGTTTATATGGCAGATCATCTGATAAAAGAACAGCGCGGTCTTGGCAGTGAATACAGACGGGCAACAATTCAGAAATATACTGATTATGTAAACCCGGAGAATGATTTCCCCTTAAACCAGTTTCTTGCAAGACATGATGCTGCATCAGAAGCTGTTGGATACGGTAAATCTATGATGATGTTTAATATGCTTAGAGATTATGTGGGAGATGAAATTTTTATAAAGGGCTTCCAGAAATTCTACCGTGATAATAAGTACAGGATAGCTTCCTTTGATAATATACGTATGGCAATGGAAAAGGTTAGCGGGAAGGATTTAAAGTCATTTTTCGATCAATGGGTAAACAGAACAGGCGCGCCTGAGCTTGGTCTGGAAGATGTTAAAGCTGAAAAAGTAAAAAACGGATACAGTATTGAGTTCACATTAAATCAAAGACAGGGTGGTAATGTTTTTGTTTTAAATGTTCCTGTGGCTGTATGGTTTTCGGATAAAACGGAAATAAAAAAAATTAAAATGACATCAAAAACACAATCATATAAACTGTTTTTTAAAGAAAGACCTCTGATAATAAAAATTGATCCGCAATTCCAGCTGTTCAGAAAACTGCACTATTATGAAATACCCCCGGCTCTTTCAAAGATTTTCGGAACAAAGAATATCTTAATTATTCTGCCTTCAAAAGCAGCAAAAGGTGAACTGGAAAATTATAAGCTGCTTGCACAAAAATGGTCAAAAGATAAAACAAAAAATATTATTATTAAGTTAGATTCGGAAATTACCAAACTGCCTTCAGACAGGGCTGTCTGGATATTCGGAGATAATAATTCCTATAAAAATATTATAGTTGACGGCATAAAAGATTTTAATGCAGATATAAACGAGAAAACTATTAGTTTTAATAAATCGAATTTTAATACAGAGAAAAATAGTTTTGTAATTGCAGTGAGACATCCTGAAAATAACAAGTCAGTTGCAGCATGGTTAACAATTGCAGAACCAAAAGCAGTTGACGGGCTTGCCAGAAAATTACTCCACTATGGAAAATACAGCTATTTGGTTTTTGAGGGGAGTGAACCGGTAAACATTGCAAAAGGACAGTGGAAAGCTGTTCATTCACCCTTAGAGAGAGTTATTAAGTGGGATAAAGAAATATTACCTGGCAAAGATTTGGAGCTTCCCCGCCGTAAAGCACTGGCTTATCTTGCACCTGTTTTTTCTGCGGATCGCATGATGAAGTATATTAAATTCCTGGCAAGTGATGATTTAAAGGGCCGCGGTCTTGGAACCAGTGAGATAGACAGTGCTGCTGATTTTATTGCAGAACAATTTAAAAATGCGGGTTTGCTTCCCGGTGCTGATAACGGAACATATTTTCAGGAGTGGAAGGATGTGATTAACAAACAAGGAGATAAAGGCCCTGTCAGAAATGTAATAGGAATAATTCCGGGAACAAATAAAAGCATGGCAGGAGAGTCGGTTATTGTTTGTGCCCATTACGACCATCTTGGTCTGGGCTGGCCTGATGTACGTAAAGGTAATGAAGGTAAAATTCATAACGGAGCAGATGATAATGCATCCGGAGTTGCAGTTATGCTTGAGCTTGCCAATTTACTTGGGAAATCGTTAAAACCTCAGAGAACAATTGTTTTTATTGCATTTACTGCTGAAGAAAACGGGCTGGTCGGTTCAAGGTATTATGTGAAGAATGCGACAAAGTATCCTGCAAAAAAAATTATCGGGGCACTAAATTTGGACACAGTAGGAAGATTATTTGATAAAAAATTGCTTGTACTTAATACTTCAAGCGCACGGGAATGGAAATTTATTTTTATGGGTGCAGGATATGTTACTGGTGTGGATGCAGAAATGGTTAATCAAAACCTTGATGCAAGTGATCAGATGGCTTTTATTGAAGCGGGAATACCTGCTGTGCAGTTTTTTTCCGGAGCTCATGCAGATTATCACAGGCCAACAGATACATTTGAAAAAATAGATGCTGCAGGAATGGTTAAAGTAGCTTCTTTTGTAAGGGAAGCAATACTGTATCTTGCAGACAGAAAAGAGCCGTTGACTTTTGTTAATATTAAAAAACCAGTATTAAAAAAGAATGCTAACAGGGGAGTGAGACGTTCAAGTACGGGCAGTGTACCTGATTTTTCGTTTTCAGGTTCCGGAGTTAAACTGGCAGCAGTAAATAAGCAATCTCCTGCTGAGAAAGCTGGTTTGAAGAAAGGTGATATAATTATTAAATTCGGCAAGAATAAAATAACTGATTTAAAAGATTATTCGGACGCATTAAAAGGTTACAAACCTGGAGATAAAGTGAAAGTTATTTATTTAAGGAATGGTAAAGAGTATGTGGCAGAAATAGTACTATCTGAAAGATAGTATAATAAAGTAATAAAAATGGGAGGGCATAATGAAAAAAAATATACTTAGTGTGCTGTTTGTTTCTGTACTTATTGTTTTAACCGGTTGTAATTCAGATAATAAAAACAACGGACAGGTGCAGCAAAAAGAGTTTCGTGTCTGGAAAATTCCCAATGTTCCGGAAGCAGCAGAGGCTTATTTTTCTCCTGACGGGAAAAGGCTTATATGCGATGCCAAGATGGAAGGTGATGAATCATTTTTTGTTTATACTCTTAATATTGATGGTACGGATATAAAAAAAATCAATGATAAAGGTGAGGATGCATGCTCTTACTATCATCCGAACGGCAAGAGTTTAATCTGGACATCTACAAGAGATCATTTGGATATGAAAGAAAAAGGAGATTATTCAAAACCGGAGAATTACCCACAGGGCGCTGAATTATACATTTCTGACCTTGAAGGGAATAATGTAAAGAGGTTAACCTATAATGAATATTATGATGCAGAAGTGTCATATTCTCCTGATGGTAAAAAAATTCTGTTTGGGCGACAGATTGAGGGCAAAATGGATTTGTGGTTGATGGATGCTGACGGAACAAACCAGCGGCAGATTACTCATACTCCTGAGTGGCAGGAGGGGGGAGCATTTTACCTGCCGGATAATAAAACCATTATATATCGTGCATGGAAGATTTCAGATCAGGGTAAACGCGGTGTACCAATGGCAATTTTTACAATAAATGAGGACGGTACAAATCTAAAACAGATTACTGATGCAGAAACAACTAACTGGTCTCCTTTTCCTGCTCCGGACGGAAAACATTTTGTTTTTGTCAAAGTGCTTCCGCCTCATAATTTTGAAATTTTTCTAATGAATCTGGAAACCAAGAAGCAGCGAAGATTGACATTTAATGAAGCTTTTGACGGATTTCCGGTAATTTCTCCTGACGGTAAAACTCTGTCTTTTTCTTCCAGCAGAAGAGCAAAACCGGGAGAAAGAAAATTGTCGTTATTTCTTATGGATATCTCATCTTTGAATTTAGAAGGGAAATAAGATATAAGGCCTAAGCCAATTTTTTCAGATTGGCTTAGGCTTTTAATCCCTCAACCCAGTACAGATTTTCTTTATCAACAGCTTTCAGAACTTTGAATCCGGAGACTTTCAGCATTGCGGACATGCTTACAGAATCAGGGAGTACGTCCCTGTGCACAACTGTTCCCAGGTTTTTATGAAATTCATTCAGACTTTTACTTGAGCTTGTATGCAGAATAAGAAATTTACCCCCGGATTTTAACACTCTGTACATTTCTGTTAATACTCTGTACTGATCCAGAAAATGCGGAAATGCTGAAAAACATATTATCTTATCAAAAAAATTATCTTTAAAACTTAAAAAATGCGCATCATTGCACACAGGGATTATTCTTTTTTTTAAGTTACTGTTCCTGCTGTATTTAAGCATGTCAATTGCAAAATCGTGAGTAATAACAAGCCCTTTATCTCCGGTAATCTCCCACAGTAATCTGCTTATTCGTCCGGTACCTGCGCCTGTGTCAAGAATTTTATCACCTTTGCTGACATTAAACTTAATAAGATAATCTTTTAATGATAGATCATTATCTGCAATTGAATCCCACTGGCATGCAAGTTCGTTAAAATAATTTCTGTGTTCAACAGGCATTTTTACTCCGTATTAATTGTTTTTGATGAATCAATAATCCTAATTACAACGGGTATTACAAAAATAATTATTAATGAGCCCGGAATACTGTGAATTACAGCGCCTATGGAAAAAATATATCCTGGAAGGTTGAAAATCAACGCAGCAATCCATGAGAGCCCCGCGACAACAAAACGTGAAATGATGATACCTGCTAAAAGTGAAATTATCGGTGTAGATTTGAGTTTTCTGTAAAAAAATGATGTTGTAAATGAGAAAACCATAAGTTCGGGTATCATAATTTGCAATACCGGAGGGGAAACCGGCGGCATACCTGTGACCAAAAAAGATATTAAGGGTGTGCCTGCACCAATTAAAACTGCCATTGGCACAGGCAGGTAAAAACATGCAACAGCAATGGGCCAGAACATCGGCAGAAAAACCGCGCCTGCTCCCACAGCATGGAATACTGACGGAATCAGAATACCAAGGGCAATAAACAGCCCGCTTAAAATTAATAATTTGGATTTTTGCGGATCCATTAATTTTATTTCCCCAGATTAAAAGTCATACTACCCAAAATATATGTACCGGGCATGGGATATCCGTACATTGACTGATATTTTTTGTTAAACAGATTCTTTACTGCAACTTTAAATCCAAAGCCTGAGTATAGGGGGCCTTTTATACTTAAGTTTACAACAGTGTAATCGTCCATAGGCTTTTCTTTGTTATCAGCTCCGTAAAGATCTCCCACGTAGATCAAATCTCCAAACAATGTGAATGATCTGAAATGCAAAACTGCCTGAGCATTAAGTTTTTTACCCGGAGAATATAAGGTCTCGTTGCCGGGATTAACCTGTGACCAGGCAACATTAAAACTTATAAAATCAGATGGGATCCATTTTGCAGAAAGTTCATAACCTGTATGATCGAATTCGCCTGAATTAACCCATGTAAAAGGAAAACCTGGATTGCTGGGTCTTATCATATTTTTCCCTTTTGACTGGTACAAAGTAAGGTCAAATTTCAGGCCGGTTCCAATGTATTGTGTGAGCCCTGCTTCATAATTCCACATCTCTTCAGGCTGCAAATCCGGATTTTTAGGAGCGAAAAAGTAAAGCTCTCTTAAAGAAGGACTTCTGAATCCTTTCCCTGCAGAGGCTCTTAAGGAAGTTGTTGATGAAATATGCGTAATTAATCCGAATTGTGGAATAATTTCGGAACCAAACTGGGAGCTCTTTTCAACTCTTATGCCTGAGCTGTAAATAAAACGGTTCAGGAATATCTGTTTTGTATGAATATATAAGCCGTATTCGGATACATAAAACTCACCGAAATTTACATCTCCGAATGTATTTTCTGCTTTACCTCCATATTTCTTATAGTCAAAACCTACTACTGTAGAGTTCCCGCTAAAAGGTTTAAATGTATTGTACGCCATTACTCCAAGAGTTCTGTCATCGGATTTCCATCCGTCATAGAATTTATGATTTCCAAAATTTCCGTGAAATTTTACAACACTTTTACCAAGAGAACCGGAATTTGTAAGAGTTACGTCGCCGCCGTATCTTAAAATATCATACCAGTTGTCTGTATGGGGATCATCAATCGTACCGGGGTCATAAACAGTTATGTCAGCATAAGAAGCATTAAATTTAAGTGATGTATTGTCTGATATATCATATGTAAAATTTGAAGTGACATGGTTACCTTTATACTTGGATTCTGCATCGGTTCTGTGACCATCTGTTTGTCTTAATGAAATTGTTGTAAAAGAGGAAATTCTGTTTTTATTTATTCCAAGAGAAGCAGAACCGGTTTTAGTATTAAAAGTCCCGGTGCTGCCGTTAAAATTCAAATAAATTCCCTCGTTTTTCTGCTGATAGGGAATAAGATTAATTACTCCTCCGGTTGCATTAGTACCGTAAATAAATGATGCAGGACCCCGGATTATTTCAACACGTTCAACGCCGTCTGTTGAAAAGTCATCTGCTATGGTGCAGCCCATTAAACCCATAAAATCAGGTCTTCCGTTACGAAGAATAAGTACCTGAGTTGCAGCGCTTCCGCCAAGTCCCCGCACGGATATCTTTCCTGCGGCATTACCGGCAACGCCAAACCCCATAACTCCCCATTCTGTTATGTAAATTGACGGAATTGAAAGATTGATTGCCTCCAGAACGGAAGAAGTGGGCAGATTCTGAATGTCAGAGTAATTTATAGCGGAAACAGAAGCAACTATATCTCTTTCGGTATCCTCTGTTTTTGTCGCGGTTATAATTACCGGATTGAGGTGATATTTTACTTTAATGGAATCGTCTGGAATGGTTTTATCCGATTCCTTTGCAAAAATACTCGTTGACAAGAAAATCACAAGAAACAGTGATAAAATTGTTTTTGAAGACATCTCTCCTCCCAAGTTGTTGATAATTAGTAACACGAAAAAATAAAACGTAACACAGATAACATAATTTATTCTAATCTTAATGTCAAGTAAAAATTATAATCAGAAAAAAATTTATTTGTTATTGATTTAAACAGACTTTTGTTTTATATTACACAAACGTTTGCGGAGACTGTTTTTTCGGGAAATTAAAATACAGGGAGATAAAAATGAAGTTTTCGTTTCTTGATTACGCTGTTTTTCTGGGATATATTATGTTCATTGTTTTTCTGGGTCTTTTTGTTTCAAGGGAGAAAAAAGGACATAAAAAAGACTCAAAAGACTACTTCCTTGCCAGTAAGGCACTTCCATGGTGGGCTGTTGGTGCTTCATTAATTGCAGCAAATATTTCCGCAGAGCAGGTAATAGGCATGTCAGGTTCAGGTTATGCAATAGGTCTTGCTATTGCTTCATACGAATGGATGGCTGCTCTTACTCTGATTATTGTTGCAAAATACTTTTTACCTATTCTTATAAAAAAAGAAATTTATACAATGCCACAGTTTCTTGAGATTCGTTTTGACAGAAGAGTGAGAATGAGTCTCGCTATTTTCTGGCTTCTTGTGTATGTTTTTGTTAACCTTACTTCAGTACTCTATCTCGGAGCTCTGGCATTACGTACTATAATGGGTGTAAGTTTATGGTGGGGAATTATAGGTCTTGCGGCATTTTCCGCTATATATTCGATTTACGGAGGATTAAAAGCTGTTGCATGGACAGATGTAGTTCAGGTTGCAGTATTAATCGGAGGTGGATTTATTACAACAATTCTTGCATTAAATGCTATAAGCCACGGTTCGGGATTTATTGCAGGATTTCTGGATCTTGTAAAACAGGTGCCTGACAGATTTGACATGATTCTTTCAAGAAGCAATCCCAATTATGATAAATTACCCGGAATCGGAGTTCTTATAGGAGGTATGTGGATTGCAAATCTGTTTTACTGGGGATGTAACCAGTATATTACCCAAAGAGCTCTGGCATCAAAAAGTTTAAAAGAAGCTCAAAGAGGTCTTGCTTTTGCAGGATATTTAAAACTTCTGACTCCCTTAATTGTTGTTATACCCGGAATAGCAGCTTATGCTTTGCATGCTGATATAACAAAACCGGATTCCGCATATCCGTGGCTGTTAAATACATTTGTCCCCTCGGGACTTAAAGGTGTTGCATTTGCAGCCTTAATTGCAGCGATTGTATCATCTTTAAGTTCAATGGTAAACAGTACAGCTACAATCTTCTCAATTGATATATATAAACAGATTCTGAATAAAAAAGCCACTGAAACACAGCTTGTACGAACGGGAAGAATTGCCAGCGGTGTTGCATTGATTGTTGCAGTATTAATTGCACCTCAACTTCAGTCATTATCTCAGGCCTTTCAATACATTCAGGAATATACAGGGTTCGTAAGTCCCGGTATTCTTGCAATTTTTATGGCAGGTCTTTTCTGGAAAAAAGCAACAACAAATTCAGCGCTTTTTGCCGCAGTTTTAACTATACCTCTTTCTGCCGGGTTTAAATATCTTATGCCGAACCTTGCTTTCCTTGACAGAATGGGGCTGATTTTTCTTATACTTCTCGGATTGATAATTATTGTTTCACTTATTGAGACAAGAGAAAATCATCCTAAGGCAATACAGGTTTCCAGACAGTTGTTTAAGACAGATAATGTCTTTAATGTGCTGAGTATAGGAATAATCGGAATTCTGGCTGCGCTTTATGCAATATTCTGGTAGTAGTTTGAATAACTGAAACGGAAGCTTGGGCGGATGATGAGAATTGAAAAGAGTGTGTTTGGGAAAACAGGCTCAGGTGTTGAAATAGAGCAGTATGAACTTTTTGCAGGCGATATAAAAGCAAGGGTAATGACTTTTGGCTCAGTGTTAATTGGCATTGATGTTCCTGATAAGACTGGTAAATATCATGATGTTACCCTGGGTTATGATTCTCTTGATGATTATATTAATGATAAATTCTATTTTGGTGCAATTATAGGAAGATATGCGGGAAGAATCAGAAGAGGTCATTTCAGATTAAACGAAAAGGATTATTTCCTTACAAGAAACAACGGTTCAAATCACCTGCACGGAGGAAATTCCGGATTCAGCAAAAATGTGTGGCATGCAGAGCCATTCAGCAGTGCAGATAAAATTGGAGTCAAACTTAACTATCAAAGTAAATCCGGAGAAGAAGGATATCCTGGAGATTTATCCTGTCAGATAATATATACATTGTCTTCAGACAACAGCCTTTCAATTAAATATATTGCAAAATGTACTGAGCCTACTCCTGTAAATCTTGCAAATCACTCATATTTTAATTTATCTGAACAAGGTAATATTTTACAGCATTCACTCAAACTTTATGCTGATAAATACCTGCCTGCAGATGATGAACTTTTACCTACAGGAGAAATACTTTCTGTTAAAGGAACTTCTTTTGATTTTTCCTCGGAAAGAGTTTTAAAACATGCTATTAAGGAAACAGAAAACGGATTTGATAATACATTTGTTATAAATAATGGTTCCGGAAGGTTAAAACTTGCTGCAGTACTTAAAAGTCCGGATACGGGAATTGTTATGGAGGTGTTGACTACCAAGCCAGGGATTCATCTTTATACAGGGAATTTTCTCGACAATACTGTTATTGGTAAAAATGGAAAGGCTCTATCAAAATTCGGAGGACTCTGCCTTGAGGATCAGCATTTCCCGGATTCTCCCAATATAGAGCATTTTCCAAGCACAATTTTATTGCCTGGTGAAGTTTATATGCACGAG
>Ga0190344_1000721_pt1 | contig 14194 bp, 7 predicted proteins | sample 48721323_MG_FD_161662 | JGI IMG/M metagenome (GOLD analysis project Ga0190344, IMG submission 161662) | Hydrothermal vent microbial mat bacterial communities from Southern Trench, Guaymas Basin, Mexico - 4872-13-2-3_MG | ecosystem: Environmental > Aquatic > Marine > Hydrothermal vents > Microbial... | reverse complement strand
TCTGAGTTGAGTGAGAAAAACTCTTACCTATCAATCCGACAAGATGGCCCACTTTTATCAACACGGACAGAGTTGACACAGAGGAACACTGAGAAAAAACTTACGGATACGGTGTTTTCAGGTTGAGTGACTTTGGCGGTTTTCTGAGTTAAGTCGTTTTTAAGTATCGTTTAGAAAAACTCTTACCTATCAATCCGACAAGATGGCCCACTTTTATCAACACGGACAGAGTTGACACAGAGGAACACTGAGAAAAAACTTACGGATACGGTGTTTTCAGGTTGAGTGACGGGGAGCCGTTTTCTGAGTTATACTGTCCACCGTTACAATTTGCGCTTTCCTTAGGTTAGTCACCTTTAGGTGACTTGAGCTTTCAGATGTTGGCTGTTAAATAAAAAAAAGCGCAATTTATGACGATGCTAAGTATAAGTCGTTTTTAAGTTGAGCGATAAAAACTCATATCTATCAATCCGACAACATGGCCCACTTTGACTTGTCCAAGCGGACAGTGTCAATTTGGCACCGTCGGCACTGGCCCAGTTATATGTAAACGACTTAAATATCAAATAGTTATACATAAGCTTAATAATTGACTTAAATGCTTGATATAACTGACGGGAACAATGTACATTAAATGGTGTATTAAACTGAACCAGTGCCGATTGCCGGCCACATCCTTGGGCCTTAAAAATAGAATTTATGGTGAAAAGGAGCGAAAAATCGGATTTGTGGAACAATATAAATTGATAAATAAATCAATGGGTTATCTTAAAACGGATGATGAGACTTGAGGATGACGGTGTCCAGTATAAACTGTCATTTCTACATAAGGAGAAATCAGAAAACGGCGAAAGATTTCTCCCTTCTCTCGAAATGACAAAAACGCAAGTTGTGCCCGCGCCGAGTATATACTTCAAACGGACAAAATTTCGGAAGAAAATCTAAAAATGGCTCGTTGATTTTGGATGTCATACGATTTAAACTAAAGTCATTTTAATTGACTGAAGGTTTTGGCACTGAATATTAGAAAAGTCAAATCATCAAGCAGTGGCAGGTTTATCATTTCCACGAGCCAGTCGAACGGCTTTAGTTAAACAAGTTGGCTCTATTCATGATTACGCCTATTTGAGAGAAGATGCCAGTCACTTAGCCGCTTTTCTCTATAAATTGAAACTTATGAGCGAGATTTCAAAGTTCAAAAAGAATCCATTGCGATCATTGGATTAAGCTGCCGCTTTCCTAAAGCTAAAAATCCGGCTGAATTTTGGCAAGATGCCATCAGCGAAGTACCAAAATCACGTTGGGTACCTACAAACGCGGACATTCGCTGGGGCGGCTTTATTGATGAGCTTGAACAATTTGATCCGATCTTTTTTGGCATTTCACCTCGTGAAGCCCAAAGCATCGCTCCTACATTTTAGCCGCTCATTCAAAACATGAACAGCCAATTCGCTGTGAGTCCGACAAATTCAAAGATTGGGTGCCTGTATGAATACGAGCAAATTAAATGCTTCTATCCTGATTGTAGAACCGGATCAAGAAAGTTTAACTCAATTAACTTCGCTCATTGAACCGGTTGGGTTGAACGTGATTATTGCTCAGACTGGAGAACAGGCCTTGGACATGATAGAGAAATCGGTACCTGCAATTATCTTGTTAAATAGCCAGTTGCCGGGGATGGATGGTTTTGAAACTTGCTCTCGTTTGAAACAGCATCAGAACGCCCAGGCCGTGCCGATTTTGTTGATCAAAGCGATGACAGAATGCCTTGATTATAGACAAGTTTTATCTGTCGGCAGTGTGGGAACTCTCACCAAACCTTTTCAAACTAATGAGGTACTGATGCATATCCACGTCCATATTGCCCAGTACCAAAAACCGGACACACTTGTGCCAGAAAATGCACAACTCAAACAACAAAATGCACAACTCAAACAAGAAAATGAACAACTCAAACTTAAGATTAAGTGCCGGCAACCCACCAAAAATACGCTTTCAACAGTCGAGGCTAAATCCTGTTATCAAGCAAAGGCCCAACCGGGTGACGGGGGCCCCCTTTTGATTGGGCAAAGTCAGCCAATTCTTAAGCTTTTAAAGCTTATTCGTTGTGTGTCAGATAGCGATCTCAGTATTCTTATTGAAGGCGAATGTGGCACCGGCAAAGAACGGGTGGCACAGGCCATTCACAAGGGTAGTGCGTATGCGAAAGGCCTTTTTGTGGCCGTCAATTGTTCGGCCATCCCTTCTGAATTAGCGGAATCTGAATTTTTTTGGGCTATGCGGGGCGCTTTTACTGGTGCGGTCAGTGATCGCAAAGGTTATTTTGAGTTAGCCGAAGGGGGTACCTTATTTCTGGATGAAATTGGTGAAATGCCATGGTGTTTACAGGCTAAACTTCTGCGTGCGTTAGAAGAGAGAAAAATATGGCCGGTAGGGAGTAGCCAACCCAAGCCGATCAATATCCGAGTCATCGCTGCCACCAATGCGAATTTACTGGAAATGATTGACGCGGGTACATTCCGTTTTGATCTTTATTCTCGGCTGGCCGATGATATTATCACGACGCCGCCGCTACGTGCCCATAAAGAGGATATTGCATTATTGGTTGAACATTTTCTTAACCAGTTGGACACCGACACCGAACAGACCAAAAAGGAATTGAGTCAAGCGGCATTCACCGCCCTTGAAAACTATGATTTTCCCGGCAATGTGCGGGAGTTAAAGAGCATTATTAAACGAGCGTGGTTCCACTGCAAAGGTAAAACGATTCAACCTGAGCATCTGAGTTTAAATAAAAAGAGGTTCGCCCCAAAAAGTCAGCAAATCTCACCTGTTACACCACTGAACTCAAAGAGTCAGCAATCTCCACATCAAACGCCCACTGATGTCTTAGAATCTGTTCAAGCCGAATACGCTCTGATGACGGATGAACAGAAAATCCTCGCGTTAACTCAAAAACTTGGCTATATTAACAATGCTTTATGCCAACAATTACTTAGGGCCGATCATAATCGGGCTAAATATTTACTTGGAAAAATGACCTGTAACAGTCTGTTAGTGCGTTCAGGGGGCAGCCGCGCCACGATTTATCGTTTACCAATACCCCCGCAAAACTGCACGAAATAGCAAACCCAGGATTGGGAATTGTCCATTTAGAATTTGTAACTCCCAATTCAATAGGTTATCGATTTTTGCCCGGTGCAAGATTCATCCTGATGAATTGGCAATGAGCCTAATAGTTCAGGTCATTCCCAAAAAATACCCAAGGCAACCACAAGGGATTGCCCCGACACATCATCAGACATGGTAGGGGCAAGCCTTTATGGTTGCCCTTGATCACATCAAGATTTTGGAACGCTTTACGGTTTTACCCCCTATGAATATTTTGAGGGTAATTGAGGTTAATTAAGGTTAATTAAGGTTAATTTGAGGTTATTTGAGGAGAATTGGCGATGATTTTTGAAAGCCTTCATTTGGTAAATCGTTTAAAATTAAATAGTTAAACAAGTTGGCATATATATTGCTTGTCATAAAATACCTAAATGTAACCATCGGCACGTTTTTAGGTTATACGGAACGTACTTCAAAACCGTGAAAATGATTTGCGAGCATGTACCCTGAGCTTGTCGAAGGGCTTCAACATTCTACTCTCTCGCTGATTTGTAATACTTCTGAATCCATCACGACAAGAATGACTACATAAACCTTGCCTCGTGATGAAATTCTTTAAATGGTCATTATAATTCTTAATTTTCACACACAACCAATTATGTTAACTTCTTATATGAAGTTATCGTTGGTCATTTTATTAGGGGCCATGACTTTGGGCGTTTCGTTCGTGGCCGTAGCAAAAGACGATTTTGTAGCGACAAATTGGATAGGGCGCATTCCCAAAAAAAGGGTCATTGTCACAGCTTGAACCGCTCTTGAGTACAACGGATACTCGAAATAAACGGATAAGGATAAGGTCACTTACTCGTTTTGTGATTTGATTGCATCTGATTTGTCACTGTTTCCAGTTGTCGTGGTCAAACTAAAGGTGCGAAAGGACATTTTGAAGAATATTTTAGAGAGTGAATTGGAGAATTATGAACGATCGGTGCAGCCCTATCCGTTTATTTCGAGTATCCGTTGTACTATGTCCGTGAAAATGGGAATGCGCCCGTTGGATATACGCTAAGAAAAAACGAGATTGCCCGATGACTTGTCGAGAAAACTTCGCACTAAAATATGTCATGATGGGTGGTGTTGATCAGAAAGAAAGCAAACCGCTTAGCATTTGTACGACAAAGAAGGGAAGGGAGTGACTAGTGGGTTATAACCGCTGGAAATAGACTACTTGTATTGTTGGTATTGATGGTAAGGAATATCGTGGTGAAAGATATTATTGCATAAGTACTACCCACATGTTGCAACCTTTGCGATAGCCCGCGTTGAGTTTGGCTATTTTGTTAATTTTATTGAAATTATCGCTAAGTGGGCCGCGTGGCTCAAAGTTGTATTGTTCGTTAGATTCATTCACTATACTCAACGTGGGCATAAGGCAGGATTTCCTGGGGCGTTGCCCCAGGCTATATTAATCTCGCCCCGTTGGGGCTTTTCGGTAGTTACTTAAGTTCTGAAAGGTTTCTCAAAAAGTCCAATTTGTTCCATTTTTGAGTATAACTAAAGGAGGTCATTTTTAAGATAGCTGTAATTGAGTTGGCTTATGCTGCTGACTCTATTGATATCGTAGCCAAGTTGGCTGCGTGGTTCACTTAAGAAAAATGGGGGCAAAAAAAACAGTTCCAATAAATAATTCGAGCCTGACCCCTTTTTCCCACTGAGAAAATTGATCTAATCATACTTAAATAGGAGGAAGCAATGTTGATTCGTGGAAAGGTGCTTGCTTGCTGTATCATGACGATAGTCTTGACGTTTATATCCCTGTCTGTCAGTGCGGAAACAGAACTGCCTCCCCCCCTGACAAAGAAATATCTCGGGGAATTATTCTCTCGCGGTGATCTCAATGTTGTCAAAATTTTTCTGCAGCACCCCGGTGAGGTAGCGCAGATCGAAAGCACCGGGGTCGTCATCCAGACAATTGAGCCCGACTATGTGGTCATACTGGGTGACAGTCAACGTATCGAAAAGGTTCGCAGGATGGGATTTACCTTGGTAGAGCCAGTTGAAAAAGATCATAAAATAAGACCATTCCGCGTCTTGATAAGCAGTGCGGAGGAGTTGTTTAGGTTGTATGCAACTGCCAACGATGTCTGGCCGGATCAACGATTGGTCTTCAATCAATTTCCGCTTTATGTCTACGGGCGTACCTATGACTGCGACTTTAAATGGGCAGAAGAAGCAGGTTTAGAGATGGAGCGTTGTCATGGCGACGGCATTAGGGTCGTTGAATGGAAATGCGTCAAATATCGCGCTTTTTTAACGGATTTTCCAGACTATAAATAAAGGGAATTATGAATGTTGTCATAGCGACAGTTGTGACTAATTTACAATATTTCTCGATGATCACGTTTTTGATGGTTAGTTAGCCCAAAGCCTGGGGATAAATCCCCAGGCTAAAAGCGAAAGTCTGCTAAAGCAGACTAATCCTCCGGCGTGGATAGTGCCCTTTAGGGTATTTAAGCTTTTAGCTGCCTGAGGCCCTCGCTACTGGCGAGAGTGGAAAACTTGATCATCGAGATATTTCTAATTTGGAGGGCACATGAAAACTTTGATTCGGGCATGGATTGCGGCAATACTCATGGGACTTGGCAACAGGCCGGGCGAGACGACCAGAACCACTGCTGAGAAAATTGATCTAATCATACTTAAATAGGAGGAAACAATGTCGATCCATAGAAAGGTGCTTGCTTGCTGTATCATGACGATAGTCTTGACGTTTATATCCCTGTCTGTCAGTGCGGAAACCGAACTGCCCCCCCTGACAAAGAAATATCTCGGAAAATTATTCTCTCGTGGTGATCTCAATGTTGTAAAAATTTTTCTGCAGCACCCCGGTGAGGTAGCGCAGATCGAAAGCACCGGGGTCGTCATCCAGACAATTGAGCCCGACTATGTGGTCATAGTGGGTGACAGTCAACGTATCGAAAAGGTTCGCAGGATGGGATTTACCTTGGTAGAGCCAGTTGAAAAAGATCATAAAATAAGACCATTCCGCGTCTTGATAAGCAGTGAGGACGAGTTGCTTAGGTTGTATGCAACTGCCAACGATGTCTGGCCTGATCAACGATTGGTCCTCAAGCAATTTCCGCTTTATGTCTACGGGTATACCTATGACAACGACTTTAAATGGGCTGAAGAAGCCGGTTTAGATATGGAGCGCTGTCATGGCGACGGCATTAGGGTCGTTGAATGGAAATGCGTCAAATATCGTGCATTTTTAACGGATTTACCAGACTATAAATAAAGGGAATTATGGCGTGTTGTCATAGCGACAGTTGTGACTAATTTACAATATTTCTAATTTGGAGGGCACATGAAAACTTTGATTCGTGCATGGATTGCGGCAATACTCATGGGACTTGGCAACAGGCCGGGCGAGACGGCCAAATCCACTGAGAAAATTGATCTAATCATACTCAAATAGGAGGAAGCAATGTTGAACCGTGGCAAGGTGCTTTTTTGCGGTCTCATGACGATAGTCTTGACGTTTATATCCCTGTCTGTCAGTGCGGAAACCGAACTGCCCCCCCTGACAAAGAGATATCTCGGGGAATTATTCTCTCGCGGTGATCTCAATGTGGTAAAAATTTTTCTACAGCACCCCGGTGAGGTAGCGCAGATCGAAAGCACCGGGGTCATCATCCAGACAATTGAGCCCGACTATGTGGTCATACAGGGTGACAGTCAACGTATCGAAAAGGTTCGCAGGATGGGATTTACCTTGGTAGATCCCGTTGAAAAAGATCATAAAATAAGACGATTCCGCGTATTGATAAACAGTGAGGAGGAGTTGTTTAGGTTGTATGCAATTGCCAACGATGTCTGGCCGGATCGACGATTGGACTTCAATCAATTTCCGCTTTATGTCTACGGGCGTACCTATGACTGCGACTTTAAATGGGCTTTTGAAGCCGGTTTAGATCTGGAGCGTTGTCATGGCGACGGCATTAGGGTCGTTGAATGGAAATGCGTCAAATATCGTGCGTTTTTAACGGATTTACCAGACTATAAATAAAGGGAATTATGAGTGTTGTCATAGCGACAGTTGTGACTAATTTACAATATCTGAACCTATCCGGCCCTATTCGTTTTTGAGCATAGAAATCCTATTTTTTGAACTTGACTCGGATTTCTGAAACCTCATTTTTGGATCAAAAACCCAACGGTTTTTATTCAATTTTTCAGTCTTTTTGAATAGGGCCGGATAGGTTCTTCTAATTTCTAATTTGGAGGGCACATGAAAACTGTGATTCGGGCATGGATTGCGGCAATACTCATGGGGAGTTTCATTCAGTCAGCTTGGGCGGCAGATGATTATTATCGCCCCTATAACGAAGTTCAGACTGCGCTCTGGAATCTATCTCAGACAAATCCTGGGATCGCCAGATACTTCGGCAGCATAGGAAAAACCATCGAGGGCCGGGATATACCGGCTATAAAAATCACCAAAAATCCGCAAGCCGATGATCCCAACAAGCCGGATGTTCTCTTCCTTGGCGGACATCATGCCCGGGAATGGATTAGCATTGAGGTTCCACTCAGGCTGGCTGAATATTTGGTCGCGAACTACGCTGGCAATTCCACCGTTCAATCACTCGTTGATTCCAGAGAAATCTGGATTATTCCCATCGTTAACCCGGATGGTTACATCTTCTCTCGTACAACTGACAGGAGTTGGAGAAAAAACCGCCGCCCTCTAGGTAAGCATTTCGGTGTTGATTTAAACAGGAACTATGGTTATCTATGGGGCGGAGATTCATATAATCATCCCATCTCTGATAACTATCATGGTTTAAGGGCTTTTTCGGAGCCGGAAACGCAAACGATAAAGGACTTTATAGAAACTCGCGAGGCCGCAAAGAACCCGATAACGCGACTGCTCGACTATCACAATTACGGTCAACTGATACTCTATCCTTGGGGCAATACGCCTGATCCGGCACCTGATGCCGCCCTATTTAAGCAGATAGCCGAAGAAATGCGCGATCGGATAAACACGGTTGGTGTGGAGTATACGGCGAAACAGATTTCTAGGCGCGATGATCGTCGTATTCGTCCAGTCTCAGGCTCGATCAATGATTGGGCCTATGGTGAGAAGGGGATACTTGCATTCACCATCGAACTGAGGCCGAAATATTCGGATCCAGGTTTCGATCTGCCGACGGGCCAGATACAGCCAACGTTTGATGAGAATTTACCCGCTGCTCTTTATTTTATCGGGCTTTCACGAGGGCGTTTGGTGGACTTTGAAAACGGCCGCGACCGTGCGACTATACGTTCAAAAATTGCCGGTATGGAGTTTTCGACGACAGAGGGTTACGACTGGATCTACGGCGATTGGAGAACCCAAAATTACAACGGCCCCCATCCAGACGGCCTGTTCTTTTCTAATGGGAATTTCTTTGCGTGGTTAGGAAAGAACCAAGGGCGGGGCATCATAAAATTCACCGGTTCGACACACAAAATGGTGGGACTGTCATACAGCTCATATGGCCGCGTGTACTTGAGGGCCTATGATGGCTCTGGTGCGCCTATTAGAATCTCCTACGGGCCCGGCAATCTCGATACCGGACTACTTCAAAAAATGTTCGTCTCCGGGGAGATTGCATACGTAGAGGTATATGATTCTGGAAACTATTGGCTTATTGACGATCTATTCGTCACCGACGGGCTGGCCGATGCTCAAGCGAAAGTGCCGGGTAAGTACGACCGCAAACTTGAAGTGGTCGATAAGTTCGAGATTGGTTTAATTAAGGAGTTCACCGTATTTAGCCAACAAGGAAGTGATTTAAAAATTGTCCTTGAGTGGCCCGGCAGTACGTTTAACCTCAAGGTTATTGATCCAGAAGGGAACCTCGTCAGTGAGACCGAATCAAGCGAGCCGCCGATAATCGTTGACTTGCAAACCCATAGTGAAGGAGACTGGCAGATCGTGGTGACAGCGATTCAGCTTGATGAACCTGAGGCCGCCTCTCTGGTTGTTGGGGTGTTTGACCCCGAAGACATTGATAGCGATGATGTCACGAACGATACTGACAACTGTCCCAATGTCATCAATCCCGAGCAGGCCGACATCGATGCCGACGGCATGGGTGATGTCTGCGATAACTGTCTGACAACACCTAATGCAGACCAAACCGATCGCTTTCCTCTTGATGGTCCGGACGGCCCCGGAAATGGCATAGGTGACGCATGTGAGGCACTTCCAGAGGACATGGATAACGACGGGATAGAAAATGTTCTTGACAACTGTCCTTATATTCCCAACCCTGATCAATTGGATACTGATGAGGACAATAAAGGGGATGTCTGCGATATAGATAATGACAATGATACGGTACCAGACCTCACTGACAATTGTCCGCGGCACTCAAATAGTGATCAAGAGGATTATGACAATGATGGTCTCGGCGATGCCTGCGATGACGATAGAGACGGCGACGGCGTTCTCAACAGTGCTGATGCCTGCGCGTTCACGGAACCGGGGTTCTTAGTTGATCCCGCCGGCTGCTCAATTGAGCAACTCTGCCCCTGCGAAGGCCCAAGAGGGGCAAGCGGCGCTTGGAAAAATCACGGCAAATACGTTTCCTGCACGGCCAAAAGCGCAGGGAGCTTTGTTGAGCGGGGTCTCATTTCCGAAGCGGAAAAAGGCGCGGTTGTTTCTGAAGCGGCGCAGTCGGATTGCGGAGACAAGAAGTAAAGGAGTATGACCTTCGTTTGAGGTATAGGAATGCTCATGAAATAATTTTCCTTTTTATATAGCGTTTCCCGATTGAATAAACGACACTTATTATTAAAGTCCACAACCCCTATCGGGGTTGGGAAATAATTATTTATTGGTAATTAAAATATAATTTTGTACTTCATTCAATCGGGAAACGCTATAGTTGCTTCGTTCATTATCGAAGCGATTTCCCGAAACTAAAGCTTGGTTTCGGGAAATCCGCACGGCGAAATTCCCGAAACCACAAAACCGGAATTTATTTCAGGGCATTCCATAATTAAGTCATTCTACATGACAGGAATTATACGATGAATAGAGTGAACATATTATTGTTTTTGTCGATCCTGATATCTCTGGTTTTATCTTCTTGCATTAACACGGGTTCCGAAAAATCGGAGTCCGATATCTACTTGACGGCATTTCCCCCAGAAACCTGCTCAGTACCGTTAAACATTGGTGAACTCCCCCCTTTACCCGACCGCGTCACTACCGGCGCAGAAAAATCGGCGTCCGATATCGACTTGACGGCATTTCCCCCAGAAACAGAACCAGTACCGTGGTACATTGGTGGACTCCCCCCTTTACCCGACCGCCTCACGATAGGTGACACCCGCTATGAAATCGTTGTGCGTACTTCCATACCCAGAGAAATAACTTCTCGGTTGCCGAGCGCGTATCGATTTCAACCGGAACAGCTTATGAAGTACTTTGATAAATCTCTTCGGTACTGGTTTGAAGGCAATAAATTTCTGCGTTCTCCCGACGGCAAATTCGCCCTTCCCTTTGAGGGGGAGGCCCCATTCGTTGGCTACATTGACTTCGCTCAGAAGGAATTTATCTGCTTCAAAGAGGCATTTCCGCCAACCGGGGAGGAACAGGAAAAAGGCAATTTCAGCCCCCGCTATAAATGGACGGGGGTGCTGGATCACAGACCAAAACAGCCAACGGCACTGTGGCTTTTCGTACGCCGGTGGAATCTTGAGAAGCAGGCCTTCTCTTCGCATCGGGTGAGCATCCCGCTGGCTGACCCTGGAAACATCCGGTTTGAGATGATGAAATATGCCGTGGTGCGGGTGTTTGCCCAGGCCGAAAACGAAATACTTTGTGAGGTTTTGGTTGGAGATAACAGGAACCGATACTGGGCGCGCATTTCAACGGACACCTGGGCCATCCTGGCCAAAGGAAAATGGAAGAAAGAACGTGACCACCTCGGCCCGGTCGCGTATTCGCCGGACCAACGCGAAATCTACGCGGTATATTCCTCGGTAGGGCTCGTCATATTTGATGCCAAAAACGGCAACGAAAAGGCGCATTTGAGGGTGGGAAGCCACGGGAATGCCTTTACCTTTGGCGCGACTTTTGACCCTGGCGGTTCGGTCGCCGTGGTCTCGACCCCCTACCTGTATAAAATTGCTCTGATCGACGTGAAGACTCACCAGCTCCTTTCGGAATACCAAACCGCGTTCCCGTTGGCCTGAATTCTTTTCGATGAGAAGGAACTCAAAGCCTATGCCTACAATATCTTCTTGCCATACGAATAAGAAATAGATTGTTCCCATGCCGAACCAGACGTTGCACCGCGACGCGGCTAACGGCGTGCGTGAGCCATCCTGCAAATACAACGCTCCCATCAATGGCGACAACGGACACCCAAAAAAATCCCACTGTTCACCTCCCGATAATTCGACAAGATGGCCCACTTTTATCAACACGGACAGAGTTGACACAGAGGAACACAGAGAAAAAACTTACGGATACGGTGTTTTTAAGTTGAGTGAGTTAGGCCGTTTTCTGAAAGTCGTTTTTAAGTTGAACGATAAAAACTCATACCTATCAATCTGACAACATGGCCCACTTTGACTTTCATATCGCTATGCAAAGGAGAATACGTTTCCAAACTTCAGTTTGGAACGAGAAAAGTTGTTTTCAAGTTGAGTGAGTTAGGCCGTTTTCTGAGTTAAGTCGTTTTCAAGTGAGCAACTTTGGTTCTGTTATCAGTCAAGTAGGCATCTAAGTAGACGGTGTTTTCAGGTTGAGTGAGTTAGGCCGTTTTCTGAGTTAAGTCGTTTTCAAGCATCGTTTAGAAAAATTCTTACCTATCAATCCGACAAGAAGGCCCACTTTTATCAACACGGACAGAGTTGACACTGAGGAACACCGAGAAAAAACTTACGGATACGGTGTTTTCAAGTTGAGTGAGTTAGGCCGTTTTCGGAGTTAAGTCGTTTTCATGAGCCACTTTGGTTCGGTTATCAGTCAAGTCAGCATATAAGTAGACGGTGTTTTTAAGTTGAGTGAGTTAGGCCGTTTTCTGAGTTAAGTCGAGTGAGCAAAACCGTTGGTAAATTCGTTTAGTAGCAATATTAGTTGTACTCTCATGTTATTCACTAAGTAGACGGTGTTTTCTTACTTGAGTGAGTTAGGCTGTTTTCTGAGTTAAGTCGTTTTTAAGTATCGTTTTGAAAAACTCTTACCTATCAATCCGACAAGATGGCCCACTTTTATCAACACGGACAGAGTTGACACAGAGGAACACCGAGAAAAAACTTACGGATACGGTGTTTTCAAGTTGAGTGACTTAGGCCTTTTTCTGAGTTAAGTCGTTTTCAAGTATCGTTTAGAAAAACTCTTACCTATCAATCCGACAAGATGGCCCACTTTTATCAACACTGAGGGCACAGAGTTGACACAGAGGAACACAGAGAAAAAAAGTCGTTAGACGGTGTTTTCAAGTTGAGTGAGTTAGGCCGTTTTCTGAGTTAAGTCGTTTTCAAGTGAGCAACTTTGGTTCTGTTATCAGTCAAGTAGGCATCTAAGTAGACGGTGTTTTCAGGTTGAGTGAGTTAGGCCGTTTTCTGAGTTAAGTCGTTTTCAAGCATCGTTTAGAAAAATTATTACCTATCAATCCGACAAGATGGCCCACTTTTATCAACACGGACAGAGTTGACAGAGAGGAACACCGAGAAAAAACTTACGGATACGGTGTTTTCAAGTTGAGTGAGTTAGGCCTTTTTCTGAGTTAAGTCGTTTTCATGAGCCACTTTGGTTCGGTTATCAGTCAAGTCGGCTTATAAGTAGACGGTGTTTTCAAGTTGAGTGAGTTAGGCTGTTTTCTGAGTTAAGTCGTTTTTAAGTGAGCAAAACCGTTGGTAAATTCGTTTAGTAGCAATATTAGTTGTACTCTCATGTTATTCACTAAGTAGGCGGTGTTTTCAGGTTGAGTGAGTTAGGCCTTTTTCTGAGTTAAGTCGTTTTCAAGTGAGCAACTTTGGTTCGGTTATCAATCAAGTCGGCTTATAAGTAGACGGTGTTTTCAGGTTGAGTGAGTTAGGCCTTTTTCTGAGTTAAGTCGTTTTCAAGTGAGCAACTTTGGTTCTGTTATCAGTCAAGTAGGCATCTAAGTAGACGGTGTTTTCAGGTTGAGTGAGTTAGGCCTTTTTCTGAGTTAAGTCGTTTTCAAGTGAGCAACTTTGGCTCCGTTATCAGTCAAGTCGGTGTCTAAGTAGACGGTGTTTTGAAGTTGAGTGAGTTAGGCCGTTTTCTGAGTTAAGTCGTTTTCAAGTATCGCTTAGAAAAACTCTTACCTATCAATCCGACAAGATGGCCCACTTTTATCAACACGGACAGAGTTGACACAGAGGAACACAGAGAAAAAACGTCGTTAGATGAGTGAGTTAGGCCTTTTTCTGAGTTAAGTCGTTTTCAAGTGAGCAACTTTGGCTCTGTTATCAGTCAAGTCGGCTTATAAGTAGACGGTGTTTTCAAGTTGAGTGAGTTAGGCAGTTTTCGGAGTTAAGTCGTTTTCATGAGCCACTTTGGTTCGGTTATCAGTCAAGTCGGTGTCTAAGTAGACGGCGTTTTCAAGTAGAGTGAGTTAGGCCGTTTTCGGAGTTAAGTCGTTTTCAAGTGAGCAACTTTGGCTCTTTTCTCAGTCAAGTCGGTGTCTAAGTAGACGGTGTTTTCAGGTTGAGTGAGTTAGGCCGTTTTCTGAGTTAAGTCGAGTGAGCAAAACCGTTGGTAAATTCGTTTAGTAGCAATATTAGTTGTACTCTCATGTTATTCACTAAGTAGACGGTGTTTTGAAGTTGAGTGAGTTAGGCCTTTTTCTGAGTTAAGTCGTTTTTAAGTGAGCAAAACCGTTGGTAAATTCGTTTAGTAGCAATATTAGTTGTACTCTCATGTTATTCACTAAGTAGACGGTGTTTTGAAGTTGAGTGAGTTAGGCCTTTTTCTGAGTTAAGTCGTTTTCATGAGCCACTTTGGTTCGGTTATCAGTCAAGTCGGCTTATAAGTAGACGGTGTTTT
>Ga0190344_1000720_pt1 | contig 14221 bp, 11 predicted proteins | sample 48721323_MG_FD_161662 | JGI IMG/M metagenome (GOLD analysis project Ga0190344, IMG submission 161662) | Hydrothermal vent microbial mat bacterial communities from Southern Trench, Guaymas Basin, Mexico - 4872-13-2-3_MG | ecosystem: Environmental > Aquatic > Marine > Hydrothermal vents >... | reverse complement strand
CTGTCGTCCCTACGGGACTTATTGGAAAATATTTTATCCCTTTTTTTCTACCATACTGTCGTCCCTACGGGACTTATTGGAAAATATTTTATCCCTTTTTTTCTACCATACTGTCGTCCCTACGGGACTCATTGGGATATATTTATTCCATTTTTTCTACCATACTGTCGTCCCTACGGGACTTATTGGGATATATTTACCCCATTTTTTCTACTACTACCATACTGTCGTCCCTACGGGACTTATTGGAAAATATTTTACCCCATTTTTTCTACTATGGTTATAGCTACGTAGACAACTACGTAGACAACTACGTAGATTTCAAAAAAAAACGGACCTTTTTCCATCATAAAAGGGAAAAGGTCCGGTTTGATATGCGGCGCCGGCCGTATTTTTCAGCCGTTTTGTACCTTGCCGGTTTTCGGGGCCGGGAATTTCTTCAGCGCTTCGGTAAACCGGTTCAGGTCTTCATCGCTCAGGCTGTGATCCGACAGCTTCCCGTTCAGGTATTTCTCATACCCGGTGAGGTCGAGGAAGCCATGGCCGCTGAGGTTGAACAGAATCACCTTTTCTTTGCCTTCTTCCTTTGATTGCTTAGCTTCCCGTATCGTCTGCGCCACGGCGTGGCTGGTTTCAGGCGCCACGATCAGTCCTTCGGTGCGGGCAAAAAGCAGGGCGGCTTCATAGCATTCCAGTTGCTGGAGCGCTGCCGGCCTCATCAGCCCTGCGTTCACGGAATGGCTGATTAGCGGGGAAATCCCGTGGTATCTCAGTCCGCCGGCATGGATGGGAGGCGGAATGAACCTGTGTCCCAGGCTGTGCATGGCCAGCAGGGGTGTCAACCCGGCCGTGTCGCCGTGGTCGTAATGAAACGGAGCGCGGGTAAGGGTGGGGCAGGAGGCAGGCTCTACCGGGATGATGTCGATATCGGCCCCGTGGATCTTGTCGAAGACAAACGGGAAGGAAATTCCCGCAAAATTACTGCCGCCTCCGGCACAGCCGATCACCACATCCACCTTTTTTTCGTTCACCATGGCCAGTTGTTTTTTAGCTTCCAGCCCGATGATCGTCTGGTGCAGCATGACATGGTTCAGTACACTGCCCAGGGAATACCGGGCTTTACCACCCGGTTCGCTGATCGCTTCCTCGATGGCTTCGCTGATGGCAATACCCAGGCTTCCCGGGGTATCGGGGTATTGGGCAAGGATATCCCTGCCGGCCCTGGTCTCGTTGCTGGGGCTGGCCACGCAGTCGGCTCCGTAAGCATTCATCATCATCTTCCGGTAGGGTTTCTGGTCGAAACTAATCCTGACCATGAACACCTTGCATTCTAGCCCGAGCAGTGAGCAGGCGAAAGCCAGGGCCGTACCCCACTGCCCGGCACCGGTTTCCGTCACCAGCTTTTTCACGCCGAATTCTTTATTATACCATGCCTGGGCTACAGCGGTATTGGGTTTATGGCTTCCGGCAGGGGAAACGCTTTCGTTCTTGTAATAAATCCGTGCCGGGGTGTTCAGTGCCTTTTCCAGATGCCGTGCCCTGACAAGAGGAGAAGGACGCCACCTGTACAACAGTTCGAGAATTCCTTCGGGAATGTCAATCCACCGTTCCGTACTCATTTCCTGTTCGATCAGGTTCATGGGAAATACCGGTGCCAGCATGTCGGGGCTGACCGGATTCCCGTCGGGACCCAGGGGCGGGTTGAGTGTCCCCGGCAGGTCGGCTGCCAGGTTGTACCATTGCCTGGGGATGTCCTTTTCATTCAGAAACACTTTGTAACTCTTGTCCATGGTTTTAATGATTAAGGGTTAAAAAAAACGGGGCATGCTGTAAACAACATGCCCCGCGGAGAAAATTCTTTATTATGCTCTGTCAGTTCGCATCATCCATGTTGTTTACGTCAGTGTGCAGCATCTGCCACCACCAACGCCAGCAACATGTATGAAACAAACCTGTCATTTTCGTATCTTGTTCAGGGTGCTAAAATAACGAAAGATTCTTTTTATCCAAACAGGTAGTCAAAAAATATGCAGGGGACCCCGGAATTATCAATACGGAATGTTTCCCGGCCATTCACTGATTCCCCCGTGCAAGGAAAAAAAGCGAAATGCCTGCCACCAGGAACAGATCGCGGTGTGTGAGGCGCTGTACGGGAGCCATTAACAGAATGATCTGGTAAAGGGCAGCCAGCAGCAGGAAAAGGGATGACAGCACAGTCAGGTGGTGTTTCCTGAGGAAGCCGCCCAGAAGCAGACAGGTCCCTGCCGCCAGGTTGACGAGTGACAGGTAAAACCATTGTGACTTCAGGTTGAATTCGAGGAAGATGCCGGAGAAAGCGGCATATACATAAAATGCCACAGCCAGCCGCATGATCCATGTGGCCAGGGGGTAGATGTTCTTAAGCGGTTTCATCAGCGATCAGGTATGAATTTGACAGGATAAAAATAACCAAAAAACAGGAAAAGAGACGGCACCGTCTCTTTTCCTGTTTCTGAAACCCTGAGAAGTAATGTATTATTTTTTATCCATCTTCCTTACCAGAAAAAAGTAGATCAGGAATCCCAGAGCTACTCCCAGAACGATCAATCCGAAGGGAAGGGGAGAGGTTTCAAAATGATAAGGAATGAATTCGCTGATTATCAGGCCCAGGGCCCCAAAAAATGCTACCAGGCCCCATTTGAGGGAAGGATAGCTGTTGCTTTGGTTTTTCTTCAGGTTTTCGAGGATCTCGGCTTTATCGAAGTGCCCCTGGGAAATGATGCGTTTCCGCTGGTTGTGCAGGGTAAGGATTTCCGTTACACGGATCAGTCCGTATATCAGACTGATCAGTACTATTCCTGTAGTAAGTGTTGCGTACATGGTAGTGTTTATTTGTTCAACAATGGTTTAATTCAATCCGTTTGACAACTATACAGGAAAAATGTTGCAGGAAGTATCCATTATTTTTTCTTATTTTTCTGCAACTTTTCTTTGATGGCGTTGTCTAACACCGCAGATGAACGATGAAAAATCTATGGTGAGTCGGGTTCTTGATGGGGACCGGCAGGCTTTTCGTTCGATGGTAGCAACCTACCAGCGGTTGGTGGAGCATATGGTGGGCAGAATCGTAGATGGGAGAGAAGATCGGGAGGATCTCTGCCAGGAGATTTTTGTTAAGGTATATTTCAACCTGCATCGTTTTCGTTTTGACTCAAAGCTTTCCACATGGATTGCCGCTATTGCCTATCGGGAAACCGTTAATTTTTTAAAAAAGAAAAGCCGTCGTCCGGTATGGAATACCCCTGAACAGAACCGGAAGTTAGAAAACATGCCCGGGGAAAGCCGTCCGGATCACTGGCTGGAGAACCGGGATGAACAGGAACTGCTGGAGCAATGGATAAAGGAACTGCCGGAGGTTCAGCGTACCGTTCTTACCCTGTTCCATCTCGAAGGGTTCAAATACGAAGAAATTGCAAAGGTTACAGGACTTCCTGAAGGCACAGTGAAGAGTTATCTATTTCGTGCACGACGTACGCTCAGGGAAAAAATGGAAAGGATAACCCAGAAAACAGAATCATGAAACACAACCCGGATGATAAAAAGAAGCGGAAACTGTTTAATCCCAGTTATTACGGACCATCAGTATCCGAAGAAGAAGATGAATATCTTCTGACAAAAGCGCTGGAACGTGAACCGGAGTCTTTCCTGCCTGACCAGTTTCCCGATTCGGTGATCGCACGGGTTGAGCAGAAAGAGTATGTGCTTGACCACCTTCGTCAAATGGGACTGGTGGGTCTGATTGTTTTATTTTTTATTTTCATAGTAGGGGCTGGTTCGCTCCTTTTTCAGGTTTCCCTGCTGGAAAAGCTTATGGAACTGGTAACTACATACAAAATCTACCTGTTCCTATTCCTTTTCCTGGGTTTTCTGGTTCAGACCGCTGACACCCTCTTCATTTCCCATTATAAGACGCATTTAGGAAGGTAGCCTGAAGCTTTTTTATTTTGTTCTGTCTGTCATTTTTTCACTACGGCTGACAAACCTGGCTTTATTTTGTTCTGGCACAAAATGTGAAAAGAAAGGGAAGATAACATACTATCTTATTTAAATATGAAGACAGTTAACTCTTATGAGGAATTGATGCAATATGCCGGAGAGCTGGAGAATGCCTGGCTTTTTCTGTATAAATCGGGCGCTGATCAAAGCGATTGTGCCCTGAGAAACCTGCAGGAAGTACTCCGGAAGAATGATGATCTTCCGGTCTGCCTGGCCGATGTGAACCGTGTGAGGGATATCCATCCTGTTTACCGTGTAGATTCTGTACCGGTATTGATCGAGTTGGAAAAGGGAGAAAGCCGGAACGTGGTGAAAGGCTGTCATCAGGAAGGTTTTTTCAGCGCTTTCTTTGAAAATGCCCTGTACCGGGCACAGGCACGGAAAGAAGGAAAAACCCCGAAGCGGGTTACGGTATATACCACACCCAGCTGTCCGTGGTGTAATACGGTCAAGGCATACCTGAGGAAAAACGGCATCCCTTTCCGGGAAGTGGATGTAAGCCGGAATGAGCAGGCAGCGCAGGAACTGGTGCGGCGCAGCGGTCAGCAGGGCGTTCCGCAGACCGATATCAACGGGCAGATCGTGGTGGGATTTGACCGGAAAAAACTGGACCGTTTACTGGAACTGGAATAATTAACATAACACTCTAAAGAACAATCATTATGAAAGAACTGCAACCCATCAATCAGCAGGTCCTTCTCGACCTGAGTGAAAGTGAAGGAGAACAGCGGACGGCTGCCGGTATCATCATTCCGGATACGGCAAAGGAAAAACCGAAGTTTGCCAGGGTGCTGGGAATGAGCCACATTGAAAATCCGGAGATTTCCGTGGGAGATACCGTTTTGTTCAAGCCCTATGCCGGCACAGAAACAGAGTTTGAAGGAAAGAAGTATCTCCTGATTCCCTATGATGACATTTTGGCAAAGATCGTAGAAACCGATTCCGTTTAGGAATCAGGTTGCAGGAGAGGAGGGATTACGCCACCCGTGAAAATAATTATTTTTTTCACGCAACTATTTTGCCTTTTCTTGCATCTTATCATCAGACCTAACCTTAATGATATTTCTGTCTGCCCAGGCAGGCGGAAATTCCGTTCCTGGTATTTTAAAATATTCTAGGGTGGTTAGCATGGAATACCGGGAATATGCGGGGAGATGCTCCCCGCTTTTTTTTTGCACGGTTTATTCATTGCATCCGGCTGAGAATTATCATTGCCTTTTACATGGTAATCTGTATTTTAGTCCCTCAAACCGGCAGTTTATGGAATGGATTGTCCTGTTGTTCATTGCTTTAGGTCTTTCGGTTGATTCTTTCGCCGTTTCGTTTTCCTGCGGCCTGGCCAGGCCTTCGGTTTGTTTTCGCCAGGCGGTCCCTTTCGCCCTGGTGATGGCCGTGTTTCAGGGGGGGATGCCGGTTCTGGGATGGTTGCTGGGCACGGAAATGGGAGAGAAGATCGGGGATTATGACCACTGGCTTGCACTTGTCCTGCTGCTGGCGGTTGGGGTAAAGATGATCATTGACAGCATCAGGAAAAAGAACGGTGAAAAAGCGCGGACAAATCCCCTGAAATGGAACATGGCCTTGACCCTGGGCCTGGCCACCAGCATCGATGCCCTGGTGGTGGGATTTTCCCTGGGACTGATCCGTATCCATATCTGGAAAGCAGCTTTCCTGATCGGGGGAGTTACTTTTCTGGCATCTATGTTGGGGATGCTGTTAGGGAAAAAATCGGTTCTGCGTTTTGGCAACCGGATTGAAATTGTTGGGGGGGTCATTCTCATCCTGATAGGTCTCAGCATCTTTATTGATCACCAGTTCCCCGGCGGATAGAAAGAGTGGTGTTTCAGACGAAAAACAGGTATGCAGGTCCCGCCGGGCAGTATCATATTGATTCCTGTTTCCCGGCACCATTCTATGATGATTTCTTAACTAAACCTTTCTGATTTGCCACAAAGATGCTATGATTCAGGAAGAATTTTTAAATATGTATTGAAGTGGTAAAAGCGAATTCAGCCGGATGGAACTGTAAAACAGGCTGAAAGAATCTGATATGGAACTATACCCGGATTATCATTTCGGTTTCTTTGATGCTACAAACCATGGGCAAACAGAAAGACAGTTTGAATGCTATTATACTTATACTGTCATTTATCCGGGAATGCTTCGACATACATATGCAACCACATCTTCCGGGCTTCTAAAATTCCACACATCACCGGCTCTCCACTCACATCATTGATTGAGACATCATGCCTGTTGTATGGCTTCTGCAGTATGAACCATGGAAGTTTAGCCTGCGTAAAGTAACCACGCAGATAACTATATGAAAATATGAATATATTAATAACAAAAAAACGGTCCGGATTTAGGTGGTAAAAAAATGTGTAACAATTATTTACCAATGCAAAACTTCGAAAAAATATTTCCCAGGATCTCATCGGTCGTGATCTCACCGGTGATCTGACCCAGGTAGTGCAGCGCCTCCCGGATATCCTGCGCCAGCAGATCGCCGGGGAGGTTGCGGCCGAGGTTTTCGAGCACCCGGTCCAGGGCTTCACCGGTATGCCGAAGGGCTTCGTAATGGCGGGCATTGGTCACCACCTCTCCCGATTCTTCCTGCATATCCTCTTTCACCATGTCCGGTAGTATACCGGCCAGGCGGTGGACCTGCTCCCTGTCTTTGGCCGACAGCAGCATCATCCGGTCATCCGGCCGGAGGCAACCCGGGAAATGGCCGCCGAACTTCTCCTCCAGGGTTTTCCGGTCCATCCGGTCGCATTTGTTGATCACCATCACCACCCGGCGGTTACCGTTTCCGGTCTGTTCCAGGATATGGCGGTACGACTTGCAAATCACTTCCACAGGATCGGCCGCATCCACCAGCAGGATCACTACCGAGGCCTCTTCGATTTTCTGATAGGTTTTTCTGATGCCCAGGGTTTCGATGAAATTGGATGTTTCCCTGATACCGGCCGTATCGATGAACCGGAAAAGCAGCCCGCCCAGGGTGACTATGTCTTCAATCGCATCGCGGGTGGTACCTGCAATTTCCGAAACAATGGCCCGGTCTTCCTGCAGCAGGGCATTCAGCAGAGTGGATTTTCCTACATTCGGCTTTCCCACAATGGCCACAGGCACCCCGTTTCTGATCACATTGCCCAGGGAAAAGGAATCGGCCAGGCGGCCGGTAATGTCACGGATATGGCTCACCAGGTCCTTCAGTTGTGTGCGGTCGGCAAATTCCACTTCTTCCTCGCTGAAATCCAGTTCCAGTTCCACCAGGGAGGTGAATTCCAGCAGCCTGTTGCGTAATTGCTTCAGCTCACGGGAAAAACCTCCCCGCATCTGGTGCAAGGCCACCCGGTGTGCGGCGGCCGAATTGGAAGCAATCAGGTCGGCTACGGCTTCGGCCTGTGACAGGTCCATTTTTCCGTTCAGGAATGCCCTGAGGGTGAACTCTCCGGGTTCAGCCAGGCGGGCCCCTGCATCGATCATCAGTTGCAGGATCTTTTGCTGGATGTACGGCGCTCCGTGACAGGAAACCTCCAGCAGGTCATTTCCCGTATACGACCGCGGGGAACGGAACACGCTGACCAGTACCTCGTCGATCAGACGACCGTTTTCCACAATATGCCCGAAATGGATGGTATGGGAAGGCTGGCCGGCCAGCTTTTTTTCCCCCACCGTGAAACGGAAGATGGTATCCATCACGGCGAATGCCTTCGGTCCGGAGATGCGGAGTACGGCAATGGCCCCCCGGCCCGGTGGGGTGGAAATGGCACATATGGTATCCTGATGTTCCATGCATCAGTATTTGAAGCAAAGATATGAAATCCACCGGATTGAGAAATGGAATGTGAACGGCTCTGTCCTGTTTGTTATACGAGCCGGGAAATTTCCATTTTTCCGGATGGAACGGCTTCAGCCGGACTCGTGGTCAGAGCGGAAGACAGGCCCTTGGCGATATCCCGTACCGGGACAATTCCGGCAGTTTGCAGCATCTTTTTACAGAGGGGACATGAGGTTGCCAGCTGTTGCGTATCAGGCTGTATAAGTTTCCCGATTGTATTTTCTGTGATATTTTGTTTTTCACTGAACGACAATTCCATCTCTGCCATACTTCCACCGCAGCGCAATCCTTCGTTCTCGCTCCATTCGGGATTCTGAAGCGATGTAACACGGGCCAGTAATTCCCGGGGCGGCATAGATGTTCATTCCTTTGCCCAGCTCATAAGGATCGTGGTATACGGTGGGGATTTCATTTGCTTCAGGATGAAATTCTACCCTGTTTAATCAGGTTGGTAATATACTGCGAATGATGTACCACAGGCACCCTGAAACGGTAATCATGGATAAAAGTATGGAGACAGATGGGACAATTGGTAACGATCCGGGTTGGTTTGCAACGCATGATCATCCGGTATGTTCGTCCTGCCAGTTCCCTGAATGCTTCGATTTGACCGGACAGGTAGATTGGCCGGCCGCAACAGAGGCTCTCATACTGGTCTATCCATAGGTAATCTACCCCGGCTATGTTGAATATTTTTTCCATGGAACGGGAAATACCTGGAGTAAGACGGGTCATGCAACCGCTGAAATACACCACACGTCCGGGTTCAGTAGTGACATTGATTTTTGTCGTATAAGAATAATCGGAGAGCATCCGTCCGTGATGCCTGATCCTTTCGTTTATTCTCATGCCTGTGGTATCAACCTTTACAGGACAGGTTACCCGGCACCTGCCTGCCGTGTTTTATCCCATGTATTTGTGTCGAATCCTTTTCCGTCATCCCTGTACCGGATGGGAAGCCTCATTGAACTCCTCACTCCTCACTCCTTACCCTCTGCTGCTTCATAAACTCCGTGGGAGTCATGCCGAACTGTTTTTGAAAACTGGTGGCAAAATAGGATGAAGACGAAAAGCCTGCCAGGTAAGATACTTCATTTACCCGGTATTCGTTTGACCGGAGCATTTCCGCAGCCTTTTTCAGACGGTACAGCCTGATGTATTCGTTGGTGTTCAGGTCGGTGAGGGCCTTGACTTTCCTGTACAGGGTTGAAACGCTCATTCCCATCATGCCGGCAACCATATCCACACTCAGTTCGGGTTCCGACAGGTTTTTCATAATGATACCGTGCAGTTGCTTCATAAAAGCCTTGTCCATTTTGTTGATAGCCACCGTTTTGTAATTGGTGAGCGGCGACTTCATAAAACTTTCGCAGGCCAGTTCCTTGTTACTGAATAGGTTGGATATCTGAGCCAGAAGAAGTTCGGTGGTAAAGGGTTTTTCGATATAGGCGTCGGCCCCCGATTCCAGTCCCTCGATACGTGCATGCAGATTGATGGTGGCGGTAAGCAATATTACGGGGATATGGCAGTAGTCGAGATTTCCCTTGATGAAATTGCACAATTCGTATCCATCCATTACGGGCATGACCACATCGCTCACTACCATGTGAACTTCCCGGTTTTTGAGAATTTCAACTGCCTCGGCTCCGTTAAAGGCTATAGCAGTATTGTATTTTTCAGAAAGTTCTCCGGCAATGAACCGGCAGAGTTCTTTTTCATCTTCCACGATCAGGATCAGCGGCCGGGGGTCGTGGTCGTTCACCTGTTGTTCCTGCGGTGATTTCTTCCAGGCCATTTCCGTGGCGGGCCATTTTTCTTCTTCGGGAACCGGCGCTGTTGCCGGCTGGTTTTTCGGTAGTTCAAGTACGAAGGAATTTACCCCCGGAACCTTCTGATCGAGGTACAAGCGTCCGTGATGCAGTTCAGCCAGTGACCGGGCCAGGGGCAGCCCCAGGCCGGTCCCTTTCCGGGTTTGTTTTAAGGTGTCGGACTGGATCTGAAAGAAAGGCTCGAAAATTTTTTCACTGTATTCGGGTGGAATGGGTTCACCGTTGCTGTTTACCCGGATACGCAGGCTGTTTTTGTCGGGCATACCGGGTTCCAGAAAAACATCCACTTCGTCCCGGGTGAACTTCAGGGCATTGGTCAGCAGGTTGCTCAGAATCTTGGTTGTATTTTCCTGGTCAAGGAATACAGGGTATTTTTTCCCCGGAAGGTGCAACCTGAACCGGATATGGCTTTCTGTGGCGTTCAGTTTGAACCGTTTGAAAGTACTTTCCAGTAGTTCACATACATTGGTTTGTTTGAAATTCAGCCGGAAGACTTCCTTTTCGGTTTTCCGGAAATCAAGCAGCTGTGTGGTCAGATCGAGCAGGCGGTCGGTGTTTCTTTTCATTATGGACAGATTCTCCAGCACGGTATCGGGGCATTCATTCGATTGAAGGATCTTATCCAGAGGGGCCTTGATCAGGGTGAGGGGAGTGCGGACTTCGTGGGTAATATTGGTAAAGAAATTGATTTTGGCGTTCAGAATTTCTTTTTCCTTTCTGTTTTCCAGGGCCTGTATCTTTTGTTTCTGTTCCTGCCTCTTTTTCCTTTCCCGCCATCTGTACAGGAAGTAGGTCCCGGTCATGAACAAAAGCAGGTATAATCCGAAAGCCGGAAGGGAGGCATAAAAGGGAGGGGTAATCCGGATCAGCAGGGTGGCTTCTTCCTCATTCCAGCTGTTGTACCAGTTTTGTGTAGATACCCTGAATAGGTATTTGCCCGGCGGAACATTGGTATAGTACACCCTGCGGTTGGTGGGCAGGTAGGTCCAGTTCTGGTCGGCTCCTTCCAGAATATAGCGGTAACGGGTCATTACCGGATTGGTAAAGCTGGGAGCCACAAAATCGATGCTGAAAGATGACTGGTTGTGTTTGAGCCTGATTTCCCGGGAATGGGTAATGCTCAGGGCATTGTCTTGGATGTCCTTTATATTTTCCGGTCCCTGTCCGGAACACTGAATGCCGGTAATGAAAACGGGAGGGTTATACGTGCTGGTACAGAAATTGGCCGGATTGAATGCGATCAGCCCGTCAACCGTACCGAAATACATTTTTCCGTTGTGATCCAGATAAGCTGAATTGTAACTGAAATGATTGCTCAGGAGTCCGTGTTCTTTGTTATACATGGACATTTGCAGGGTTTCCGGATTAAATTTCAGCAGGCCCCGGGTGGAAGAGATCCACAGGTTTCCCTGTCCGTCTTCCAGAATGGAACAGAAGATGCCGCAGGGCAGGCCATCTTCCATGGTAAAGCGGCGGAACCGGTGGTTTTTCCTGTCTTCCAGGCAGCAAAAACCGTTGCCTTCGGTAGTGAACCACAAGCGGTTCTGCCTGTCCTCGTAGATAGAAGTAATCCGGTTGGAACTGATGCTGGCAGAATCCCGGGGATCGTAGTAAAGATGGGTGCAGGTATTGTTTTTCCTGTCGTAACAGAAAATACCCGATCCGTAGGTGCCGATCCAGATGATACCGTTCTGATCCTGGAACAAAACATGGATGAAGGTATTGGGTGCCACATCGTGAAGGTATTCTAACCGGGCCTTTTCCCGGTGGTATGCATAAAGACCTGTGCGGGTACCAACCAGGACCGATCCGTCTGCGGTCTTCAGAAAGCAGCTTACGTAATTGTTTCTCAGCCCGCTGGTATTGTCACCCAGAATAAAATGCCGTGTGACGGTTTTTCTTCCGGTATCATACAGAAATGCCCCGTTGTCGTACGATCCCATCCAGAGCAGGCCGTTGTCGTTCAGCAATCCGTGATAATTGACGCTTTTCAGGCCGGCAATGTTCAGATCGGTGTTGAGGTTGGTGAACAGGTTATTCACCGGATCATAAATTATCACACCGGCATCTTCAGTGGCGATCCAGATTTTGCCGGACCCGTCGCCGATTATATTGCGCACTACATTCCCACCCATGGAACCGGGTATTCCGGTGGCATAATACTTTTCAAATGGAGTGGTTTCCTGCGGGAGATAATTGATTCCTCCGTGGTAGGTGCCGATCCATATTCCTCCTTCCCTGTCTCTTGTCAGATTTTTTGCTGCATTGTCGGAAAGCGAATAAGGGTCGGAAACTATTTTAAATGCGTGACCGGTAAACCCTTTTCCCAGGTGATAGCTGTATATTCCGTATTCGGTGGCGAGAAAATATTCCTCGTCGTTTTTTTTCAATATGTCATTCAGAATGATCTCATTGCCTTTCGAATCTTTCCGGCATAATACGGTGGTCTTTCCCGAGTTCGGATCAAACAGTCGCAGGCCGGTACGGGTGGTTCCCAGTAAAAAGCCGTGCGGTCCGGCATCCTCGATACTATTGATAAAAACCGAAAGGGTGTATTCTTCATCTGTGAGGATACTGTATTCGGTAAAACTGTCTGAACGTGGATTGTAATGGTATATGTTCCCGTTGTATGAAGATACCCAGATATTTCCGGAAGCCGTGATGTGAATAGAGGAGGGGGTGAAAAATTCGTACGAGGGATAATGCCGCAATTGCCTGGTGTTCTTGTTGTAGCGGAATACTCCCTGCCTGCCCGAGAACCATATCGCGTTATCGGAACTGACGGCGATATCGCTTATGAGGCCGGTAGATATCTGGCCGGACAGAGTGATAAAATGATCGTGATGGGGTTCGTAGTAACAGATGCCCCGGGGGGTACCGATCCATATCAGCCCCTCCCGGTCTTCACAGAGCGCCAGGATCATATTGTCGATGATGCTGTTTCTGTCTGTTGCATTATAAACATAGGTCCTGAACTGGTGTCCGTCAAAGCGGTTCAGGCCGTCCTTCGTACCAAACCACATGAAACCCCGCCGGTCCTGCAGGCTGCATATGATGGTATTGTTCGAAAGTCCGTCTTCGTTGCAGTAATGGCGGAAGTAATGCTTTTGTGCCATGGTGTCAGTAGAGGCCGACATGAGCACAAATAAGGGAATCCATAGGATCCGTTCCATGATGGGATGCTTGAGGGTGTTTTATTACCGGTGCATTTTCCTGTGTCAAACAAAGTAAGAAAAGAAAAAGATAAAATACAGGTCCGATCCTTTCACTTTTTATTCATCCGGGCTTGCTGCCTCCTTTTTATGCCGGAATATTGATATCATCTGACCGAATTTTAAACTAATGAATGTTTTTTCAACATTAATTTTAACAAAGTTTAAAATGAAAACTGTGTTTTCATTATTTCCATTCTTCCTATACCTTAAATTCTATCCAATCTATGAAAAAAAACAGTATTTATTTGAGAAAAAAGAACGGAATCCCGTATTCTGCTCTTTTGACCAAAAAGCTTACTGTTCTCTTCGTCTTCCTGCATTTTTTTCTCCTGAAGGGTATCCGAAATTTAAATATTGCATTTCCGGTAGAATGGATGTAATATTTTTACGCCCGGGAGGAATAACAAATAAACATAATCTGTAAAATATTTAGTCAACATGAATAAGGTTCAATTCTTCCGGCTGGCAGGGATACTGGCAGTTTTTCTGCTTGCCGGGTGTGCTTCTTATGTGGAAGAGCAGACAACGGCGAGGAGGTTTGAATGGATCGTATCACCTGAAGTGCACCCCGACAACCGGGTTACTTTCCGTTACCGGGCTCCGGATGCCGGTGAAGTGCTGGTTGATGCGCAGTTCGAATCCGACCCCGTTGCCATGACCCTCGATACTTCCGGTGTGTGGAGTGTTACACTTGGTCCGGTTAAACCCGATATCTATCCTTATTCTTTTCTGGTGGATGGCATCCGGGTCATGGATTCCGGTAATTCGCATTATTTCCCAAACGAACGGTTCAAGGGCAGCCTGGTGGATATCCGGGGAGAAACCCCGCTGGTACATTCCCTGAAGGACGTTCCACACGGCCTGGTGCATTATGAGTACTATCCTTCTGAAACACTGGGCACCAACGCCAGGGTGCTCGTTTATACTCCCCCGGGATATGAAGAATCTTCCGGTGTGTCTTATCCGGTTTTTTATCTGGTCAGTGGAGCCACCGATACGGAGGAAACTTATTTCAAGGTGGGGCGGGCCAATCTGATTGTTGACAACCTGATTGCCGCCGGAAAGGCCGTACCCATGATCATTGTCATGCCCTATGCCAATCCATATCCCGAACTGAGGGAACTGAACCGCCAGGTGGAAGCGGATCTGTTGGCAACCGACCTGTTTACCGATGAAATGATCCACGAGGTGATTCCGGCCATAGAAGAAAACTACCGGGCACAGACCGGACCCGAAAACAGAGCTATTGCCGGTTTTTCACTGGGCGGAAGACAAACACTGGCAGCAGGCCT
>Ga0190344_1000714_pt1 | contig 14290 bp, 16 predicted proteins | sample 48721323_MG_FD_161662 | JGI IMG/M metagenome (GOLD analysis project Ga0190344, IMG submission 161662) | Hydrothermal vent microbial mat bacterial communities from Southern Trench, Guaymas Basin, Mexico - 4872-13-2-3_MG | ecosystem: Environmental > Aquatic > Marine > Hydrothermal vents >... | reverse complement strand
TAATAACAAAAAAATTATATTTGATTTTACCAGGGCGGGACAAAAATATTTAGTTGCGAAAGGAGGGAAAGGCGGATTGGGAAATGCCGCTTTTGTCTCCTCAACCAACCGGGCGCCGCGAATATATGAAGAAGGGAAATCCGGGGAGGAACGTGAGCTTGCTCTGGAATTAAAACTTATTGCTGATGTTGGATTAGTGGGATTTCCGAATGTAGGGAAATCGACTTTGATCTCTAAAGTATCTGCTGCTAAACCGGTAATTGCTGACTACCCTTTTACCACCCTGATCCCGAATCTGGGAGTAGTTGATCTTGATGAATTTAAAAGTTTTGTTATTGCTGATATTCCCGGTTTGATCAAAGGAGCTCATCTCGGCCATGGATTGGGAATGCAGTTTCTCAAACATATAGAGAGAACTAAAATCCTTGCTCACATTGTGGATGTCTCCCCTTATTCGCAAAGAAATCCCAGGGAGGATTATTTCATAATAACAAAAGAGATCGAATCCTTTAATAAAGAGTTAATAAAAAGACCCCAGATACTGATTGCAAATAAGATCGATATGTTGGACAATGACAAGACTAGGTTAGCAGCCGTTAGGCAATTGGCCCAAAAACAAGGAATGCCTTTTTTTGCAATTTCAGCATTGGAAGAAAAAGGGCTTGAACAATTGATACATGCAATCAGTCGAGAGCTGCAGAAAGAAGAGTAAGATATGACTTAAATCAGCAAAGAAATAGAATATATTTACATATGGATAAAACAAAAATTGGTCTTTTTGGAGGAACATTCAATCCGGTTCATCAAGGGCATATAAAAGCAGCTGAATGTGTCCAGCAAAAGTTCTGTCTTGATAAGGTGCTTTTTATTCCCTCCAATATTCCGCCCCATAAAAACATAGATGCCGTTGCCCTACCCGAGCACCGGTCGAATATGGTTAAATTGGCTATTGCTGATTTTCCCCGATTTGAATTTTGTTCTGTAGAGATGGAGGTAAGGGGGAGGTCTTACTCGATTTATACTCTTAAAAAGATTAAAAGAATGTTTCCAGATAAGGATGTTTTTTTTATATTAGGAATGGATGCTTTTTCAGAGATAGATACCTGGAAGGATTATGAAAAAGTTTTACAGCAATGTTGTTTTATTGTAATCAGCCGTCCTGGATTTCGCCTGTCGGATGCTAGAGAGGGTATTGGAGGTAAATATGAGGGCAGTATTTGTGATGTTTCCGGAGTACAAATTGGAAGAGATTATAAATTTATTCCTGGGAAAATATTTCTTTTTCCGATAAATGCGCTTGACGTAGCTTCAACCGAGATTCGAAAAAGAATCAGGGAAGGGGCTTCATGGGGGGGAATGGTTTCTGAAAGAGTTGAATATTATATAAAGGAGAATAGACTTTATCAATAAAATGAATAAAGAAAAACACCCAAAGATATCCAAAAATAGTCTTCCTCAAGGAGTTAGAGTGAGCGTAAAGGCCTCTCAAGACAAAAAAGCCGCAGGAATTATTGTGCTGGACTTGAGCGAGATATCCTCTTTTACAGATTATTTTGTTATAATGAATGGTAACTCAGACAAACAGAATATTGCCATTTGTCATGGTGTTGCCAGGGCATTAAAAAAAGCAAACTTTAAACCTCTTAGTATTGAGGGATTAGATAAGGCAGAATGGGTATTAATGGATTATGGAAGTTTCATAATTCACATATTTTCTGAGCAAGCTCGGGAATATTATTCGTTGGAAAAATTGTGGGGAGATGGACCAAAACTATATATAAAAAATGAAATTAAAAGTATTGTGGCCGGGGAAAACAAATAACAAGTCTATCCGGGATCTTCAGGAATTCTATTTTGATAAAATTGATAGGCTGGAAAAACTTAAACTGATAGAAACCCAGGAGGCGAAAGGAATTCCAGATAAATATTCCGAAAGGATTAAAGAAATTGAGGCCAAAGGATTTGAAAAATATTTAAAAGATGATTATATTATTTGCCTTTTTGATAGAGGTAAAGAAATGAGCTCAAAACAGTTTGCCGGATTTTTAAGCAAAACCTCGATGAATTATCCGCACTCTATCACATTTATATTAGGAGGATTTGTAGGTCTGGCTGATAGAATAATTGGAAAAGCAGACCTTATGTTATCATTATCTCAGATGACCTTTTCTCATGAGTTGGCCAGAGTTGTTCTCTTAGAACAGATATATCGTTCTTTGTCTTTGATCAAAGGAATGAAGTATGCTAAATAGGGAGTGTGAACTTGAAAAAAGACTGAAGGCCATTCTCGGGACACTGCCTTCTATCAAATATCAGATTAATCAAGAGGAAGTCTCTTCTTGACTCTTGGCCTAAATGGGTGGCGGCCGACTTTTGTAAAGCTAGCAGAATTACTTTTTTTCCCTTCTTTTTGCTGTATATGTAGGGCATTGTTAGAGAAATCCGGAGAAAAGGTTGTTTGTAATCGCTGCTTGGATAAAATTAGACTGAACAGGGCTCCTTTTTGTTTGAGCTGTGGGAGGTTTTTTAATGCTCAGGGGAAGCCCCATCTATGCGCTGCTTGTATTCGCTCAAGGCCAACGTTTTCATATCACCGCTCATTTAGCTTATACCAAGGAGTTTTAAAGGATACTATTCTTCTTTTTAAGTACAAGAAATACAAAGTATTGGGAAAGCTTTTGGCCCGGATTGTTTATCAAGGCCTAAAAAAAGATGATCGTCTATGGTGGGGCATAGAAGTTATCATACCAGTGCCTCTCCACCCAGCCCGGGAAAAAACCCGTGGTTTCAACCAATCCAGAGTATTAGCCAGGGAACTCGGGGAGATAGTAAATATTGATATTATTGAAGGAGTTCTTGTCAAGCCTATTAATGTTCCCCCTCAAACCACCCTGACGGCAAAGGAACGGAGAAAAAATATTAAAGGGGCATTTAAGGTCAGCGATAAAGCAAAAATAAAAGACAAAACTATCCTTTTAGTAGATGATGTATTTACGACTGGAGCTACGATCCAGGAGTGCAGTACTGTTTTAATAAATGCCGGGGCTAAGGAAGTCAGAGGGATTACAGTCGCCCAGGCTTGAAATTAGAAGAACGCCCGGGATATACAGCAGCCCCAGGCGTTCTTATTGGAAATTTGAGGGATTTTAAGCTTTATCTTTCTTACCAGTCTGGATGATTTTAACTTTTCTTGATTTTGAGTCGTGTTTTTTTGGCATTTTGATTATTAATACTCCATGATCATTTTCTGCTTTGATCTTATCCTGTTCAATATAATGAGGCAAGCTGAAAGATCTGTGAAAGGAACCGTAAGCACGTTCGATGCGATTATAATTATCTTCTTTGGTGTCTTTTTCGAATTTCCTCTCTCCTTTTAAAGTCAAAGTATTATCTTCAACTTTAATTTCAATGTCTTCATCCTTAATTCCAGGCACTTCAGCTGTGAGGACGACTTCATCTTCTGTTTCGTAGATATCAACAGAAGGAGTCCAGGAACTAGTAATTAAGTCCTTTTCTTCCCCTTGAGAAGCAACTGCATCCTCAAAAAGACGATTCATTTTTCCCCTGAGAGTCATAAGATCTCTGAAGGGATCCCATCTAATAATAGCCATTTCATGACCTCCTGTTAAATTTGAGTACACTAACAATATAAAACTTTAGTGATGAATTGTCAAGTATTATTAAATATAAGTGTTTTTTTTTTTGGTTTTCTGAAGAATGTTCTTTACAATAAAGTAGGGGAGTAATGAGACAGGGTTCCTACCTGGATGATCCCTGGATCAGAATAGTTACTTCCCCTTTGATTATTTTGGACTTAAGCTTATGGAGCAGTTCCTCTGCAGAGCCGCGGATAAATTCTTCAAAAATTTTGGTCATCTCCCGTGCGATTACAATCTGGCGGTCGCTGAGTGTGTGTTGGATAGTATCAAGGAAGGATATAATTTTTCGGGGGGGGAGATAAAAAACAAGAGTTGCGTCAATGCTTGAGAGGGATTGTAAAAGTTTTTTTGTTGCTTGTTTTTTGACCGGAGGGAATCCCAGGAATAGAAATCTATGAGTGGGCAGCCCGGCAGCACAAAGGGCGGTCGTTACTGCGGAGGCGCCAGGAATAGGAACAATCTTGATATTTTTATTTATTGCTGCCCGGACAAGAGGAAAGCCTGGGTCTGAGATGCAGGGAGTTCCGGCATTAGAGATCAAGGCTACGTCAGTCCCCTCTTCTAACAGGCTCATGATCTGTTTTGTTTTTTGCTTTTCTTTGGGCTGGTAATAGCTGATGAGTTTATTTCTCAGTTTGTATTTATTAAATAATTTTCTGCTGTGGCGGGTATCTTCACAAGCAATCACTGATACTGTTTCAAGAATTTTTAATGCTCTTAATGTCAGATCATCAAGGTTCCCGATGGGGGTGGCTACGATGTAGAGAGTACCAGTCATGCTAATTTTCCTGGTCATAAGGGGAGAGAGTATCATTGCCGGTTGTTAGTTCTGATAATTTAGCAATAAGAGGCATTCTGCGTTTGAATTCAGAGCTTTTTATCATATTGATTATTTTATCGACATTTTTTTTTGCGAAACCAGAAGAAATAAGTTCATCCTGCGATTTTTTTTTGTCAATTAGCTGAAGCAATATTTTATCGATTTCGTCGTATGAAAGGCCAAGATCATCCTCATCGGTTTGTCCGTCCCAGAGCCCGGCAGTCGGTGTTTTTGTAAGTATATTGGCAGGAACTCCCAGATGCTGCCCCAGTTGCCGTACCTGCGTTTTATAAAGATCTCCTATCGGGTTAATAGCACAAGCCATATCACCGTGAATAGTCCCATATCCAATTAAGAGCTCTGTCTTATTACTGGTCCCAAGGATCAGGGCGTTTTGGCGGGCGGAAAAATCGTACAGGATCGACATCCTTTCCCGGGCCATTTTGTTGCCAATAAGAACTCTTTTTTTTGTGGGATAGCGGGAATAGAAAGCATCGACTGAGGGAGAGATGTCTATTGTTTCAGAATGAATTCCCAGAATATGGGCAACATCTTCGGCCTCTTCAATATCTTTAGGGAATGAATCTCCATATGGCATTATCAGTCCGGTTACATTATCAGCCCCAAGTGCTCTGGAAGCAAGAAATGCTGTAACAGTTGAGTCAAGGCCGCCTGAAAGGCCGAAAACTGCTTTTTTTATATTAATTTTATATAGTTCTTTCTGGATGAATTTTGTTAGAAATTTTTCAATATCTGCTTCGTTGATCTTCATTCTTATTATCCTTTTTTTTAATGTTGATTTCTCTTTAAAAAATTATCATAATTCCTTACAATTTTCAATTTTTATGAGAAGTACAGGTGAACCTGGATTATTCACGAGTCGAGGATTATAATTTTGACTATTATTTGAAATGTAATATAATCATATAGTATAAAAATGAAAATTGAGCACATTGGGAATTATCTCAGGAATATTTATTTTGAAAAAAAAATGGGACAACTCTCTTTTCAGCATAAAGGAATTCAAAAATATCTTTTTTTTATGAACGGAGAGTTGGTTTATGCTCAGACAAATCAATCTCAAGAATTATTGGGAGAAGTACTGTTTAAATTAGGGAAACTTTCTGAAAAAGACTATGGCAGGATTGATGAATATATTGAACCAAAAAAAAATCTTGGAGAATCATTGATCGAGAATAATTTGATTTCCAGAGAAGATTTAAAAGATGGCTTGATTCATCAGATGAGAGAAATTACCTTGAATATTTTTTCTGTATTTGACGGAAATTTTAAATTTCAAGCTAAGGATAAGTTTTCCGAAGACACTTTTGATGCCAATATTTCCATTCCTGTGCTTATTGAAGATGGCATAAGGCGGATGAAATTTGATGCGCATTTAAAATCTTTTTTGGCGCAGGAGTTGATTTATCCAGGGGAAAAAAGATTTTATTTTCGTTTGACCGAGGAAGAAAAAGAAATATTCGAGCTAATTAAGGGAAAGACTTCAGCTGAAGATTTGCTGAATAATTTCCATTTTGATGAAGAACGTTTCTGGAAGAGTCTTTATCTTTTTTACTGCCTTTGTTTGATCGATGTGACAGAAGAAAGTCAAACAAAAAAGAACAAAGAGAGCGAGAAAATGCCGGAAGAGCAAGAATTTCAAAAGCAGATAGATGATGTTCTGGTATTCGGGCAGAAGATTTCAGCGTTAAATTATTATCAGGTATTACAGGTCTCCTCAGATTCATCCCCAAGCGAGGTCAAGGCGGCTTATTTTAAATTAGCAAGAAAATATCACCCTGATCTTTTCAGAAGAAATCTGTCGGCTGAGATGAAAAATAAGATCGATGACATTTTTGACAAGATAACAAAAAGCTACCATACCCTCAGCGATGATAATAAAAGGGAGGAATATAACAAAAAGCTTGATTCTCCCAAAAAAGGCAGCAAAAAAGATCTGGAAAAACGGGCTGAAGTCAAGTTTCGCCAGGGTAAAACTCTTTATAATCAGGCCAGATATAAAGAGGCGCAGGTGTTTTTCGAAGAAGCAGTCCGGCTGAGTCAGAATAACGGGAATTACTTTTTACTTCTGGCTATGTCACAGTCAAGGATTCGATCATATCAACGGAAAGCAGTGGAAAATTTCAAGAAGGCAATAAAGCTTCAACCCTGGTTTCCGGATGCCTACTATGGGCTGGGGATATTATACAAAAAGGAAGGAATGCCTACTCTGGCCTCCAACCAGTTTAAAAAGGTATTAAACGTAGATCCGGGAAATAAAGCGGCCTTAAAAGAATTGAGTTTAATCGATCCTAAATTAAAGAAAAAAAGCCTGAAAGATATTCTTTCAATGAATTTTTTTGGGCAGGGAAAAAGGAAAAAATAATTAATTTTATTTTTTTTTTATCAGGTCAAGGAATTCACTTTCTATGAGAGTCACTGTTCCAAGTTTTTGTGCTTTTTCTAATTTTGATCCTGGCGCGCTTCCCGCAACAAGATAATTAGTTTTGCGGCTGAGGGATGAAGTGACAGCGCCACCTAAATTTTTGATCTTTTCCTTAGCTTGTTCACGCGTCATGCTGCTGAGAGTCCCGGTTAATACGAATAACTTCCCGTTTAGATAGGTGTCTTCTCTAGTTGATGATTCCAGAGAAGAAAAATTTAAACCGGCTGCTTCAAGTTTTCGGATAAGTTTTATATTCTCCGGCTGTTTAAAGAAAAAGATAATGCTTTCACTAACTTTAGGTCCAATATCTTTTATGGCAAGAAGTTCCTCAGGCTTGGACTCAGTAAGCTTTTCCATGTTTTTATAATGGGAGGCCAGGATTCTAGCTGTATTTTCTCCTACATATCTTATCCCGAGAGCAAAAATCACCCGGAAGAGACTCTGATTTTTTGATTTTATGATCTCATCCAGAAAGTTTAGGGAGCTTTTCCGCCCCATCCTTTCGAGTTTATCCAGGTCTTTGAGGCTCAATGAATATAGATCCGGTATCTCTGTTACCAGCTTCTTGTTAATTAACTGGTCGACCAGAGCATCTCCCAGACCTTCTATGTTCATTGCTCGGCGGGAGGCGAAATGAAGAAGAGATTTTCTCATAATCGCTGGACAGGAAGGATTAATGCAGCGTGATACCTTTTCTTCTTTGGGTTTAAATATTTTTGTTTGGCAGACTGGGCATAAAGTAGGGAATGTGAAAATTTTTTCCTGGCCAGTCCGTTTTTCTTTTATCACAGATACTACTCTGGGGATTACGTCTCCGCTGCGTTCGATTAAAACTGTATCTCCTTTTCTGATCTCTTTTCTTTTAATTTCATTTTCGTTGTGAAGAGTAGCCCGGCTGATAGTTATGCCGGATAGCTTGACTGGCTCCAAGAACGCGACCGGCGTTAATGCTCCGGTTCTGCCGACTTGGATTACTATGTCATTTATTTTTGTTGTTGCCTGACGGGCGGCAAATTTTAAGGATATTGCCCACCGAGGGAATTTAGAGGTCTGGCCTAATATTTTTTGTTGTTCAACATTATTTACTTTAATAACGATTCCGTCGATGTCATAATCAAAATTCTCCCTTGATTTTTGCCATTCTTCGTATATCTTCATTATTTCCTCAAGAGACGAGCTCAGTCTTGAGAGAGGATTGGTTTTAAATCCAAGGGCTTTTAATCTATTTAAATTATCCCACTGACTTTCCTGTTCTTGCCCTTCTATATATACTGAATATAAAAAAACATCCAGGCCGCGGGAAGTGACTATCTTGGGATCAAGAAGACGGATAGAGCCTGCAGCCGCATTTCTGGGATTAGCAAACAGAGGCTCATTTTTTTTGCTGCGGGTTTGGTTGATTTTTTGAAAGGAATGAAAGGGTAGATATATCTCTCCCCTGACTTCGGTATCTTTTTTTTCTGGGATTGTAAGGGGAAGGCTTTTTATGGTTTTAACATTGGTAGTGACATCATCTCCTCTGATCCCGTCACCTCTGGTTACTGCCTGAGCAAATTTTCCGTCTCGGTAAATGATTGAGATTCCGAGACCGTCGATTTTTAGTTCAGTTACGTATTCGATTTTCTGTGAAGGTAGGCTTTTATGAATTTTTTCCTCAAATTTTTTCAGCTCTTTGCTGTTATAACAATTATCCAGGCTGAGCATAGGAGTGCTGTGTTTGATGCTCGCGAAGCCTTCCAGAGGTTGTTCGCCCACGCGCTGAGTTGGGGATTCCGGAGATACGAGTTCCGGGAATTTTTCCTCGATTTTCTGGAGCTCAAGCATAAGTGAATCAAACTCAAAGTCAGAGATCTGAGGGTCATTGTCCCGGTAGTACTTTTTTTCGTGGAAAATGATCTCTTTTCTTAATTGCTTAATGCGAGTTTTAACTTGTTGTAAAGAGGGAAAGGGATTCACCTTATATATCTCCTGTTATTTATAAAGAATGATATATCAGAGCTATAAAAATGCCAAGGATTAATAAAATACGGTGAGCATTTTTTTTAACTTACAAAAGTTATAAGGCCTGGACACGGGTAAGTCCCTACGAAAGACAGGGATTTCCCCCAGCGGGGAAATCCCTTCCTGTCCTCACAACGCTCTCCTTGAGATTCTCTCGAGGAACCATGCCCGCGTTGTTCCGGATGGCTTTCTGCGGGATTTACCAGTATCCATGCCAGCGCATAACATTAATTATTCACAAAAAATGGAAGGGAACTACAGAGAAAAAAAAGAGGAAAAAAGCTTATCTGTTTTTACTATGTGTTATTACTTAATATCCAGCTTTTGCTTGGTTTGTTCGATCAGTTGGTTGAAAGCGGCCAAAGTAACCTGCTGTTCTTCTTGAAGTTTTTCAATGGCTTTTTGTTCCGATTCTATTTTTGCAAGGATAGAATCCATTTCTTTTATTTCTGCATCTGATAGGTCTTCTTCGTCTTTTTCCCCGTATTTGTTGTTAAAGGTACTGGTAAGTTGTTCAAGGCTTTTGCTTTTGGCCTGAAGAGCTTTTACCTTATTATTGTATTCCGGCTTTAGATTGAAATAAAGGCTTTCTGCAAGTTGCATCGCATTTTTTGAATTGGTAGGAGAAAGAAAGCTTGCATTGAGCAAGTATTGGATGGCTTCTTCAGCAAGGGTAGAATTGTTTTCAGCTTGAGGGGCAAGGAGTATGCCTATATTGTAAGCGATTTCCCCGGTTTTTTTCATATTGTAAGATTGTTTATAGTATTTCAGTGCTTCATTTTTATTTCCGAGGCGATGGAGGGTTTTTGCATAGATAGTAATGCTTCCGTAATTTTTTAGAATCGGAACTGCGATTTTTAAAGCTGCTTCAGCATTTGAATAGGATTTTGTTTTGTAAAGAGTTTGTCCCAGCTGGGCGAGGGTAGTTATGATCTGCTTATTTTTAAGGATTTTATAGGAATTTGAATATGCTGCAATAGCACTTTTATATTTTTTATTTTTTTCCATCGCCTGGGCTTGGGCAAAATATCCGGCGCCTTTGAATTGATTCCAAATTTTTTCCCTTCCGGCTTCGGACTCTTTTCCCTTCGCGGTATTAGCGATACTTACAACCTGGCCTGCATATTTAGTTGCTTTTGAGAGGCTTTTGCCCTGATGTGAATATATTGTCGAAACATTGAGCAAAACCTGGCATGTGGTTGTATCATCCAGTCCGCCCAGAGTTAGAGCTTTTTCTCCGTATTTGATAATATCAGCAGGAGTTTTTCCTTTGTATTGATCATTACATAGGCTGGCACAGGCGAAATTTTCGTACTGACTTCCCTGTCCTCCATATTCAGATAACCAGTCCTTTAATAATTTTATGCGCTGGTTTACATCAGTTGAGTTCATGGCTTTGATGTAAGCAGCATTCGCTGAATTCTGGGCAGGAAGAGATGTAAATAATATTAGCATTATACTTAGGGTGGATAGGAGTATCTTTTTCATTTTGCGACCTCTCATCTTAATTTTTTTGGCATGATATCCTTAAATATAATAAAAGTCAAATATACTCCGATTATAGAACATTCTTCTAATTAGCAAACTATAATAGCAAAAAATATACCAAATTTGAAGCATAATTTAATGTAGATGTATTTTAGACATTTTCTTGTAATTCATATAAAATAATTTTATGCGGGCAGATAAAACTGATTTTGTTTCCAGATTTTTAGATGCGGTAGGCAGGCCTTGCCAAGAAGGAGTATTTCTCAAGAATTATTCAAACTTCAAGGTTGGAGGAAGGGCTGATTATTTTTTTGACGCCAGGACGGAAAAAGAGCTTGTAAACGCTGTGCATTTTATAAAAACCTTTTCTCTTTTATATTATATAATCGGGGGGGGGTATAATATTTTATTTTCAGATGAAGGATTTCGCGGCCTTATTATCCAAAATTCTATAAACGGGCTGAAAAAGGATGACAAGAAAGCAATCAAAGTCAAATCCGGAACTCCATTGAAAGAGTTGGTTGGCTTCTGCCAGCATGAAGGGGTGGGAGGTCTTGAGTTTCTGGCTGGAATCCCGGGAACTGTGGGAGGTGCTGTTTGTGGTAATGCCGGAGCATTAGGCTGTGATATCGGCAGTCTAGTGATAGATGCCCAAGTTTTGGCAGAATCAGGGAAGATACTCCAGGTCGAGAAAAAATATTTTAGCTTTGGATACCGCTGGAGCAGGTTAAAAAACAATAAAGATGTGCTGCTTGACGTAAGGCTTCAGGGCAAGAGTAGAGCGCAGGAAGAGATTAAAAAGAGCATAGATGAGAACCTTCAGACAAGAAAAAGAAAACATCCTCCCTCTGGGATAGCCTGTGCTGGAAGTTATTTTAAAAATCCGGTTCTTCCTTCTGGAGAAAAATTAGCTGCGGCTGCTCTTCTTGACCAAGTGGACGCTAAAGGAAAAAAAGCAGGAGATGCAGCTGTATATTCAGGGCACGCAAATTTCATTATTAACCAAGGGAATGCTGCCTCGCAGGATATCAGGCGTCTTGCAGGGGAGCTTAAACAAAAAGTTTATAAAAAATTCGGGATTAAGCTCGAAGAAGAGGTTATTTTTCTTCCAGCAGAACCTTAAGTATTTTAGCATTCTGCGAAGAGATTTTATTTTCCTGCATGGCCATTTCTAAAGCCTGCGACGCCAGCTTTAAAAACAGTTCATAATGCCGCGGATGCTTTCGTAGAGCTTCAAGCTGGCTGGATATTGTCTTTATATCCCCCCGGGCAAAAGGCCCGGTAAGCGCTGATCTGGCGTTAAAATTCTTTACATTCTGTAAAGTTCCTTGTACAAGAGGGAAAAGGATTTTTAGAGCTTGCTCAGGGGTGTTTCCTGATTTCTGGAGCAGCGAGGAAGCGGATTCCAGTAATACTAAGAGAAAGTTAGATGCTATACTGCAGGCAGTGTGATAAAGGGCTTTATCTTCTTCCTTGATTACAAATGAATGTCCGCCGAGTTTTTTTATAATAACCTTAGATGCTTGCTGGGCTTCAGGGTTACCTTCTATACTGAAATAGACGCCTTTGAACACATCGAGAGCAGCATTTTTTTTTGCGAATGATTGAACGGGATGAACAGATACAGTCAGGGCTCCTTTGGATTTAAGCGGATCTAAGATTCTGGAGGGCAGCAGGCCGCTGCAGTGCCAGACAAGTTTTTTCTCCCAGTCCGGGATTCCGGATGCCAGTTCCTCTGCTGATTTTTTTATTTTATCATCAGGAACAGTGATGATTGTAATACAACTTGTCCCTGCTGCTTTGAGATTGTCTGTATATGGCTGGCCTTCTCCAATAAGCCGGCTGCTTTCCCGGGCAGATGAAAGGCTGAGACAGGAGAGAGCTTTTATTTGGTATCCGTTTTTTTTTAAGGCAATCCCAAGAGAAGTCCCCAATCTCCCGGCTCCAATAATTGCAATGGTTTTCATTGTTTTCCTTTAAAAATATCAGACCAAATATCTACTTCAAGTGGAGAAGGCGTGGGAGCGTTTTTATCCATTTCCGCAATCTTGTCATACTTTTTTAAAGTGGCTTTAAGCCTGCGTAAGAATTCGCTACAGTCCAAAGGTTTTGCACCTTTAGAGCGGGCAAAATTTTTAATCTCTCTGTCAGAGCTTACTACAAAAAATTGTCTAAGGTCAGTTTGCCGGCGGATGGTCTCTTCAATAACATCATCAGCAGTTTGGGAAAAGGGAGGGAAACAAACCTTAAAATGTATGTCTTTGAATCTGCCTTCTGATATATCCGGGTCAGGCGGGCCGTCAAAAACTACAATCACCCGGGTCTTTTTAAATTCCTGGAAGATCTGCAAGCGGGAAACAAGAAGTTTCCGGCTCGCCTGGTCTTTTAGATCAAGTGAAGGAATATGTCCGATAAGATTATTGCCGTCAATTAAATATGGCATTTATTGAACTGATTAAAGTGTGTATGTCTCCCCTGGTTTAAGGATAATTACCTCTGCCATATCTCCTATTTTTTTCTTGAATTCTTCCGGATCAGCTTCTACCAGAGGGAAGGTGTTATAGTGGATGGGGATAACCTTTTTTGTCTGGCAGAATTCGACTGCTTTTGCAGCTGAATTAATGCCCATTGTATACCTGTCGCCTATAGGAATAAAGCTAAGGTCAGGATGAAAAAATTCGCCTATTAATTTTAAATCATATGTTAGACCTGTATCTCCTGCATGATAGAGTGTTTTGTTATCGCATTCAATTACTACTCCGGTCGGATCACCTATTCCTGCTGTGTGGAGGGCCTGTACCATATGGATTTTAACACCCTTGACTTCAATTGTTCCCCCGATATTCATGCCTTCCGCGGTGATCCCTTCTGATTCGGCCATAACTGCTATTTCATGCTGAGATACCAAAGTTGCTCCGGTCTGTTTGCAGATAGGGAAAGCATCGCCCAGATGGTCACTATGGTCATGAGTGACTACAACCATAGCTGCTTCGGTTATTTCTTCAGGAGTAATTGAAGCAGCAGGATTTCCGGAAAGAAACGGATCGATAAATATAGTTTTATCCCCTTTGATTTTTACTGCAGAATGTCCTAACCAAGTGATTTCCATTATTTTCCTCCTTGAAAATATAATGTTTTAGCCAGGAGGCCAGGTCATCTGCCTTCCTCCCAGCAGATGGAAATGGATATGGAATACTTCTTGTCCTGAATTTTTCCCAGTATTGAGGACAATTCTGTATCCCTTATCTTTAATTCCTTTTTTTTCTGCGAGTTTGCGTGCTTTCAGAACTATATGACCTAACAGTTTTTGTTTATCAGCTGGGATATCATTTAATGAGCTGAAATGATCTTTTGGTATGATAAGAACATGAACCGGAGCTTTGGGATTGATGTCTTCAAATGCAACGATATATTCATCTTCGTATATGATTGTTGCCGGGATTTCTTTGTTGATAATTTTACAGAATATACAATCTTCCATTTTTCACCTATTAATCAAACTTGCAAGCGCTCTATGCGGGTGCCAAGAGATTTTAGCTTTTCTTCAAGCTTCTCATAGCCGCGGTCAAGATGATGCGCTTCATTGATTACAGTTTTGCCATTAGCGATCAATCCTGCCAGTACCAGAGATGCTGAGGCTCTTAAATCCGTAGCTGTTATTTCTGCCCCGGAAAGGAAAGTTTTGCCCTTAATTATCGCTTTGTCACTTGATATTTCGATATTAGCGCCCATGCGTAAAAGTTCATTGATATGAGCAAATCGTCTATCAAAAATAGTCTCTGAGATGATCGATGTCCCTTGGGCTTGAGTCATGAGAACAGAAAATTGCGCTTGCATATCAGTCGGGAAACCCGGATAGGGGGAAGTCGTGATATC
>Ga0190344_1000709_pt1 | contig 14382 bp, 11 predicted proteins | sample 48721323_MG_FD_161662 | JGI IMG/M metagenome (GOLD analysis project Ga0190344, IMG submission 161662) | Hydrothermal vent microbial mat bacterial communities from Southern Trench, Guaymas Basin, Mexico - 4872-13-2-3_MG | ecosystem: Environmental > Aquatic > Marine > Hydrothermal vents >... | reverse complement strand
GGTTGTGCAAAGGCCTGTACATCTTTGCCCGTGATCTCCTTGTCGCACAGAATGATCAGACGTTCGAGCACATTCCTGAATTCCCGGATATTACCGGTCCAGTTGATGTTTTGCAGGGCGGTAATGGCTTCCGGAGCGATGATTTTTTTAGGGATCCCGTATTCACCGCAGATCTGCTCATTGAAATGATCTGCCAGCAGGGGGATGTCGTCTTTTCTTTCGTTCAGTGAGGGAACATGGATCAGGATAACGCTGATGCGGTGGTACAGATCTTCCCTGAACCGGTTCTCCTCAATTTCTTTTTTGATGTCTTTGTTGGTGGCGGCGATGATCCTCACATCCACGGGGATGTCCTTGTCGCTTCCCACCCGGTTGATCTTATTTTCCTGCAGGGTTCTGAGCACCTTGGCCTGGGCCGACAGGCTCATGTCGCCTATTTCATCCAGAAAAAGGGTTCCTCCGTTTGCCTGTTCGAATTTGCCGATATGTTGTTTGATGGCCGAAGTAAATGAGCCCTTTTCATGACCGAATAGTTCGCTTTCAATCAGCTCGGAAGGAATGGCGGCGCAGTTTACCTCTACAAAATGATGTTCGGCCCGGTGACTTTTTTCATGCAGCCAGCGGGCCACGAGTTCCTTGCCGGTTCCGCTTTCGCCTGTGATCAATACCCTGGCATCGGTAGGGGCTACCCGGTCGATCATTTCCAGGATTTTTTTGATGGCCGGTGATTCCCCCACGATATCATAGGTTTTGCTGACTTTCTTCTTCAGGGTGCGCGTTTCGCTGATCAGAGTCGACCGGTCCAGCGCATTGCGGATGGTGATCAGCAAACGGTTCAAATCGAGGGGTTTTTCAATGAAATCATAGGCCCCTTTCTTGATGGCTTCTACCGCAGTGTCGATGTTACCGTGTCCCGAGATCATGATCACGGGGACATCATTCGACATGCCGAAAATCTGCTCGAGCACTTCGATGCCGTCCATATTGGGCATCTTGATATCGCACAGCACCACATCATACCGGTTATTCCTGAATTTTTCGATTCCATCCTGGCCGTCGGGCGACAGGTCAACCTCGTATTTTTCATATTCCAGCACATCCTTCAGGGTGTTCCGGATGCTCTTTTCATCGTCGATAACCAGTATTTTTGACATGTCCTGTTAATTTTCCATACACCCGTGAGGGCATTTCCCGTAAGAGACGGTTAAAAAGGTATGAATCAGTTTTTATATCGCAACCATTTCCAGAGTTCTTTGTAGGAAACCTTCTTGCCGTACATCAGGATACCGGTTCGGTATATTTTCCCGGCCATCCAGGTGGTGAGAATAAATGTAATGACCAGCAGCAGCAGGGAGGTTGTCAGTTCCCAGACTGGCACTCCGAAGGGTATCCTGGCCATCATGACGATGGGTGAGGTAAAAGGAATAAGGGAGAACCAGAATGCAATGGAACTGTTTGGATTCTGAAAGGCATTCAGCATAACGAATAAACCGAGGATCATGGGAATGGTGATGGGCAGCATGAACTGCTGGGTGTCGGTTTCGTTGTCCACCGCTGAACCCACAATGGCAAAAAGAGAAGCATACAGCAGGTATCCCCCCATGAAATAGGCAATGAATGTAAGAATGATCAAACCCCATTCTACCGAGTAGATCGATTCAATGAACCTCTGTGCCTCGTTCATCGGCATGGGAGAAGATGCCTGTGCTGCGGCGGGAACTGCCGACATGATACTCTGCCCCGACTGGATCTGTTCCATCATGTTATCGGGCAGGAAAATGTTCTGGGCTATGAAAACGATCACTCCCGTAAGTACCACCCAAGAAACAAACTGGGTTAAACCCACCAGGGCAATGCCAACGATTTTTCCCAGCATCAGCTGGAAAGGTTTTACGCTGGAGATGATCACCTCCACAATGCGGCTTGTCTTTTCCTCGATCACCCCCCGCATAACCTGGGCGCCGAACATAAAGGTGAACATATAGATGAGGAATCCGCTGATGTAGGCAATACCCATGGTAATGCCGGTATTTGACTTTTTCACCTCGCCGCTACCGGAAATCTTGAAGGTCTGGATCTGTATATTGGTTTCCACCGATGCCAGTATTTCGTCCAGGTTGCTGATATTGTAGGTTTCCAGTTTCAGACGTTCAATTTCCTTTTCCAGGGCATTGGAAATATGCATGGTCACTTCCAGGGGCGGTTGCTGTTTGCACCAGAATTCAACGGAGCCGGGTACCAGTGCCTGTTTGGGGGATATGTACAGCACCCCGTAATAGCCCAGGTCCGGGAAAGTGGTTTTAAGGTCTTCCATACTGGCATCTTCCAGGTAATGGAATCTCATGGTTTTGGTGTCGGGTATCACACCGGTAAACAGGGAGGTGCCTTCTTCCACCACGGCGATATCTTTTTCCGTATCGTCTCCCTTGCTCATCATCCAGAAAGGGATGATCAACATGGCGGCCATCAGCAAAGGAGCCAGCAGGGTCATGATGATGAACGATTTTTTCTTGACCCGGCTGAGGTATTCGCGTTTTATTATCAGGATGATTTTGTTCATGATGGGTCAGATTTGGGATTAGTTGGATTTCCGGCCTGTTTTTTTATTTTCTTCTTCCACAACCTGGATGAATATATCGTTCATCGAGGGAAGTTTCTCGTTAAACGATAAGATCTTCCCTTTGGTAAGCAGACTGGAAATGATCTCGTTGGTGGAAATTCCGTCGACAATTTCGATGAGCAGCCGCTGGGTCCCGTTAACAGGGATATTTTCAATTATTTTATACTGTGACGACAGGGTGAAGTCAAGCAGGTTGGGAGATCCTTCGAATATCACCTCGAACCGGTTGGTCCGGTATTCTTCCCTTACTTTGTCGATAGGCCCTTCCAGCAGGGTTCGCGACCGGTTGATCAGCGTGATGTGATCGCACAGCTCTTCCACGCTGCCCATATCGTGGGTGGAAAAAATGATGGTGGCTCCCTTCTTTTTCAGATCCTGGATCTCCTGTTTCAGTATACGGGCGTTAATGGGATCAAAGCCGCTGAAAGGCTCGTCGAAAATCAGGAGGGAAGGCTCATGCAGAATGGTTACGATGAACTGCAGTTTTTGCTGCATGCCTTTGGAGAGTTCCTCTACCTTTTTGTTCCACCAGGGTTGGATCTCGAATTTTTCAAACCAGTACCGGAGTTTCTTTACTGCCTCAGACCGTTTCATTCCCTTGAGCTGGGCCAGGTACATAGCCTGTTCCCCTACCGTCATTTTTTTATACAGTCCCCGTTCTTCCGGCAGGTATCCGATATCAAAAACATCTTCCGCCTTCAGTTTCCTGTTTTTGAAAATGATCTCGCCTTCATCGGGGGCTGTGATCTGGTTTATGATCCGCAGCAGGGTGGTTTTTCCTGCGCCGTTTGGTCCGAGCAGCCCGTAAATGGTATTTTCCGGAACATGAATACTGACCTTGTCCAGAGCCAGGTGGTTGGAAAATTGCTTGACAATGTTCCGGGCCTTCAGGATGTCCATGAGAAGCTTATTTGTTAGTTACGAGGTTGTGAAGGTAATACCTTCATTTATTATCGGAAAAAATTATTCAAAATATCCACGCATTCTGTCGAAAAAACTTCTTTCTTCCCGGTTTGGCCGGGGTGTAAAACTGTCCGACTGTTTCCATTTTTCAAGTATCCGGGCTTCCTCCCGCGTCACCTCCCGGGGAATATACACATTGATGTGAACCAGCAGGTCGCCTTTCCGGTATCCGTTCACATCGGGGAGTCCTTTGCCCCTGATACGCAGGATTTTCCCGGGCTGGGTGCCTGCTTCGATCTTGATTTTCACTTTCCCGTCAACCGTTGGGATTTCGGCCTGGGTTCCCAGAATGGCTTGGGGGACGCTTAAATACAGATTGTAAATCAGGTCGTTCCCGTCACGGATCAGTTTGGGATGTTTTTCTTCTTCAATGACCACGAGCAGATCGCCGTTGATTCCTCCGCGCCGGGCGGCATTTCCCTTTCCGGAAACGTTCAGTTGCATGCCTTCACCCACGCCTGCCGGAATGTTGATGCGTACCACTTCTTCTCCTTTAATGATCCCTTCCCCGGCACATTTGGGACATTTTTTCGAGATGGTTTTTCCTTCGCCTCCGCAGGTGGGGCAGGTGGTGGTGGTTTGCATCTGGCCCAGAAAGGTGTTGGTGATGCGGGTAACCTGTCCTGTTCCGTGGCAGGTCGGGCAGGTGGCGTACGAAGATCCCTGTGCCCCGGTGCCGTCACAGGCATCGCAGGCAATGTACTTGTTCAGTTTCAATTTCTTTTCCACGCCGGTGGCAATTTCCTGCAGGCTGAGTTTGACTTTCACCCGCAGGTTGCTTCCCTTATTCACACGGCGTGAACGGCGGCTGCTGCTGAATCCTCCGAAACCGCCGAACCCTGTGCCGAAAATATCCCCGAAATGCTCGAAAATGTCGTCAATGGTCATACCTCCCGAACCGAAACCTCCGCCTGCAGCTCCTCCTACACCGGCGTGGCCATATCGGTCATACCGGGCACGTTTTTCGTCGTTGCTCAGTACCTCATACGCTTCGGCCGCCTCCTTGAATTTTTCTTCAGCCCGGGCATCACCGGGATTCTTATCGGGGTGATATTTCAGCGCCTGTTTGCGGTACGCTTTCTTGATTTCTTCCTTGCTCGCGTTTTTCGAAACCTCCAGTACCTCGTAATAATCCCTTTTTGCCATTGCATTTTAATTACTCCGGCAGATACTGATTCTGCCGCCTGTTTTCTTTCTCGGGTATATGTTATTATTCGCCAACCACTACTTTGGAATACCTGATCACCTTGTCGTTCATGATGTATCCCTTCTGAACCACATCCACCACTTTCCCTTTCAGTTTTTCGTCGGGAGCGGGGATTTTGGTAACGGCTTCGTGATAATCGGTATTGAAATCCTGGTGTATGGCCTCGATTTCTTTTACCCCTCTGATTCTCAGAAAATCTTTCAGTTTCTGGTAAATCAGCTCAATGCCTGTTTTGATGGCCTCCACATCTCTGGCATCCCGGATGAGTTCCCTGGCACGGTCGAAATCGTCCATTACCTGAAGGAACTGAACCAGGATATCCTCCCCGGCGGTTTTTGTCAGTTCCATTTTTTCCCGCAGGGTTCTTTTTCTGTAATTGTCGAATTCGGCCGATAACCTGAGGTATTTATCCTGCAAATCTGCCAGGTTTTCTTCTACTGAAGGTTTCTTTTTCTTGTCCTTGTCCTTTTCGGCTTCCGGCTTTTCCGCCACTTCTTTTTCACCCCGGGTAATTTTTCCGGTGGTTTTTTCCTCTGAAACCTTCTTTTCGCCTGCCGGTTTCTGTCCCTTGGTTTGTTTCTTCATCTGATCTTCTTGCTCTATGTTTGTTTTCTTTTTCGTCATCTTCACCCGGTTTGATTTATGGTTTGACATCATGAAAAACCATATGCATCGAGCAAAGATTTTGCCAATTATTTCCCGTCGGACAAATTGGCATAATCTGTTTCGCTCCCTGCCGGTGTTTCGTTTATTTCAGGAAGTTAGTCTATTCTGCGAATGTCGGCACCGAGTTTCTGCAACCGGGTGTCGATGGACTGGTATCCCCGGTCAATCTGGTCAATGTTGTCAATTACACTGGTGCCTTTTGCCGAAAGGGCGGCTATCAGCAGGGCCACACCGGCCCGGATATCGGGTGATGCCATACGGGTGGCCCGTAGCTGGATATCATGGTTTAATCCTATGACGGTGGCCCGGTGCGGATCGCATAGAATAATCCGGGCTCCCATATCAATAAGTTTGTCAACGAAAAACAGGCGGCTTTCAAACATTTTCTGGTGGATCAGAACACTCCCCTTCGCCTGGGTAGCTACCACCAGAAATACACTCAGCAGGTCGGGGGTGAGGCCGGGCCAGATGGCATCGGAAATGGTCATGATCGACCCGTCAATGAATGTTTCAATGGTATAATGTTCATGGGCGGGAATATGGATATCGTCCCCCTGCCTGTTCAGTTGTATTCCCAGGCGCCGGAAAGAATCGGGAATGATGCCAAGGTTTTCGTACGATACATTTTTTATGGTGATCTCTGAACGGGTCATGGCGGCCATACCGATAAAACTTCCCACTTCAATCATATCGGGCAGCACAGTGTGTTCGCAGCCGCCCAGGGAATCCACTCCCTGGATGGTAAGCAGGTTCGATCCTGTCCCGGTGATAAGGGCTCCCATGCTGGTCAGCATTCGGCAAAGCTGCTGAATGTATGGTTCGCAGGCGGCATTGTAAATGGTGGTGGTTCCCGGAGTGAGCACAGCGGCCATGATGAGGTTGGCTGTGCCGGTTACCGAGGCCTCATCCAGGTGCATGTAAGCCCCCTTCAGGTTTTTCCCTGAAACCAGGTAAATGTTTTCTTCCTGCCTGTAGTCGAAAACGGCTCCCAGTTTTTGAAAACCGTTGAGGTGTGTGTCGATCCTGCGGCGGCCGATCTTGTCTCCCCCCGGCCTGGGGATCCTGGCCATTCCGAAACGCGCCAGCAGGGGGCCCAGAATCATGACCGACCCGCGCAGGCTGGCGCTTTTTGTCACAAAATCTTCACTCGCCAGATATTCCAGATTGACCTCGTCGGCCCGGAAAACCCATGTTCCCGGTTCGGTTTGCCTGGTCTTCACCCCCATGCATGCCAGCAGATCGATCAGCATGTTCACATCCCTGATGTGGGGAATATTATGAATGGTGATCTCCTCGGGGGTAAGCAGAGTGGCACAGATCACCTGGAGGGCTTCGTTTTTAGCCCCCTGAGGTGTGATCGATCCATGTAAGCGTTTACCCCCAGTGACTTCGAATCTGCTCATAGGGGAAGGATATAGTTCATCATACTAAGAGTGACTGCCTTTTCTCTGCTGGCCCCTCTTTTTCCGGGATCCCTTGCCGGAGAATATTTCCTTGGGTTCACTTAACCGGGTGTTTTCACTCACTTTCAGCTTCCCTCCCGAAAGGGTTTCCAGGTCTTTGAAAATGATCTCGTCAGACACCTGATTCCTGTTCCAGGTGAGATATGATTTTTTCATGTGATTGGCAATCATGGTGACAAGAGTCTGCTTTTCCGGTCCCTCTTCCATGGCAATGGCCGCCTCGATCAGCTGCTCGGTGATGCGACCGTAATGCATATACTTGATATGGTGTGTGTTATATTCAACCGGCCGGGGTTTCTGGTTGAATTTTTCCTTTGGCGGGATGGTGTAGGGTGAATCAATGTCCAGATTGAAATCCGACATGATAAACAGGTGATCCCAAAGTTTGTGCTTCACATCCCCCTGATCTCGCAACCCCGGATTCAACTGTCCCATGATATGGATGATGGCCCGGGCAGCCCGGTTCCTTTCCTCACGGTCCTCTATGGTGCAGGCATAATCAACCATCTCCTGGATATTACGTCCGTATTCGGGAAGTACCATTTTCTTTCTTGATGTATTATAATCCATTGTGAGTAACTATTTTCTGCAAAGCTACATTATTTCGCCGATCATACCAACTGCGCGTGGTATTATCCAATGATTTTTAACCTGGCAAACTTTAAAAGAAGCTGTTTTTTCCCGTGATCGGTGAAGTATACCGTTGCTTTTACATCGGGCGGGACCCCTTCCACTTCCTTTACCTCTCCCTTTCCGAAACGGGGATGTTCCACCAGCATTCCGACTTTGACCGGCGTTATATCATCCGGCCGGAAAGAGGTGCCGGTGGCGGGAGACGCTGTTTTTGCCCTGACCCATTTTTTCCCCGTTATCTCACCGCTTCCGCTCAGTGGGCGGGTGGCTTTCGGTTCAGGTCTGCGGTGTTTATGCGGGAAGGCCCTTTGCGTGTATGTCACAGGGCGGCTTGCTTCTTCGGGCAGCATGACATACTGTTCGTCCAGTTCTGCGATGAAGCGGCTGGGATTGCAAACCGAAGGGGTTCCCCAGCGGAAGCGTGTGCCTGCATAACTGATTTGTACCCTCTTGCGGGCACGTGTCAGGGCCACATAAAACAAACGCCGTTCTTCCTCCAGTTCCCGCTGGGTGGAAACCGACATGTGGGAGGGGAAAAGATCTTCTTCCATTCCGGCAACAAACACGTAATCGAATTCCAGTCCTTTGGCCGAATGGACCGTCATGATCTTTACCCGGTTATGTTCATCAGCCGTATCGGTGTCCAGGTCGGTGAGCAGGGAAACGTTTTCCAGGTAATTTTCCAGCATGGCAGGCTTCCCTTCATTTTCCGCCGCTTCGGCAAATTCCCTGATCCCGTTGAGCAGTTCCTGGAGGTTTTCATACCGGCTGAATTCCTCCGGGGAGTCGTAATGATACAGCTCTTTTAGTATCCCCGTTTCCGAAGCGATCTCCATGGCAAGCTCATAGGCGCCGGCTTTCTGCTTTTTTTCCATAAAGGAACAGATCATGCCGGTAAATGCCTCGATTTTTCCTGTAATTCCCCGGTTCAGCCCGGCATCATTGATGGCGCCGGTGGTGATCACTTTCCAGATGGGGATCTCCCGCTGGTTGGAAAGTGTGATCAGCCGGTCGAGGGTTGTTTTGCCGATCCCCCGGGCCGGGTAATTGATAATGCGTTTCAGGGCTTCGTCGTCGGCAGGATTGGATACCAGCCTGAAATAGGCCAGCAGGTCTTTGATCTCCTTTCGCTGGTAGAAAGAAACAGCTCCGTACACCCGGTATGGAATATTTTTTTTGCGCAGGGTTTCCTCGAAAATCCTCGACTGGGCATTGGTGCGGTACAGAACGGCAAATTCGCTGTAAGGGGTTTTTGTCTCGTAATGAATATCCTGAATGGCATTGGCCACTACAAAACCTTCTTCCGTATCGGTGAGGGTACGAACTACGGTGATCTTTTCACCCGGTTCGTTCCGGGAAAAAATCGTTTTTCTGATCTGGTCGCGGTTTTTGGCAATCAAACTGTTGGCCACGTTCACAATGTTCTGGGTCGACCGGTAATTCTGTTCCAGCTTGAACAGGCGGTAACCGGGGTAATCATTTTTAAAATGCAGGATGTTTTCGATCCTGGCCCCCCGGAACGAATAAATGCTCTGGGCATCGTCGCCCACCACACATACATTTTTGTGCCTTTCTCCCAGCTTCTTCACAATGGCATACTGCACATAATTTGTGTCCTGGTATTCGTCCACCAGAATGTACTTGAACTGATCCTGGTATTTATGAAGGATTTCCGGGAAATCCCTCAGGAGAAGGTAGGTATTGACCAGCAGATCGTCGAAATCCATGGCTCCGGCCTTGAAGCACCGGGTGGCATACCGTTTGTATATTTCGGCTACCCAGGGCCGCCCCCGGTTGCGGTCGGTCTCGGCAATCCGCGGATCGCCGGCGTACATGGGAGCGGTGATCAGATTGTTCTTGGCAGAGGAAATTCTGCCCAGCACCTCGGCGGGTTTGTACACCTGCTCGTCCAGGTTCAGTTCCCGGATGATCTCCTTGATGAGGTTTTTCGAATCCTGGGCGTCGTAAATGGAATAATTGGCAGGATACCCCAGTGCCTGCGATTCCGTCCGCAGGATGCGGGCAAAAATGGAATGGAAAGTACCCATCCACAGATACCGGGCGGTGGCTTCACCCACAATGCGGATGATCCTTTCCTTCATTTCGTTGGCAGCACGGTTGGTAAAGGTCAGGGCCAGAATGGTGTGGGCCGGGATTCCTTTCACAAGCAGATGCGCCACCCGGTAGGTCAGCACCCTGGTTTTTCCCGAACCGGCTCCGGCAATGACCAGAACGGGCCCTTCGGTGTTTACAACCGCTTCCCGTTGCGACGGGTTCAACTCCTTCAGATATTCCATGCCAGGATTTCAAAAAATGCAGGGATCAAAGTTAGCAATTGGCACGAAAAGGAAGGAGAAGGACCGGGCCAACTTGCCCATGAGTTTTCAACAGGGGAGAGCGGTTTTTCGGGTCGGCCGGCCCCAGCCGGCGGATTTAGGTGAATCATAATAAATGAATATATTTGGAGTTTAATGATACATAGTGGCCGGCCAACAGGGTATGATGTACAGACTGCTTGTTTTCAGATGTGCAGCGATCGTGCTGCTGGTTTTCGGAATCGGGACAAACCCGGCGACGGGGCAGATCTTTTCTCCCGCTGCCAATAGCTGCATACTCACCGATTATCCCGTGTTTACCGGCCGGGTCGATACCATTTACGTATTCTGTAGCCCCGATGAGGCGGGCAACCCGGTAACGGGCTCGCTTGTCGCCCTGCCCGAACACGGCACACCGGGATGGGATTTCGAGTGGAGCCGGCTCGATACCATAACCTTTGCCTGGGTCCCTTTTCTGACCGAAACAGGACAACCCTCATCCACCGTTACCGGATTAAATACAGGGGGCTACCGGGTGCGGATTACCGACGGGGGAGGTACCCACCGGTATTATTACGCCTGGGTGTATGTGCGCCACCTGGCAGTGACGGCAGGAATAAAGAACCTCACCTGCCTGCAGTTTGCCATCGAAGGGACCATCAACAGCGATGTATTCCGTTATTTCGATCCTTCCGACCAGTCGGCCATAATCCTGCCCAATGATGTGGATTTTGTATGGAGTTCCGATCCGCCCATCGGTTACCTGGGAAGCATTCCGGTACTCGATCCCCTGATATGGCCTCCACCTGCCGTGAATACCGAATTTTTTCTCACGGTAACCGATGAAACAGGCTGCCTGCAGCAGGCTGGTTTTTTCTTCGAAACCATTTTCCCCCTGGCGGATTTTTCTGTGGAATATGAACTGGATGCCCAGAACCGGCGATCGGCCCCGCTGGATGTTTATTTCACGAACAATTCGGAAAATGCCGTAATGTACGAATGGGATTTCGGCGATGGGAGCGACACGGTATCCTGGGATTTTCTGCTCCCCGCCATGCATACGTATCGTAACGATCCGGAAGTGGACCCGGGATATCCGTCGGAATATACCGTTACCCTGGTGGTTGCCAGCGAGGAATCATGCCGGGATTCCACGAAAGCGACCGTGGTGGTAGATCCCTCGGTGCTGGATGTTCCCAATGTGTTTACACCCAATGACGATACCCACAACGACTATTTCAAAATAGACCATGTGTCCCTCCGTGTCCTGCAATTGCAGGTGTTCAACAGAAACGGCAGAAAAGTATATGAATTTTCAGGCGATAGCGGGGCATTGCGTGAATGGCAGGGCTGGGACGGAAAAATACGCAGTACCAACCAGTACGCCAGTCCGGGAGTGTACCTGTATGTTATCAAGGCTTTCGGTTGGGACGGGCAGGTATATAATCAACAGGGAATGGTCTACCTTCTCAGATAGACCTTCCCAGGTGTTTTATAGGTTGCCGGGATTTACCGCGTGGAAACCTTCAGTGAATATTCTCCGGTGGCCTTTACGGCTTTGATTTCCATGGTCCAGTTGCCTATGTATTCCTCATGCACCACGGGGGTTTCCTTCTTTTCCTTCTTTCCAGTTTCTATTTCTTTTTCTTCTTTTCTGCTCTGCACAATGTACATTTGCCTGAGAGTCGGTTCCTCCACAATGGTGATGAATTTAGTCCACTGTACTCTGGCCGAGGGATCGATCACCAGTTCCTGCACTTTCTTGCCTGAAGGATCTTTAATCGTAATTTGTATCTCACCCTGTTCGCAGGAACCGGATAATGAGATGGACATAAATTTCTGGTCTTTTTCCACCACAAAGCTGGATGTTTTGGTCAGGCTTTCGTCATTGAAACGTTTCTGGAGCATAAGCGAGCTGGAGGCCCTGTTCTGAAGACTGGCGAAAGTCATCATTTCCGGGGCCGGGGGTATACGGTGGTATATGTTTTCCACGGATTCCCGTATTTCCTCCACATCAATCCGGGGTTTCCATGTGGCAGAAGGGGTAACGATAATTGTTTCCTTTTTTTCTTCTTTTTTCAATTCATCCTGCTTCTGGGCAAAGGCGGCTGCCGGAAGGACCTGGAACAGGAGGAGCGTGGCAATCCATTTTGTTTTCATGGCATACATTATTTAATAGTGAATAATGAATTCGATTTTGTACAACAAAGATAAGTGTCGCAGCGGCCCGAATGTGTTAACGAAGGGTTAACGGGTTGTTAATCCCGTTTACCGAAACACAAAATGGTTAACTTTAACAAAAAAATCAAGTGAAGCCGCAACCCCTCATCGTGTTTTCCTTCCTGGGCATGGCGCTTCTGGCCGTGATCCAGTTTTATTTTGTAAGGGAAGTATACCAGCTGAAAAGCCGGGAATTCGACCTGCAAAGGCAGTCCACCATTGACCAGGCATTGGAAGAGCTGGACAGGCGGTACGGTCAAACCGGCTTTGATTCCGTATTCTACGCCATGGAGCCCGTGGCCTACGAATGGTACATCATGTGCGACACAGCTGCCCTTTCCGGGCTTCCTGTTGTATACAACCAGATCATCAGCGAGGCGGGTTTTCTGATCCGGACCCGGGAGAATTTCACGCCGGTCCTGAGCATTTTTCTGGCCAGACAAAATCAGGAAACAGATTTTCATCTGGGATACATTATCCGTGAATTTTCTCTCCTGGGGGAAGGGAATCAGCCCGATTTCGAGCTGCCCGTAGCAGGAGACGAACCAGAAACAGTATTTGGGAACAGGTCGTCCGGGCTGTATGTCAATACTTTCCGGGCTGAAGGCAGCCGTTTTCGTATTGCTTTCGATTTTTTCGTCGATTTTACATATAAAAGGAAGATCATCTACCGGAGCATGATGGCGTATTTTCTGCTGGGGGTGTTCAGTATCCTGGCGGTGGGTCTTATTTTTATCATTACCATCAGGCACTGGCATAAACAGAAGAAATTATCGGACCTGAAGACCGACTTCATTAACCGTATTACCCATGACCTGAAAACACCCCTTGCCACTATTGCGGTAGCATCGGAAAGCCTTCTCGATAAGCAGGTCATGACCGATCCGGCCAGGGTAAAGAGCCTGTCTGAAGTTATATTCCGGCAGAACCGTTACCTTTCAGGGCGTATCAATCAGGTGCTTGACGTGAGCTTTCAGGAACATGCCGGTATCAGACCGAATATCCGGGAGATAAAGGTGGACGAATTCCTGGCTGATCTGGTGAACGATTTCCGGAAACAGTATGAAGGGAAAGATCTGATTGTGGAAGAAGAAAACCTGGCGCGGGACCGGAAGCTGCAGGGCGACCCGGTGATGCTTACCACCGTGATCAATAACCTGCTCGACAATGCAGTGAAATACGGGGGCGAAAGGCCGGTGATCAGGGTAAGGTCGTGGTGGAGAGAAGGGTGGTATGTTTCGGTGAGTGACAACGGTCCGGGTATGGATGCGGATGACCGGCAGCAGGTTTTCAGGAAGTTCTACCGGGGTGGTGCGGGTCGTGCCAGCGGTTCGGAAGGGCTGGGACTCGGATTGTATCAGGCCAAACAGCTGGCGGAGGCCCATGGAGGCAGTATTACCGTTAGAAGCCGGCCGGGAAAAGGAAGTACATTTATAATATATATACCACAAATACCCCTGACCCATGAAAATTCTGCTGGTGGAAGATGAGCACGACCTGGGTCATGTGCTTGCGGAGTACCTGCGCCTGAAGGATTTTGAAGTGATCTGGACGGAAAGCGGGGAGGAAGCCCTGGAGGCGGATCCTGATATGCGCTACGACCTGTGCCTGCTCGATATCATGCTTCCGGGCATGGACGGTTTTGAACTCAGCCGGAGGATCAGGCAGTTGAATCCCGATATGCCGCTGATGTTCCTTACGGCCAAGATCCTGAAGGAAGACCGGATCAGGGGGCTGACCCTGGGGGCGGATGACTATATCTGCAAACCCTTTGAGGTGGATGAGCTGGTGCTGCGTATCCGGAATGTTTTGCGGCGCAGCCATGCCGTGCCGGCAGAAAAGATCACGCTGGGCTCGGCCACCGTGTCGTTTGACGAAATGACCCTGGCAGCCGGCAGTAAGACCTTCCGGCTGACCGTGAGGGAAAATGAACTGCTCAGGTATCTGTGGCAACACCGGAACCAGGTAGTGGAGCGGGAGAAGATCCTGACCGACCTGTGGGGGGAGAACGATTACTTTATGGGCCGCAGCATGGATGTTTTTATCAGCCGGCTGAGAAAATACCTGAGAAATATCCGGGAGGCGGAGATCGCTACCATCCGGGGAAAGGGACTGATGCTGCGGGTAAGGGAATCCTCCTCCGCTAATCCCCGGGACTCCGGGACAGGCAATACGACAGGATAGAAAACGGAACCGGGGAATCGTCCTGCCATGCTGCCTGCCCTGATAAGCAAAGCTTCGTCAGGCATTTTGCCCTGATAAGCAAAGCTTCGTCAGGGGGGGACGAGGTTCTTT
>Ga0190344_1000708_pt1 | contig 14399 bp, 13 predicted proteins | sample 48721323_MG_FD_161662 | JGI IMG/M metagenome (GOLD analysis project Ga0190344, IMG submission 161662) | Hydrothermal vent microbial mat bacterial communities from Southern Trench, Guaymas Basin, Mexico - 4872-13-2-3_MG | ecosystem: Environmental > Aquatic > Marine > Hydrothermal vents >... | reverse complement strand
GTATATCAAACGCGTGCAAAAATCCCACCGCGGATCCAACAAGACCTACACCTATCTGCACCTGGTGGAAAACGTGCGCACCTGTGCAGCACACCGGAGCCCGAACACCGGCTGATCTACCAGCGCCCGAACCTCAAGGAAACGCCGCTGCCACGGAAAATTGCAACCGTAAAATGAGTAGTGACCACAACCCTGGCTAAACGCCCGAAACATCAGCGTCTGCGAAAAATTTTGGCGAACTTGGGCTAAGTTAACGACATTGAGTGTTCGTCGAAAAAATGGTTGAGCTTTTCGTTGAGCTCCCTGAAGGCTTCGAATTTCAGCTTCACTCGGGCCTTTGACAGGGCCGCCTTGGTCACAACACGCCTTGCGACGTCGGTTTGTTGCAAGGCTTTGAAGAAGTGATCGAGCTCGTCCTGGTAAGATCCCCGCATCAGGTTGAGCATCAGCAGGATCGGGTTGGGCTAATTACACCTCCATGCACGAACCCATGTTGCTGCTTCAGTTGAGGTGTAATTTTGACGGTCAGTTCAACATGCCCCGGCAAAAAGGCGGTTAATTCTGCGCCAACAAGCTCGCTAAAAGGTTGTGACGCCAGAATTTCTTTTCCCAATTGTAATAATTCATCCATTTTCAGTTACCTCATGACACTGATTAGATTGACCCGCATAAGACACCTTCAGATATTCTGCCAAAGATGGTTTAACCCATTGTGATTCAAAAGCGACTATCTTTCGACTATCAAACAACAAACCCCACCCACCGGTTTTTGGCGATTGGGGTTTCAGAGGCCTGTTTTCATGGCATCCTCTCTCTTTTAGTTAGTGTCCATCCAGAAATGAGAATTTTTGTTCAAGATCAAGGCATGCGAAAAAAATAACCGCAGGCATATGGTTGATATTCCGAGGATTATTTTTTGAGCAGAACGCAGAGATTGGACAAAAAGGCCATTTATGGACGGACACTAGTTATTCCTTTGCCAAGTCCATGCCAAAGCCGAGAGAGGATGTCAAGGCTTCCGGTCTGGATTTTCAAACCTGTTCTCCCGACGTCCGCGGCTCGATCCGTGTCACCGGGGGCAAGGTGAGCCGGCAATCTCCTGCGTCATCAGTTTGACCGACACCCCCATGCCACTCAGGGCCTCCGCGGTTTCTTTTTACAGGCCGAAAAGCTGCGGCGGCCCTTTGCGTAGCCCGACACGGTGCTGGTAAAGGCGGGATACGGCCAGTGGCTTCAAGCACAGCCGATCATCGCCGGCTACCACGGCCGGGGCGGCGACGAGCTGGTGAACCGGGCGCATACGATGGGTTGCCTGACGGTATTGATACATCTCGATTTTCCTGTTGCCCATGGCGCTATCTCCCGGTCTGTCGTTTGCCGGTAGGCTACCAGACGTTTCTGTGGGGCCCGAGATGCTTTTTGGCGCTCAGCCGGAGCCCCCCTGCGGGTGGCTCCATTGGCTTGACCGTAAGGTGACCTCGTCACCCGAAATCGTGCGAAAAAGGCAGACACACGCTGAATCTCGTTCGTTGCGGCAAAGCCCTGCTGCGTCTGCGTTTGTGCCAAATTCGCATTCCTGCAAATCCCAAACGGGAGACCAAGACGTCTTCCCAAAAGGGAGTGAAAATGTTAAGGCGGGGCCGGACTTCCAATATTCGGTGTAAGCAGTAAGTCAAAAGGCACATTTTCTTTCTCGCCAGTCAGGAGGAATTCGTGTGGGTGAAGAGGGAGCGAGGGCGAACCGTGTGCCAGTCCTTCTGCCCATATTCCAACGTGCGAGAGTGAACCTTTTACGAGGAGTCAACTCCATGCAGCTCATAGGCAGGACCATCCGCGCCCAGATCGTCATCGCCTTCCTTGTCTGCTTTGCGTTTATGGCCAGCGTCATCACCATCAACTATCAGTTTTTTCGTGAACTGTCCCGTTCCATGCAGTTATTTGAAGTGGCCAGCGAACTCAACAGCACGCTTCTGGAGATGAGACGGCACGAGAAAAACTACTTTCTCTACCGCCAGGAATTCAATTATGAAGAAAACGTCACCTATACCAACCGGCTATCCCTCCTCCTTCGGCGGGAGAAAGACGGCCTGCTCGAGGCCATCGGCGGCAACAACTACGATCAGTTTCTCAAATATGTCGGGGAATACTCGGTCATGATGACCCAGCTCAGGCAGACCCCCTGCGAAACCAAGGACTGCGTTGCGCTGGAAAATAAGATCCGGGGCAGCGGACACAATCTTCTCCTCCTTGCCGACGAGTTCCTCACGACGGAACGACGCGCGATTGACAGGCTCATTCAGCAAATGATGCCCCTCCCCCTCATCGCTCTCTTGATGCTCGTGGTCCTGTCCGGATTCGTGTTGTATTTTATCGGTGAACGTGTGATCCGCCCGCTGGCCAGGATTACTCGCGAATCAGAGGCGGTTGCACGGGGTGATTTTCAGCGGATCACCCCCTATGGGCATCCCAAGAACGAAATTCATCACCTGGTGTCGGCCATCAACCGGATGATGGAAGAATTGGAAAAAAGGCAGGAACAGCTCGTCCAATCGAGGAAGATCGCTTCCATTGGCACGCTTACCGCAGGGATTGCCCACGAAATCAACAACCCCGTCAACAACATATCCTTGATTTTGGAATCCCTGATCGAAGACGGCGACACCATGGATGACGGAGAACGCCGAAACCTGTATCAGGAGGCCATGGACCAGGCCGACAGGACCAGCGAGATTGTCAAGAACCTTCTTGAGTTCTCGAGGGCGAGTCACCCGAGGATGGAAGATGTGGATCCTGGTGAAGTGGTGGAAAAGACCGGTCGCCTCCTCCGTAACGAGATGACACTGAAAAACATCCGGTTCATAAAGGAGATTCAGTCGGGAATTCCCACTGTTCGCATGGACAAGGGCGGTCTCCAGCAGGTCCTCCTTAATCTATTCATGAACGCCATACAGGCCATGGAAACCGGCGGTGAACTGAAGGTGATGGTTGGGCGGGCGGATACCCCGGGTGAGGTCCGCATCGATGTGATGGACAACGGTCCCGGGATTCCGTCGGAATACATTGAACGGGTGTTCGACCCCTTTTTCACCACCAAAAAGGAAGGCGTGGGAACCGGGTTGGGGCTGTCGGTAAGCTATAACATCATCAAGAAAAACGGGGGCAGAATGGAGCTGGATAGTCAGCCCGGCCAGGGGGCGCGTTTTTCCATTTTCCTTCCCCTCGGCGGGAGCGAGCTCAGGCAGGGATAGAGATGGATCCATTCAAGATTGCGGTCATTGACGACGAGCCAATCGTCTGCAGAGAAATCAAAAGGGGCCTGTCCAAGGAGGGCTATGCCGTAGATACCTTCAACGATGGCGAGTCGGGTCTGAAGGCCTTCAAGCAAAAAGATTTCGACGTGGTGCTTTGCGATCTCCGGCTGCCGGGGCTGGACGGGCTGGAAGTGCTGAAGCATATTCGCACGCGTTATCCACAGACAGAGGTGATCCTTATCACCGGCTACGGGTCCGTGGATTCGGCCATCGAGGCCACTCGGGCAGGGGCCTTTCATTATGTGATGAAACCGGTGAAGATGCCGGAGCTTCGACTTCTGGTCAAGCGGGCCATGGAAAAAGTCCTCCTGGTTCGAGAAAAGGAGGCCCTCAAAGAGGCCCTCTTCTCCAAGAACCGGCCGGCGGAGATGGTCGGGCATAGCAAGTCTATGCAGGAGGTGTTTCGGCTGATCGAAAAAGTCGCGCCCCTGGACTGCAACATCCTGATTCAGGGGGAGAGCGGCACCGGCAAGGAGATGGTGGCCCGGAGCCTTCACCGGAGAAGTAAGCGGAAGGCAGGCCCTTTTGTTTCCTTCAACTGCGGCGGTTTCACCGAGGAGTTGATCACCAACGAGCTGTTCGGCCACGAAAAGGGGGCCTTCACCGGCGCCAACGAAACAAAGGTCGGCCTCCTGGAAGCCGCCCATAACGGGACCATCTTCTTGGATGAAATCAGCGAAATGCCCACCACCATGCAGGTCAAACTCCTCAGGTTTGTGGAGGAACGAGTCCTCCTTAGGGTGGGAGGGGTTAAACCGATTCCTGTGGATGTCCGTCTCATTGCGGCCAGCAATCAGGAACTCAAGGAGATGGTGAAGAAAAAGAAATTCCGTGAGGATCTCTTCTATAGGCTTAATGTCGTGGCCATCACCCTGCCGCCGCTTCGGACCCGACGGGACGACATTCCCCTCCTGGTGCGGCATTTCCTGGCCAAGTACGTCCGCGCCTTTAACAAGGAAATCAGCGGGGTGTCTTCAGACGTCATGCAGATCCTTTCCCGGTACCCTTTTCCAGGAAATGTGCGGGAACTGGAGAATATCGTGGAGCGTGCCGTTGCCCTGTCCGAAGAGGCGCAATTGTCGGTTTCCGACCTCCCTTCCGACCTCCAGGAACTCTCCATCAGCAGCCTGGAAAAGAACCGCCGGCCGTCTCTGGAAGAAATGGAAAAAGCCTATATCCAGGAGGTTTTGATCGAAACCGACTACAAAAAAGGGGCCGCCGCCGAGATCCTCGGTCTGCCCAGGACCACGCTCTGGCGCAAAATGAAGCAATTCGGCCTTGAAAATGCTTAGCGAGCGAATCCCCCGCTGCTTGCGACGGGGAATGCGCTCGAAATATAAAATGGTTAACCCCCCTTACATTTGGGAGATTCCCTCCATCTCGTTGCAGGGTTCTCCGATGAGCCTTTTCCGGAGTGGCCCCTCCTGATACCAATCAACTCAAACATTTCAAAATGAAACGCAAGGGTTACCCTCCTGGATTCCTTGATTGTTTCCGCCCCGCCTCAATCTTCCCCCCCGCCTTGATCGTTCCAAAATGAAACCTTTCCATTAAAACCACGACAGAGCTTTTTCCACAACCAATTGTTTTTGCTAACATTCTTAGCCATGGCACAGATATTGTGTTGAGGACGACGGCGACGATGGCAAGGTGTCTCGTCCACAAGAGAATCAGCGACAATGCAAAAAAGAATACTCGTCCCCATTGGAGCGTCGGAAAAGAGCCTGAGGAGTGTCCATCATGCCCTGGCGTTGGCCAAACGGCTTGATGCCCAGGTCTACATCCTGCAGCAGGCGGCCAGGAGTTCAGTCCCCCCTTTTGGATCTACTCTCGAAGATGCCCTGAACGACCTCATCAACAGCGCGCGGGAGGACGGCCTGACCCTCTCGCACTATATCGCCACGCGGGATCTGAAGGAGGAGATCATCTCGGTGGCCAGGGAAGAGGGGGTGGATCTCTTGGTAATGGAGGCAGATGATGAGACGGGGCTGCGACTTGTGCGTCAGGTCGAGCCCCTCTTTGCGGGTCAGATTATCCAGGTGAGAGGAAAAGACGACGGGGAGCACGGCCTTGACGAGCTGCCTCACGAGGAGGACGGGCACGACATGACGCGGTTAGCTCCACGGTAACCATAGTAGCCCAAAGTTTTTACCGTAGTACCGCCGGAGCCGCCCCGGAAGACAACCGCCTCAAAGGTTCTCACATCTGATAAGGCGCGCTTGAAACAGGATGAAGCGGCCGGAAGCGGCTATCCTGAAGAGGAGGAAAGCATGAACTTTAAAATACTCGTTATCGATGATGAACCGATCGTAGGAGAGCGCCTCGAAGCCCTGCTCGCGAGGGACGGGCACCGGGTGGAGAGCTTTGTCAGTCCCCTGGCGGCCATGGACCGTCTTGGAAAGACCGATTTTGACATCGTCATCACCGATATCCGCATGGGGGAAATGGACGGGATCCAGGTGCTGGAGAAAGTCATGGAAAAATCCCCATCCACCCGGGTGATTATGATCAGCGGATACGCCACGCTCGACCTGGCCAAGGAATCCCTTAACAAGGGGGCTTTTGACTTCATTGCCAAGCCTTTCAAGCTCAAGGAGGTTCGGCACACGATCAAGAAGGTGGCCAAATTCCTGGAGCGGGATAACTCCCGGCCCGCAGGAACGGCAACCGCACAAGGTTAAACAAAGGGCGCCTTATTACATGGCAGCCCTCCAAAAACCGCAGCACTCACCCAAAGCGGTAGCAGGGAGGAAGAATAAGAATGGAAATATATAGAAGTCAAATGGAGAAGATCCTTAAAGAGGCGGAAGACGGTATTATCATCACCAATCCTAAAGATAGGGCCAAAGCCCTTCGGCTCAAAATTTTATACAGATGGGCCTACTGGATGGATCGCGTAAAAGGTCGCATTCGCAGACACCCGGATTCTCAGCCCCCGGTCCAGAAATAACCCAGGAGCAGGAACTAGCCAATGGAACCATTGACAACCCAAATGATTCTGGTCATGGGGATGATCGGCCTGGCCGTTTTTTTGTTTGTGGTCGAGTGGGTGCGCGTGGACGTGGTGGCCATTTTGATGATGGTTTCCCTCCCGCTGCTTCACCTGGTCACCCCGAAAGAGGCGTTTATAGGCCTGAGCAGCAATGCCGTGGTCTCCATCATCGCGGTAATTATCATCGGCGCCGGACTCGATAAAACCGGCATCATCAACAAGATGGTCAACCCCATCGTCAAACTGGCCGGCAAGAGTCCCTCGCGGATTGTTATCGCCATTTCGCTCACGGTGGCGTGCATTTCCAGTTTCATGCAGAACATCGGCGCTGCTGCGCTTTTTCTGCCCGCCATACAGCGCGTGAGCAAGTCGCTCAAGATCCCGATCAGCAAACTGCTGATGCCCATCGGCTTCAGCGCGATCCTTGGGGGGACCGTGACCCTGGTGGGATCCAGTCCGTTGATCCTTCTCAACGACCTGGTGGCACCATTTCACCTTGAGCCCTTCGGTCTGTTTGATGTGACTCCAATTGGACTGGGGCTGGTCCTCAGCGGCACCGCCTGTTTCGTTCTCTTTGGAAGGTTCATTCTGCCCAAGGGGGCGGAAGCAGAATCGGAAAAAACGAGCGGAGCAGAGGAATTGAACCATCTGGAGCAGATTGGTGAGGCCTATGAACTGAGGACGCCGGATAACTTTACCCATTATCGGGACCCGGTTCATATCGAAGATCTTCGCAGGCGATACTTGGTCAACGTGGTGGCGGTGATGGAACCGCCGGATTTCAAACTGCTGAGCCCGACGCCGGATATGGAGGTGAGATCCGGCGTGGACCTGGCCGTGTACGGCACCGAGAAAAACGTGAGGCGCATGGCCGAACAGGAAGAGATGCTCCTGAAAGATACCTTAGAGGTCTTCGCGGATGAGATGGCGGAAAGCACCTCAGGGACGGTGGAAGCGGTCGTGGGCCCCCGCTCGCCCATGGCGGGGAAGACATTGAGGCAGATCCAGCTTCAGGAACGATTTCATGTGACCCCCTTGGCCATACATCGACATGGGGAAACCTATCAGGCAGAGATCGGGGACCTGATCCTAGGGGTGGGGGACGCCATCCTTCTTCACGGGACATGGAATCGACTCCATGCCCTCCATGAGGAAAAGGCCCTGTTGTTCACCACCCCGATCGACGTGGACCTGATGAGACCCGAAAAGGCGGCTTTCGCCGGCTTCTGGCTGGCGACGGCCCTGATCATGATTTTAATTTTCCATATTCAGTTGTCCGTCTGCCTCATGACCGGGGCCCTCGGGATGATTGTGACGAAGGTCCTCAGCATAGACGAAGCCTACCAATCCGTGGACTGGCGCACCATATTCCTCCTGGCGGGCTTAATTCCCCTGGGGATCGCCACGGAAAAAACCGGGACCGCCGCATGGATCGCCCATACGGTCCTGAATGCCACCGGCGCGGTTTCTCCCATCGTCCTATTGTCCATTGTGGGCGTGTTGTCTACGGTTTTCACCCTGGTCATTTCAAATGTGGGCGCCACCGTTCTCCTGGTGCCGCTCGTGGTTAACATGGCCATAGCGGCCCACGTGGATCCCCGGATGACCGCCTTGGTGGTGGGACTGGCCACGAGCAATTCGTTCATCCTCCCCACGCATCAGGTCAACGCCCTCTACATGGGCCCCGGAAGGTATCGGAGTGTCGACTTCATGAAGGCCGGCGCTGTGGTCAGCGTGGTTTTTCTTGTGGTGATGATCGGCATCATTGCACTTTTTTACGGCATTTGACCCTCCCACCGCCCCTTCATGGGCAGATGGAGGGAGCCTTAACGCGCGGATATCTCAATCGAAAGGGCGCCTCTTTTTTAGGCAAATGTCATCGATCCAAAAAGACTATCAGAAATTGGATAAAAAGGCCATTTATGGATGGACACTAGAGTAAAGGAGTCATCGCCTTATGGCAATCATCACCATTTCACGCGGTTCATACAGCAAGGGAAAGGAAGTGGCCGAGAAGGTCGCCAAATGCCTGGGATACGAGTGCGTCAGCCGGGAGGTGCTGCTGGATGCCAGTGACCGGTTTAATATCCCGGAAGTGAGGCTCGTCAGGGCCATTCACGATGCGCCGACCATACTGGAACGGTTCGGCCGCAAAAAGCAGGCCTTCCTGGCCTATATCCGCTATAGCCTTGCCCGCCGGGTTCAGCAGGACAATGTGGTATACCACGGGCTGGCAGGTCATCTTCTACTGAGCGGCATCCCCCATCTCCTGAAAGTCAGGATCATTGCCAGCCTGGAGGACCGGGTCAAAAGCGAGATGCAAAGGGAAGGGGTGAGCGAGCATGAGGCCCGCACCCTCATTATTCGCGATGACCAGGAAAGGCGAAAATGGACCCAGGCCCTTTCCGGGCTCGATCCCTGGGACAGTGCCCTTTACGACCTCGTTATCCACATTCGTGAATTGACGGTGGACGATGCCGTGAATTTCATCTGTGAGGCGGCTCAACTGGCGCCTTTCGAAACCACACCGGAAGCGAAGCAGAAAATGGATGACCTGGTTGCCGCCTGTGAGTTAAAGGCGGCTCTGGTGAATGAATATCCGGATGTGGGCGTCATATGTAAATACGGGACCGTCCTGATTTACACCAAATCAGGAGAGCGCGTACAACACAAAGTGCGCGATCGGGCCAGGAAGTTGGCCCAGAAAATCGACGGCATTCACCACATCGAAGTCCATGCGGGTGTCACACCGCCACCCAGTGCGGTTTGACCTACAAGATATGCGGTGTGGGAAAGTAAAGACGGAAACCTGATAAAGGGGGACATGAAATTGTCCATCATTATTCTTTCCTCGGATTCGGTGGAAATGGAAAAAGAAATAGCCCAGAAGACTGGCAGCGCCCTGGGCTACGATCTCCTGGACAGAAGACTTCTAAGTGTGGTCGAGTCCCGATACGAAATCCCGCTGGATAAGCTGGAGTGGGCCTTGGAGGAATTGGCCTCTTCCCGAAGGCAGTCAGTCGATCTGCAGCGGCAGGCGCTGGCTTACATCCAGGCAACCACTCTAGAGGAGCTTCTTAAAGACAATTTGGTCTGTCACGGGCTTGGCGCACACCTCTATGTGCTCGGCGTCTCCCACGCCCTTCGCGTGCGCATCCTTGCCGCCCCCGAAGAACTTATGGAAGATATGTCCACGAAAAAGGCCCGTGACCGGGTGGATCGTCGGCGGAAGCTGCGCCAAAACTGGTCCCTGGCCCTTTATGGCCTGGACGAGACCGATCCTTCACAGTACGATCTGGTCATCAGTCTCAGCCAAATTGATACCGAGGAGGCTGTCAAGATCATTACCCAGACCGCGGGCTATCGCCGGTTCGCGCCCATGACGTACTCCATCAACTGTCTTAGGGACGCCGAACTGGCGAGCAGGGTTCGTGCCCGTCTCTGGGAGCAATTCCCCAATGTCAAGGTGCGTGCCAAAGGAGGCACCGTTGTGGTCGAGACAAAGGGGGCTCTCCGTAACAAAATGAAGACGGCCGCCACCATTAAGGAAGTGGTCCAGCCCATGGAAGGCGTGGATTATGTGGAGGTCCATGTGATGAACAAGCTTTTCAAGAAGGCCCTGCCCCTTTCCAGATGATCCTGACACACCGGCCATTTGGCCGAAGCAAATAGGAGGGTATAACCCATGTCCGAAAGGCTGGCCGTTTTACTCATAGACGATGAGCCGATCGTCGGCAAACGCCTCGGGCCGTCCCTGACCAAGATCGGCTGTGACGTGGAGGCGTTCGAGGATCCGAAAAAGGCACTGGAGCGAATCGATGAAAAGTCCTTTGACGTGGTGGTAACGGATATCCGGATGGGAGAAATCGACGGCATGCAGGTCCTTGATCACGTCCGGGCGAGATCGCCCCGGACGAAGGTGATCATGATCACGGGATATGCCATGGTGGAGTTGGCGAGGGAAGCCATGGAAAAAGGCGCCTTCGACTTCGTCGCAAAGCCGTTCAGGGCCAAGGACTTAAGAGAGGTTATCGCCAGGGCCGCCGAAGCGCTGGGCGCATCGGTCGCCTTGGATAACGCAGGTATAAGCCGGGGGGACGAGCATTGATTTATTGCCCCTGCCGACATATCGTCACTGCGTGTTGTTGGAGGCCCTCGGGGCTTGGGGGGGCGGTGGGTGATGCCCCCCGCCGCCCCGGTTCTTCCAATGCCAAGCTGTTGAGCGTATCGTAGAGTTGGGACAGCCGCGCCATGGGCGACGGCTTTCCTTTGCGGCAGCGCCAGAGGCCGAAGTGTTTTTCGACATCTGGGGTGTGGGGCAGTTTGGTAGTGGAGCCATCGACGGCCAGCAGCCGAAAGCCGTTCCATGTTTTCGGGTTGAAGTGTTCGTCGAAAAAATGGTTGAGCTTTTCGTTCAGCTCTCTGAAGGCTTCGTATCTGAGCTTCAATCGGGCCTTTGACAGGGCCGCCTTGGTCACAACGCGCCCTGCAACGTCGGTTTGTTGCAAGGCCTTGAAGAAGTGATCGAGCTCGTCCTGGTAAGAGCCGCGCATCAGGTTGAGCATCAGCAGGATCAGGTTGTGGAAAGGCAACTTTCGATCACGGGTGAAGTTTTCGGGAAATAGGCGGTGGCGGGATTTGAAATCGTCGGAGAAGATGATACTTCTAATGAAAACAAACAGTTTGGCACATAATTTGGAAAGCAGGTTGCGTGCCAAGTTGATCTGGATTAGGATGAAATTTCGGCATGGTATCCTCCTTTCGTGACGATTTTGGAAGGTTGTTATCGAAAGCGAGTATACCATGCCGAACCTTTTAAAATCAACGTTTTTGTGTGTTATTTTGAGGTGTTAAGCTATTTTTTGGCGGCTTAAGTTAACGACATTGACCGTAAAATGAGTAGTGACCACAACCCTGGCTAAATGCCCGAAACATCAGTGCCTGCGAAAAATTTTGGCGAACTTGGGTTAGCCTGCATTTCCAAAAAGCGGCACTGATGTAGTAGCGTATGTGCCAGAGCCAATGGCGATTATTCGACCATCTGTTTTTGTAACCACCTCCATAGTGGCAGTTGAAATTCTTTTTCCCAATTTGACCAGATGACCAGTCGCAATCAATTCATCATTTTCTGAAAAATCCAAAAGTCGAGTTGAAAACTCTACAGTTGCTATCCAATTCTCAAAATATTGGGCAATCGTAAACCAACCAGCGTTATCGATCATTGTTGCAATCGCCCCCCCATGGACTGTTATCCCATTTGTTAAATTTTCATCAAATGGAAGTGTCCAGACAGCTTCGTCTTTCTCGTTGTATTCTAATGTCATACCAAATAGTTGGACGATAGGTGCTACTTTCGCTCTCATCATGAGAGCCTCGCGCTGTTTTTTAGGGTCTACTGTGCTCATCTACGTTTCTCCTTCTTACAGAGATTTATGGGAGTGGATCGACACCCCCCAGGAGGTCTTGCCGATCGTGCCCGGCCCTGTCCAAAGTCTTCTGCCACTTCGTTTTGAACAGCAGTGATCAAGCATCAAACCTCGTTTCTCCGCTATCCGCTCTCCCCGCTCGACCGCATAGTATACACCCCGGCGCTCGTCATTTCAAAACAACGGGCCAGTTCAGCCGCGGACAGCCCCACTTCTCGCGCAGCCCAATAGCATGCGAGACTACGCGCCATGCTCCGCTCAGGTTCCCGCCCCCCGGACAGCACATGCGCGCTCGGCACATTGAAAATCGCCGCCGCCCTCTTCCAGCCCGTAAAGCCGCGCCTAAGCGTAGCGCCGACGAGCCTGGGTTGTCTGCCCAATTCGGCGCTCTTGGTGACGTATTCGTGGCCTCATTACGGTGACCATCAAGTGGCTCCATTGGCTTGACCACAAGATGGCCTCATAGCATTGGCCATCAACACGGCACGATGGGCGGTTGATTCCGACTTTGACCGGCACCCACCGCCACAGACGAAGGATTGACAATTTTGCGGCGAGGCATTAGGGAGGTTTCTAAACGTATATCGATGGCGTCGAGAATTGCAGGTATTTCGTAAAACCCGAGAGGCAACCATGTTCGTTCGCTACCCCCACGGTCTGCCCCCGAACCGCTGCGTTTTTGGTCGGCCGTAAAAAAACCATCCGCATCTATGTCAGCACCGACGGCAGAGAGCAGCAGTTTCCCATCGCCCTCGACTAGATACGGTCCAGCGATGAAGTGTACGATATCGAAGGTGCAACCTACGTGATCAACCACGACTTTCTTCAGACAGTTCAGCCGCTGCGCGCCGATTACGGCCCGGAGGGTTTCGCCATCTTTTCTCCCATCGACCTCAAGGCCCTGAAGTGTGTCGGCTGCAAGGCCACCGACAAGTGCGGTATCTGACCGCGGCCGAACAAGATTCGCTTTTCAAGTTTTCAAAACCGGTTCCGAAACACCTCCAACCGCCGCCGGAGTTTCGCCGGTCGGTGGTTTTGATTTGAGGAAAATGGATTGAGACCACGCCAGCCCATGGCTTCTCAGGGCCGCCACTACCGTAAGATCCTGCGCATCAGCCTGCCGCTGATGGCTACCATGGGCGCGACCGTGGTGATGGAGTTCACCGACCGGATGTTTCTGGCCGGTTATGGGGTGGATGCCATCTCCGCGGCCATGCCGGCCGGGTTGCTGGCATTTTTGTTCATCACCCTGGCCGCCGGGATGGTCGGCTACGTGTCGGTGTTTATTGCCCAGTATGCCGGAGCCGGTCGCACCGGCCGGATCGGGGCCTACCTCTGGCAGGCCGTCTGGTTGGCCCTTGGCACCGGCCTGGCCTTGGCCGGCCTCTCTTTCATCGGCCCACCCCTCTTCGCGCTGGCCGATCATCCGGCCCCGGTCCAGGCCCTGGAAAACATCTATTTCAGCACCCTGCTGCGCGGGGCCATCATCCATGTGCTGGGCAGCGCCTTGGCAGGATTTTTTACCGGCCTGGGCCTGACCCGGCCGGTGATGATCTCCCACGCGGCCGGCACCGCCGTCAACATTCCCCTCGACTATTGCCTGATCTACGGGATCGGACCTTTCGCCGAACTGGGTATTTTCGGCGCCGCCCTGGCAACGGTGACCGCTTGGGCCGTAACCACCCTGATGCTGACCCTGGCGGTCTTCTCAAGGACCAATGATCGCATCTACCGGGTTCGCCGATCCCGGCGCCTGCGTCCGGACCTGATCAGGGAGTTGCTGAAGCACGGCGTCCCTGCGGCCCTGCAGATGACCCTGGACCTGGTGGCCTTTTCCTTCTTTGTGCTCATGGTGGGACGCATCGACCGCCACGCCCTGGCGGTGACCAACATCGTTCTGTCGATCAATTCCTTGGCCTTCATGCCCATGCTGGGCGTTTCCATGGGCACCAGCACTCTGGTAGGCCAGGCCATGGGCCGCGGCAATCCGGCCCTTGCCGAGGCCTTCACCCGCCAAACCCTCCATCTGGTCTACATCTACCTGGCGGTGGTGGCCCTTCTGTTTCTGGCGCTACCCGGCATGCTGCTCTCCTGGTTTCGGCCTCCGGACCTCACGCTACCCGAATTCGCCCGCTTGCGCCATGACGGCATTTGGCTGCTGCGCCTGGTGACGGGCTATATTTTTTGCGATGCCCAATACATGATCTACGTGGGGGCGTTGAAGGGAGCCGGAGATACCCACTTTGTCGGGCGGACCGTCGGCCTGCTGTCGATTCTGGTAATGGGGGTCCCCCTGGGTTTCGGGATATCAATTTTCGGCTGGGGACTTTTCGAAGCCTGGGGCTGTGCCACGCTCTTTATTTTTTCGCTCTTTTTCGTCTTTCGCCAGCGATTCAGGACCGGTCGATGGCGGTCGATGCGGTTGGTAGCGGCGAAAAACGGTTGAAAGGTTCGCGCAACGTCTTTTCTGTAAATTCGTTTCGAGCCTACTCGGTGAAGGTGGAGTCAGCTCGGGGGGATTTTTGAAAATTCCCCCCGGATGGCGCCCCCGGGTCATTGAGGAAAGAGTTTGAAGTTGGTGGGTCAGAATCAGTACTCCAAAGGTTCGCCAAAACCAAAAATGGAGGAACGGAAATGACCCACCACGAGGAGAATGCGGCAATCGGGCAG
>Ga0190344_1000707_pt1 | contig 14406 bp, 11 predicted proteins | sample 48721323_MG_FD_161662 | JGI IMG/M metagenome (GOLD analysis project Ga0190344, IMG submission 161662) | Hydrothermal vent microbial mat bacterial communities from Southern Trench, Guaymas Basin, Mexico - 4872-13-2-3_MG | ecosystem: Environmental > Aquatic > Marine > Hydrothermal vents >... | reverse complement strand
CCCAACGCCGAGCATGTGAAGCAGGGAGTGATCGCCAGCCGGATTGCTGCTCACGCCGGAGACATCGCCCGGGGACTGCCCGGCGCACGCGATGCCGACGACGAGATGGGCAAGGCACGCTGCGAGCTTAACTGGAAGCGGCAGTACGAGCTGGCGATGGATCCGGAGCTGGTGCAGGAATGGCGCGGCAAAAGCACTCCCGCCGACGACGATGTCTGCACGATGTGTTCTGAGCTTTGTGCCATCAAGGGGATGCGCCGCGCCCTTTATGGGGATAGTGATTAAGATGAGATACATTGGGATAACGGTTTTTTCTGTGTGAACTTGGATGTTTTCTGAACTGTGGTCTCTGCGGGGTTTTGATTTTAAGACAAGGGGTTTCAACCCCTTGTGGAAATAGCTGTCCGCTTCAGATTTGCAAGGGGCTAAAGCCCCTTGTCTCTGACAAGCGAAGTGAGTAATTATTCAAAGGTCTCGATGAGTAAGTCGGGTTTCTTCCACAGCGATAACTGGAAAACGGAGCGGAGGACGCTCTGGGCGATTGTCGTCCTGGCAGCCGTCGTCGTGTTTATCTTCACGCTGGTTCCCTCAGCGGAACAGGGGCGAGCAGAGCGGTTGCAACGGTTCCTTAGCGTTATTCCAGAGACAGCCGCAACGGCATTTAGTGCCGGAGATTACCAAGCCGCCACTGAGCAGATAAGCCTCGCTTACCGCCGCAACCTTATCTTTCACGAAGAGTTCGAACTGCTCAAGGACGAGGAACTGATCAACCACTTTACTCCAGGTGAAGTGGTTGGCTACTTTGCCAACAACTTCATTCAAGAGGTTATACGATGAAACACCTTAAAGCTGTATCTGTTCTGTTGCTCCTGCTGGTTTCTCTTGGTGCAGCCTGCTCGACCTTCCTGCTGTCAGGCGAGGAAGAGCTGGTCTTTGGGCGTAACTACGACTGGGAGATTGGTAATGGACTCCTCATTACCAACAAGACTGGGGTAGCGAAGCAGGGTCTTGTCTCCGGTGGGGATGAAACCGCTGCTGAATGGATTTCACTTTATGGTAGCCTGACCTTCAACCAGTTCGGGCGCGAGTTCCCGATGGGCGGAATCAACGAAGCCGGGCTGGTGGTCGAGGTAATGTGGATGTCGGAAACAACCTACCCAGAACCCGACGACCGCCCAGCCGTAGCCGAGCTACAGTGGGTGCAGTATCAGCTCGACACCGCCGCCACTGTTGAGGAGGTGCTTGCCTCCGATGAAGTGATTCGCATTTCGCAAAACTCCTACGCTCCGCTTCACTTTCTGGTTGCCGATGCCATCGGCGACTGCGCCACAGTGGAGTTCATCGAGGGCGAGCTGGTAGCTCATCACGGCGATGAACTACTCAGCCCTGCCCTGACCAACAGCACCTACGCCGCTTCAATGACTGATCTGACCGAGCGAACAGATGCCCCAGAGGGCGGCGGATCCCTGGAGCGGTTCTGCCGAGCTTCCGAGATGGTAAAGAGCTACTTACCCTGTCCCTGCTGTGGCAGCGAGGACAACATCACCGAGTACGCCTTCTCGATCCTCGATAACGTCTCCGCCGGGGAGTGGACGCAGTGGAGCATCGTTTATAACATCCCGGAGCGTCGGATTGACTACTTTACCTACGCCAACCAAGAACTGCGTAGCGTGGAGCTATCCAGCTTCGACTTCTCCTGCGATACCCCTGTACTGATTCTGGATGTTAACAGCGGCACCGGCGAGGTTGACGAACTTTTTACCGACTACACTTACGAAGCCAACCGCGAGCTGATAGGTGATGTTTACGGCAGCCTTGGCTTCCTTCAGGGAGTACCGGAGCAGGCCCTCGACGCAATTGCCGCCTATCCGGAGCAGCTTCCCTGTATAAATGTTGAATCGGTTGAGTAGAAAGGAACGCCATGTACAAACTGGTCTTGCTCCGCCACGGCGAAAGCACCTGGAACAAAGAGAACCGCTTCACCGGCTGGACCGACGTTCCCCTCTCCGCGAAGGGGACGGTGGAGGCTCACGCCGCCGGAAAGCTGCTCCTGAGCGAGGGCTACGACTTCGACATCATCTTTACTTCTGTACTCAAGCGAGCCATCAAGACCCTCTGGATCGCTCTGGAAGAGATGGACCGGATGTGGCTTCCGGTGGTTCGCAACTGGCGGCTCAACGAGCGGCACTACGGCGGACTTCAAGGCTTGAACAAGGCAGAGACCGCGGAGAAGCACGGCGAGGAACAGGTTCACATCTGGCGGCGCAGCTATGATGTCCGCCCGCCGGCTCTGGAGCCGACCGACGATCGCCACCCCGGTAATGACCCTCGTTACGCCGCGCTGCCCAAAGGCGACATCCCCGCCTGCGAGTGCCTCAAAGACACGCTGGAGCGGTTCCTGCCCTTCTGGCACAATACAATCGCCCCGACGGTGAAGACCGGGAAGCGGGTGCTGATCGCCGCTCATGGCAACAGCCTCCGCGCTCTGGTGAAGCACCTCGATGGCATCTCCGACGAGAAGATTACCAGCCTGAACATCCCCACCGGGGTGCCGCTGGTCTATGAACTAGACGACGATCTCAATACGCTGAAGCATTATTATCTCGGCGACCAGGCGGCGATTGAGGCTTCGATCAATGCGACGAAAAATCAGGGGAAAGCGAAGTAACGTTAGCCCCTCTCCCCACCCGTGGGACGAGTCCTCTCCCCAGAGGGGAGAGGTAGAGGAATATGGACGAATACTCTTCCAGCATGGTTTTGCCGCACAACGCCGAGGCCGAGCAGGTCATCCTCGGTGCCTGTCTGCACAGCCTGGAGGCACTTACCGAGCTGCTGGAGAGCAACGTCAAGGAGGACGAGTTCTTCCGTCCCTTCCATCGCCGGGTTTTCATAACGCTGAGTGAGCTGTACGACACCTCGGTTCCGGTTCTCGACCTGGTTACGGTGTCCGATGCCCTGCGGCAGAGCAAAGCCGGGCTGAGTGACGAGGAGATGGACTACCTGCTGGAAATCTCCGAGGCGACCTACACAGTTGCCGGGCTGAAGGCATACATCGACATCCTCCGTGAGAAGTCGATTCTCCGTACGCTCCTGCTGACGACCAGTGAGATCAAAGCGCAGATTCACGAGGGCGGCGAGGATACTCAGGCGATTCTGGAGGGAGCCGAACACAGCATCCTCGACATCGCCGCCCGGAAGATGAAACGCTCGGTGGTTCCACTGGGCGAACTGGTGGACGCGGCTCTGCTTGAGCTTGAGTCCATAGTTATCGAGAAGAAAGCCCCCGATGTTGTCAAAACCGGCTTTCCCGACCTCGACGAGATCCTCACCGGGTTTTACAAGAACAACCTGATCATCCTTGCCAGTCGCCCCGGAATGGGAAAGACCGCGCTGGGGTTGAACATCGCCCAGCGAGCCGCCGTGGATGCCAAAGTCGGGGTTGCCTTCTTCTCCTTAGAGATGAGCAACAAGGAGCTGGTGAACCGGATGCTCTGTTCCGAGGCACGGATTGAGTCACAGCGGGTGCGTACCGGACGAATTGATGCCCACGACCTGGAGCGTTTCGATAAGGTTTCCGGTCGGCTCTCCTCCGCTCCGTTCTTTATCGATGACACTCCGGCACTCTCGATTATGGAGCTGCGGGCGAAGTCGCGACGGCTGGTTCGCCAGCAGAATGTCGGACTCATCGTGGTGGATTACCTCCAGCTGATGACGGTCTCCCACCGTCGAATCGAGAGCCGCCAGATGGAGGTCGCCGAGATCAGTCGCTCGCTCAAGCGAATGGCGATGGATCTGGAGGTTCCGGTGCTGGCGATGGCGCAGCTCAACCGTGGACCAACCCAGCGCACCGGGTCAAAGCTGCCCCAGCTCTCCGAGCTGCGCGAATCCGGTGCCATCGAGCAGGATGCCGATGTGGTTATTTTCCTCCATCGAGAGGAATACTATAAAACCACGGAGATGGACGATTCGGGAGCTGCCCCTGAGGAAGAAGGGGGAAGCAAGATGAAGGACTTCCTCAAAGAGGACGGTGCCAGCGTAATCAAGGTTGCCAAGCAGCGTAACGGTCCCGTTGGTACGGCGTTGCTGTGGTTTAAGAAGAAAATCTCCCGCTTCGAGAACGTTGATCCCCGCTATCTCAGCGAGCTTCGCGGAGGGAGCAACCGCGGTAGTAATGATGACGGCGGCGATGGTGGTTATCCCGATTCTGAACCAGAAACAGAGCATAACGAGCCGTTCTAGCGAGACGATGATACCTTTGAATAACAATCTTTCAGTGTGCGTTTCAGCATTGTCTGTGCTACAGCAATTGAGAGGTTTTGACGTGAAGACAAGGGGTTTCAACCCCTTGCAGAAACTGGGATACCTTTCGAATCTGCAAGGGGCTAAAGCCCCTTGTCTATGACGAGCGGATTTGGGTACTTATTCAAAGAAATATTGATGTCAAAGTGAAGATGAAGGAGAACCTTTGCCAAAGACCTTTCAGCAGCGACTCAGCGAGGCGATTGAGAAGAAGAACTCACGGGTCTGCGTGGGGCTGGATCCCCGCTACGCGCAGCTTCCGGTCGAGCTTCGCCAAAAGATAGAGGAAGCCGCCGGGGGCAAAAATGCCCTCGCCGTGGCAGAGTCCTATCGCCTCTTTTGCCGAGGAGTCATCGAGGCGGTTGCTCCCTACGCCGTAACGGTGAAGCCTCAGTTAGCCTTCTTCGAGGCAGCCGGTCCGGCGGCGCTGGCGGCACTGACCGACATCATTGCCTTCGCCCGTTCAAAAGATTTGCTGGTGATTGCCGATGCCAAGCGTGGCGATATCGGTTCCACGGCGGAGGCGTATGCCGCTGCCTATCTGGCGGAGGATTCGCCCTGGCGTTGCGATGCCCTCACCGCCAATCCCTATCTCGGTGGCGACTCCGTCCGTCCGCTGCTAAAGACCGCCGCCGCTAACGGTAACGGCGTTTACCTTCTCGTCCGCACCAGTAACCCCGGAGCCATTGACCTGCAAGATGTTACGCTGGCAGATGAAACGCTGCTCTGGCAGAAGACCGCCGGGCTGGTGAGCGACTGGTCGGCGGAGTTCCCCGGAGCCGTCGGCGCGGTTCTCGGCGCGACTTATCCCGCTGAACTGGTTGATGGTCAGGCAATCATGGGCGACCTGCCGTTGCTCCTTCCCGGTTATGGCGCCCAGGGAGCCACGGCGGCGGACATCGCCCCGGCCCTTACCGGAGCGACTGTGGTAAACTCCAGTCGAGGGATTATCTTTGCCCAGCCCGAAGGCGAAGAGAGCTGGATGGACGCCATCGCCCGTGCCGCCGAACTGATGTGCGATGATCTGAACTCTGCCCCATCCCGGAACTAAGCTCTGCTTCCTCGCGTTAACGAGGGGGCAGTTTGGTTCATTGGATATAATTCGTAGCACGAATTGCGAAAATCGTGCTATTGAAGTGCTATCACAGTAGTGTTATCTTCCCCGCCGCTGGCTTATTGGCAGTTTATTAAGATTAGACCTCAGTAGGCTGGTTGTGTTACTAATACCACACCGCTCTTGCTGAGAGGGCATCTCAAGGTTTTTTTGCAAATCTAACATTTCTGGAGGTTCCATGCGTGCAGTAACCACCCTGTTGTTCGCTCTGCTTCTTAGTTTTTCCGCCTTTGCTCAGTTCGAGTTTGGGGCAGAGATCTCCGCAGTTTTCGGTTCCGACTTCACCCTTGCCGAGGTCGCTGGTACCGCCGACGGCGGCGATGGTGACGGCATCTACTTCGGCTCTCTGACCCTGCGTCCGGCAATGGGCTATAGCCTCGGTGAGGTTGGCAGCCTGGCACTAACCCTCGACGTAAACACCGCCCTGGTCGATGGGATTGACCCCAACGTTGCTCTCTTTGAGGGCTACGGTGCGGTGAACCTCCCCATCGTGGGCGAGCTTTCCATGGGTATCTTTGACTACGCCTGTGGCGACGGCGGACGCTACAACGCCGAGCTGAACGGTATCAACACCGAGGCGTACATCTACGGTGCCGCCCCCCTTGGATTGCGTCTGGGGAATGACTTCGACGGTCTCTCCTACGACCTGATCGTTGGCTCTGGCTACGGTGAAGAAGACAATGACAGTCTCATGACCGGTCTGACCCTCGGTTACTCCGCCGGAGATTTCTCTGCCAGTCTCTATGCCGTTGCCGATTCCCACGCTTACGATGTTCGCAAGCTCTTCTACGATTCCGTCGTATCCCGCTCACCGGGAGTTACCGTCAACAAGGCTCCGACCTCCGCCTGGGGCTATCGGGATTCCCAGTTCACCGACCTGCCGGGAACCAACCACGACCTCCTCCAGACCCTGGCTCTGGGACTGAACCTCGACGGAGCGTTCTCCGAGGCGATGAGCTATCACCTCACCGTGGCGTACCATGCCTACGCCGATATCGACCCCAATGCCTCCGCCGGACAGGAGACCGGGGGCAGCCACCTCTTCCTCTATCCTGAGGTCGGCGTATCTATTGATTGGTTCGACGGTTACGTGGCGGGAATGATTGACAACTGGAGCTCCAGCGACAACGATGGGCTGAACCTCTTCTCGCCCTACGACGGTGCCGATCCCATCTCCACTAACCTCGCCTACGAGGTTTACGCCGAGGCGGGAGTGCGCCTGACCGATGACTTCAAGGTTGCCGTCGGTTGCGGCTATACCGAGCCCAGTGTGCAGGGCGAAGACCTGACTGGCACTACGGCTGACGACTCCATGGATGTCAGCTTCTTTGTTACCCCCGTCTGATCTGGTCTCCCGATACCGAGCTGGGAAAGGCGACCTTTGTCCTCGGCTCGCATTACCGCCAGTGGTTAGTCGAGCTTTACGATGACCCCGCTAGTGCCGATGTCAACGAGAGCCAGGAAATTTCCATTTGGTTCAAGATGGGCGTTTCACTGTAAGCCTCAACTGTACCTACGCAAGGTTTTGTAGGGGCGTATTGCAATACGCCCCTACCCGGTACCTCCTGGATTGTGAGTTGTATGATCGAAGTTGGACAGGTAACCGCCCTGAAGTCGCGCCATCGTGCCGAGGTGCAGCTCATCCGCTCTCAGGACTGCGGAAGCTGTAAGGTCTGCGATATGTTCTACGGCGGCAAGGGCGAGGGCGGTCATCAGCTGATCACCCAGAACAGTATCGATGCCAAGGTCGGCGAGTACGTCCGCCTGGAGATTGAACCCCGCCGGATGATCGGTGCCAGCGCGACTATGTTCCTGCTGCCCATTCTGGCGTTCCTCGCTGGCTACATCGCCGTCATGCTGCTCTTCGGCAGCGGAACCAACGAGCTTACCGCCCTGGCAATCGGCGGCGGTATCCTGACGATGGTGCTGACCTTCATCCCGATCTCCCGCAACGACAAAAAGCGCAAAGAGCCGCTGGTGGTACTCATCGAGAAGCTGGGCGATTACCGCCCGCCAGTGGTTTGTGAAGATGAGCCTGGACAAACCACGTAAGTTTCCGCGTACACGCTCCCGTTGGTCGCTTGGTTTGTATAGTTGCAAAACGATGAACCAGCAGAATAAACAACGCTTTGGGACAAACAGAGACTGTTGCGAAACTCGTAAAACCCTCTGTTGGTGGTTTTGTAGGGGCGGGTGTCCACACCCGCCCGCAGGTGGTCAAAGAACGCCTTGATTTGTCCGTCCGACGATAGAACGGGTCTGCGACCCGTCGGGCGACCGTGGGCGGTCGCCCCTACAACATCAAAATCGTCAAGGTGTCTGCAAGGGTACGGCGCGCCGTGTCCCTACAAATTAACGATTGTTCACAAACAACGCTTATTGATGGTTGCACCTGTTTTCCCTTGTCCTAACCATGAAGACCCCGCCATTCACCTCTGTCTCGCGCAAGCACATACTTTGGGGGAGCCTGCTGGCTCTCCTGTTTTTTAGCACGCCGGTTGTTGCCGATTCCACAATCGAGGAGAGCTACGCCGCCCTGCCCACGGTGGAGCTAACCCTCCGGGGCGATGGCGAGAGCGTGGAATACGCGCTTCCTCAATGGGGTATTCTCCTCGGCAGCGAGACGGTCCTGCTGGTGCAGGAGGACGGCACCGCCACGCCGCTGGCTCCTCTAATTGACTACAGGCTCGACTACGACAACGGTCGGTTGATTCTCCTCAGCGAGCCGCTGCCGCCGTCCCGTTCGCTCCGGGTCAGCTATCGCTATCTGCCGCTGGCGGCGGAGTCGTCGGCACAGGAAGCTGAGGAGCGGCGAAACCTCTTTTCTCGTCGGGGGGAGTACATCGGCAAGGGCGACCGGATTGAGATCAGCGGCTCCAAAGGGGTCGGGCTGAAGCTCTCCAGCGGAAGCGGGCTGGGTGTCGTTCAGTCCCTCGATGTCGCCCTCTCCGGCGAGTTGGCATCGGGGCTGCGCTTCGAAGGAGTTCTCTCCGACCAGGACCTTCCGGTAACCGTTGCCGGAACCACGGCGGAGCTGGAGGAGCTTGATGAGATTCGCCTCTCCGCCTGGACGGAGACCTTCCGCCTCGACCTGGGGGATTACCAACTCGCCCCGACCGGGGAGCGGTACGGTCCCGGCGCGCGGAGTCTGGAGGGGATTCAACTGGGTCTGGATCTGGAGGAGTGGGGAATCTCCGCCCTCTACAGCCAGCCCCGGGGGCTGCTGCACAGCCAGCGGTTCATTCCCACGCCAGCGGTACTCGGTCCGTACCAGCTCCTCGGTCGCAACGGCGAGAGCAACATCATCGTCATTCCCGGTTCAGAACAGGTTTACCTCGACGGTGAGCCGCTAACCCGTGGCAGCAAAGCCGATTACACCATTGACTACGTCCTCGGTCAGCTCACCTTCAACCTGGGGGTTCCGCTTACCCAAAGCTCCGAGGTGCTGGCGCGCTTCAGCTACACCTCGCTGGGCTATCGGCGGAGTCTCTACGGTGGGCGAACACGATTGGGAGCAGAGGGAGCCTCGCTGAACCTCGCTTACTATCACGAGGGCGACGATAAGGAGAACGACCTCTGGGGGCTTTCAGATACCGACCGCACCGACCTGCGCCAGGCGGGCGATGAGCCGCTGGAGCGGGAGCTGACCGGGGAGTACGACTTCGAGTACGTCGGCGAGGGGAACGGAACCCACGAGCTGACCTACAATCCGGCGACGGGGCAGTACTCCTTCGAGGAGTCCCCCGGTGGAGCCTATCGGCGGAGACGCTGGCGGCTGCCATCTCCGGAGAGCCACGGACTGCTGCTGCTTTCGGGAAGATTTACGTCTTTGGATAATCTCTCCCTCAAAGGTGAACTGGCTCTCAGTGATTACGATGCCAACCTCTTCTCCAGCCTTCACGATGCCGACAACGCCGCCCTCGCCTTTCACGGCGAGCTGGACTGGCGGCTTCCCCTCGATCTCGATGGAGGTGCGCTGACCCTGAGCCTGAGCGGCGAACGGCGGGAGGCGAGCTTCCGCGCCCTGCGTCCCTTCGAGAGTTCACCTTCCGAACATCGTAACTGGAACTACGACCCGGCGACCCGCGCCTTGCGAGAACTGGTCAGCGGTCGCCTCTCCTACGGTTTCTCCTTTGGTCCCACGGTCTTCCTCGGTGGCGGCGGACTCTGGCTCACCAACGAAGCAGAACCCTGGGAGTTGCTGAAGAACACGGGCTGGCGCAGGAGCATGGAGCTTTCCACCGGAGTGGATTGGCAACGCCCGATCGGTCTATCTTATCGCTACCTTCGTCAAAGCGGCGAGCAGCTGACCGTCGGCGACTCTGTTACTCCACAGTCATCGACTCCGACCAAAATAGAGACAGAGCTGCACGAGGCGACTCTGACACCGGATCTGGGCATCCTCCAGCCGAGGCTGAGCCTGCTCCACGAAGAACGGAGTGGCGAGCTGGATTACAAAAACCACCGCTACAGCGGTGGCATGACCCTCTTCCCCGAAGAACCGCTGACCCTGGACTACGACCTGCGCTACAATCGCGAGTCCGGGCTGGTGAGCGTCGGAACCCTGACCCATCTGGTCGGCCTGAGCTGGCAGCCAGAGAGCTGGTTCTATCTCAAGACAACCTATAGCCACGAGAACGAGCTGGACAAAGACGAAACCACCGACGGCGGCGAGCTGCGCCTCGACCTCACCCCGTGGCGCGGCGGAGTGGCACTGTCGCTCAACTACGAGCTGGGGCGAAGCTGGAGCTACCCGCTGCTGGAGCAGTACGTTTACGCCGCCGATGGCAACGGTTCCTGGCGGCGGGAGGAGGATCCCGACGACCCCACCGACTGGATCTACATCTTCGATCCCGGCGATCCCGAAGCCTTCTACGAGCGACGGCTGCTTCCCGCTGGAGAGCCGTTGCGCTCAATCAACGCCGCTGCCTCGGCTTCACTGAAGCTGATTCCGCGCAGCATCTTCAAAGAGGACTGGGCGCGGCTCTTCGAGTTGGAGCTATCCGCCAGCTTTAACGACGAAGGTGAGGGCGAAAGCACCCTCGACCGCGCGCTCTTCCAAAAGATTCTTACCGACAGCAGCCGCTACGGAAACCTCCAGACCAGTGTCCGCCTGGTTCTCTGGCCCACGGCAAGCTGGGGACGACTGACTCCCTCCTTCCACTGGAACAGCGGGCGGGATCGCCGGATTCACCCTCGCGACGAAGCCTGGGGCGAGCGGGAATATGCCCTCGACCTGCGGGTTAACCTCAGCGATAATCTGCGCCTGCTGGCGAGCGGCAGCTTCGAGCAGGAATGGCGGCAGGGCGCGCTCTCTTACTTTGGAGCCAACGATTCCGACCGTCAGCTCACCCATAGCCGTGCCTGGCTGGAGCCGCGCTACGTCAGCGGAGCCTGGCGACCGCGACTGCGCCTCGGCTGGGAACTTACCCAACAGGATTCCGCCGGGGGACACTCCACCCTGACCACCCTCGAACTGACCCCCACCCTGCTCCTGCACCTCGGCGAGCTGGGCAGTCTGGAGCTTTCCTACCGCTGGCGGCAGCACAGCCTCAGCGGTCCGCCGACCACGGAGTCCCTGCTCTACCGCCGACCGGGAACCGACCATCGCTGGCAGGCGACGCTGAACAGCCAGCTCGACTACGGACTCTCCCTGCGTTTCTCCTACATCGGCGAAGCTGAACCGAACCGGGAAACCGTCCACCGAGGCGAGGCGTCAGCGAGGTTGTTCTTCTAGCAACGCGGTGCGTTTTCACGACTCGTCGGATGTTCAACGATTTAGCTGCGCAATGTTCTCTTCGCAGATTCAACGTTCGTTGAGAATAGCCCCCCTCCCTTAATCCCTCCCCCCAGTGGGGGGAGGGTAAGTATTTTGCGCAATCGCTGAATTAAAAAAGGGCGAAGACCAATTTCACAGCATTGGTTCGCCCCTACGGAATGGAGATAATGTAATTCGTTACAAGGGGTTAATGTAGGGCGGGCATTTTAATGCCCGCCGTAGCTTTGTCATGGATTGAGATTTCACTGGACATTACCCAATGACAAATTCGCGGGCCGACCTGAAGGTCGGCCCCTACGTAACACCTTGCGGATGTTCAGAATACGCTGGCAGGGGCGGAACGATTTTCTATGAAACAGGTGTCCGCTCTTGCAAATACAAAAGGGCGAAGACAAGCTTCGCCCCTACAAGGCAATTTGAACATTCTTCAGGTTTTGTAGGGGCGTATTGCAATACGCCCCTACGGCAACGACTCCATATTGTTGCCTAATCTGCTTCGCCGTTGAGGAAAAAGGCGGCGATCTTGAACATTCCGTAACGGGTCAGGCGACCGACCAGGGTAATGGTCAGCGACCGATAGGTCAGCTGGAGGACGGAGTAGTTGGCGGAGCGGCTGAGGTACACCTTGTGCGAGCCGAGGGAGATCTCCCGCCCGATGTGGTGGGTAAGCTCCGCTTCCTCGAAGACCGAAAGCCCCTCGATGCCGTCGGAATAGGATAGATGGGTAGCTGGTGAGCCGTCCTCGGAATCGGTGAGCATGGTATCGATCAGGCGGAAGCCACCGGGCAGCTCCTCGGCAATCAGGGCGGTGAACGCAAGCTCTTCGCCCAGGCTGATTTGGCTTATCGAGCGGGAGGGCGCGCTCTCCTCCACAATCGGCGCGCCGAGGCTCTCGGCATCGAAGATGTCGTCGTCAACAGTGTTGTTGAACTCGATCCAGGAGAAGCTGCTGGTAACGGCGGAGTGGGCGAACTCTTCCTTCGAGGAGAGCGGCAGATAGTTCTCCGCGTCAACCAGAATTATGCGGCGGGGGGTGAAGTTGTCGTTAGAGAAAACCTTGAGACGATAGGCATCACGCCCGGCGATGCTAAAGCCGGTCTCCAGGGAGACGGTGTAGTTGGCAGCGATCAGCTCCTTGCGCTCACTGAGCGACAGGGAGAGAGAGAGCCGCTGTGGTGAGGGAGAGCAGACGGTTATATCGAGGTGGGGGTCGTAGGAGTAGAGGCTGCCGCCGTCGTCGATGATGATCCTGTCCCGCATCGAGGGCGGCGAAAGGTAGTCGGTGCGGCTAACGCCCTCCGCCTGATAGGTGATGAGCATCTCCAGCGCCTCGGCGTTGGAGCCGTTGTACATGATCAGCGTCTTCTCGCCGACGTAATCCGTCGCGGACCAGTCGGAGAGGCTCCGCGCCAGTACATCAACGGCGTCCAGGGCAAAGCCGGGAAGCCCGAAGAGGAGGATGGTGCCTAAAATAATGAGTGTTAGTTTACGCATCTGTTTCTACGGTTATGGTGTGGTGCGGTTGGTTAGCTCTCGTCGTGGTATAAACGCATAGTCGGGGGTGGAGGTTCCACTTTCAACGCATTGTGAAGATTAAAACACAGGGGAGGCTTCTCAGCTTCCCCTGTGTAGTTTTGGTCGGGACGCGGCGAGCTGGCTATTCACCGCCTGCCGTCGCGTTGCTCTCGAAGAACTCTTCCAGATTCAGCGGCTTTTCTTCATCGTCGGTATCATCCGCAGGTAACGGTGGCAGTCCAGCCGCTGTTCCGGGGGGGGCTGCTCCCGCTGAGACCAGAGAGAAGTCCGCCTCGGAATAGAAGCTATCCTCGGAAATCTCTGCCGCTGCCATCCGGCTCGGTTCGCTTGCCTTGGCGATTGCCTCGTCGGCGACCACGTGGCGAGAGATGACATCGTCGGAGTTGATGGCGACCTCGGAGTTGGCGAGGTGACTGGTCAGGTAGTTACCGGCGGTCTGGGCGACCGGCTCTGCGGCAGGGATAATCTCTTCAGACTCTGTAATTACCGCAGCTTCATCACTGGCTGACTCCGCCGCAACGGCAGCGGTGGTAGTCTCCGTGGTTGTGGAGCCAGACTCTGTATCGAAGTCGAGGATGAGGAAGGCGGCTCCCACAGCGGAGACGAGGAGTCCGGCAGCCAGGGCAAAGCGGAAGCGGGGAACCAGCGAGCGGCGGGATTCAGACTCCACCTCGACCCGACCGCTGCGGCACTGCCGAAGAACCTCGTCGCTGAAGGAATCTGGCAGGCGATAGTTCACACCGCCGACCAGCCGCTTCATCCGATGCAGCTCCTCAAGCTCTCCCCGGCAACCAGCACAGTCTGCCAGATGCTCGGTGAGTTCCTGGTTTTCATCACGCCCAAGCTCGTTATCGAGATGAGCAGAAAAAAGAGATTTTGCACGACAACAGTTCAATCTAACTCCTCTGCAACGCCAAGCGTTGCATCTTGCTTTCGCGGCTAACGGTTTGGGTATGATTGAGGATCGATTACTCAGCACCAATCGCCGGACCCCTCAAACGTATTACCCTCTTCGGCGATGATACCGTGTTCGGGATAGGTTTTCCGAATACCGTCATAGATTAGCTCCTCGCAAAAGATGTCCACTTCGGTTACGAGGTCGGAAACGTCTTTTTCGTCGTAATCGAAATCGCCCAGGAAGTTCTTCTCGATATGCGACGCGACCGCAGAACCCAGTACCTTCGCGAGCAATAAGTATTCGTCGTATATTTCCCGACAAGGTTATTCCTCTTTTTGCGAGGAAATACGAATGTTATATTATTCGTGAGCTTCGTTGACTTGTCAAAGATTTTAAGGCAGGTTGCTTTTAACGGGAAATCATTTCCGCGCTACTATAGTAACCAGATCGTCGGCGCACTTGTCCTTCACCCCGCCCAGAAGCGGGTAGAACTCTATCTCGGCGAAGCCGCACTCTTCCAGAAGCGATTTATAGCGGTCAGTTTGATAGGCTTGCATACTCTGCGCCAAAACGGTTGCTTTCCCTGTCTTCGCGTCTACAACGATATACCGCTTCGTAGCAACTTCGTGAGATTCGTCCCAGAAGTTCTCCTTAAGGCAGATATGCGGCCGGTCGGAAAACAGTCCGCCCTCGGAGGTAAACCAGGAACGGGACTCGTTGCCCTGCGATTTGATCGCTTCGTAGCTCTGCGCTTCCAGCAGGAGTATCCCGTCAGGGGCG
>Ga0190344_1000706_pt1 | contig 14420 bp, 11 predicted proteins | sample 48721323_MG_FD_161662 | JGI IMG/M metagenome (GOLD analysis project Ga0190344, IMG submission 161662) | Hydrothermal vent microbial mat bacterial communities from Southern Trench, Guaymas Basin, Mexico - 4872-13-2-3_MG | ecosystem: Environmental > Aquatic > Marine > Hydrothermal vents >... | reverse complement strand
CCTTGTGGTTGCCCTTGGTTGTAAAATACAGGTTTATTTGTGCTTCAGTACTTAAAATAAATAATAGGATAGAACGCAGATGACGCAGATGATGGCCTGATTTACGCTGATATTTAATCAGCGTCAATCATGACAATCAGTACAATCAGCGTTCTATCAGTTTTTATATTCATTTTCCATTAAAAAAAATTTCAAAAATGAAACATTTAACAAGCAGATTTAAACTCATTTTTTTAATCATCTTATGCTTTTCGCCGACAATCGCAACCGCTTCGACAACGACAAATGAGATCAAATATGTTTTGCGAAATCTTGATCAAACCCAAAATCAATGTCCAGAGTTATTTGATGCTTTCCCAGAAGGCGGGATGCGGATATTTTATTGCCATGTCAAAACCTTTCTCAGTTATAAGAGACTGCAACGACTGGCTCCCATGTCGATTTTTATTAAAGGCCCGCATAGCAAAACGCTTTTGAATTTGAAGAACAAAACCGACTTTGGTTATTACAATAAGGCATTTGTGATTTGGTTAAGAAATCAATTGAGTTCGGCAATCAAAACGAGACGATTTAAAAAATCAACCCAATCGGTTTATCATGAATACATTCAATCGCTGGCAAGAACGTATTATATTGTCCATGAACAGCTGATACTCGATCCCGCTTATCTTCAAGATGAGGTTGATCAGTATTTGAAGTTAATAGAATTTAACACTTTACCAGAGTATTACGTCAATAGGTATTATGAATTTGCCGACTTATTTGATCAAGGGTTTAATGGCGATGTTGTTAAAGGCGCAGTCTTGTTTTGGATTCGGCGCGTGATAGATGAGACAGAAGCCGAATTTTTTCTCGGTTTAGAAACGCTGTTAAAGGCTTATGATGCTCATTTTATAGATCAAATTCATTGCGAACACCCTGAATTTGCGACTGAACCCATGGAATGTGCCCAACTGAATAATCAAATCGCTGAACAAAAATTAAAGCAAGTTTATCAACGACTTAGGCGTAAATTGGATAAGCAAGAGCGCAGAAAACTGCAAAAATCACAACAAGCTTGGATTCAATTTCAAGATCACAATGTTGAATTTTGGGGCTTACCTTATCAGGATGAACCAGACGAAGCGATTGAGAAAATCAACATCAAAACCAAGCTCACTCAAGCCCGTACCCAAGAATTGGAATCTTTTGAAAATAAATGGATAATGGGTTATGAATAATTGATTATACCTTTAAATTTTTTTATTATTTCGCCACGGAAAAACACGGAAAAACACGGAAAAATTCATTCCGTGCTGTGTTTTTCCGTGGCATAATAAAAATAATCTTGTTATTGGAGAAAAATACTATGACTGAAACTTATTATCGCTATCACGTCTTTTTTTGTACCAATCAACGTGCTGAAGGTGAGCGTTGCTGTCAAAACCATAATGCACAGGCCATGCGTGATTATTTAAAAAAACGCACGAAAGAATTAGGAATAGTTAGTGCGGTGCGTGCCAATAGTGCAGGTTGTATGAATCGTTGTCAACAGGGCCCCGTGATAGTCGTTTATCCAGAAGGCATATGGTATACCTATCAAAATCAAGCCGATATTGATGAAATTTTGTCGGAACATTTCCAAAATGCGGCGTTTGTGGAACGTTTGCGGATAACGGGATGATTGAAGGATTGTAAGTACTGAACCATAAATTTTCAGGTATATTTAAAAAAACAGAAAGGGGTTGTAAAATACCTGTTTATTTGTGCTTCAGTACTTAAAAACCTGACAGGTTTTAAAAAACCTGTCAGGTTTAAACTTATATAAATATTTATTTTCTGTGGCACTCTGTGGTACTCTGTGTACGCCGTAAAGAAAAAAAGCGTCTGATCAAACTGATAGGTGGTAAGGTTTTAATCCGCATTAATATACCATTTTGGTAGTCTATTTAGAATTCAGATAATTGTTCAATCCTCTCCATATTGATACCAGTGGCTTGTGCAATGTGTTCTTTGCTGAAGTGGCCTATTTTCAGCAGGTTACAGACAATCTTTTCCGCTTCTGTGAGTTTCAGTTCCTCTGGCACGGGTACACGACTGGCTTGTTCAAACTGGATTGGAATAATATGGGTATAAATCCGTTTCCCTTGAATCACTTCTTCAAAATTGAGTTTATCTTTTTCGGTGTGTTTTTGGCTGAAAACCACATAATATCCTTCCACAAGTGCTTCGGATTTCAGATATTCTGCCAATTGCCCTTTGCCTCTTTTGAAATAAGTCACATCAGAATACGCTTTTGTTTCAATAAGGTTTGATTGGCCTTGGTAGCGGATCAGAATATCGGTTCGGCCTCTTCCAGAAGGTACTTCCACATAAGTTTGCCCACCAAGACGCTGAATAAAAAAATAAAGAAAACCATCTAAGGAATAATGCCAAGCCCCTTCTTTCAAATGCTCCGTATCAAAGGCCCGAAAACCGCGCCGACGCACATAAGCTCGGTATGCTTTCAGCAACTCATTGACGTTTAACTCACCTTTTGGAGTAAGATATTGATTGATCGTCTCATGAGGCGAATTGATAAAATATTGCGTTTCTCCGTTTATCAATGGACGAAACGTGGTAATGAGTGCCTTTTTGTAGAGTGGCACCAAGATATCAGTGTTTCCATTTCCCTTGTCAATCACACCATTAGCATACAAAAATGCCATATCTGGTTCGTGAATGGAGAAAGGCAATGGCTCTTCGTTGAACAGCAATTTCAGCATGAAGGATTTTTTCTTGCGGGCTTTTTGAACAATATTGATGATATTTTTATCAAACCGTTCCGTTAAAAAATGCTGTTGGGCTTGATAATAATCTTCCATCGTCACGGGTTTGCCGCGATTAGTCGCTAATTTTTCGACCAGATAAGCACACAAGCCACAAACCAGTCCGGGTTGGCCTTGGGTATTGTCATAAATCGCTTTGATGGCAGGATCTTCAAAAACCTGTTTGGATTCAAAAACATATTGCCGGATCAGTGAACCGACTTCCTCAAAACTAAAGTAGGGAATTTGTAATTCCTCAGCAATATTAAACGGCGAGGCTTCAGAAACGACTAATTCTGCAAGGGTACTCACACCCACTAAGATTAATGAATGGAGCCCATAATATTCTTTTTGATGATAGATTTGCCGAAAAGTGTGCATCACTTCGCTTAACACACAATCAGGAATACCTTCAAATTCATCAATCACTAAGACAAGAGGTTTAGACTGCTCAGACGTTTTTTCAAAAAAATGATCCAAGCTAATGGCGCTATGGATGAAGAGTTGAGATTGAGTCTTAAGTCCACGGTGAAGTTTATGGTTTAACGCTTGATAAAATTCCTCTTTTGAGGCGGTTTTCAGATTTTCAAAACTGATCCAAACCGTTGTAAAGTCTTTCTCAAGCTCATTCAGCAGCAGTTTGAAAAAGGTGGTTTTGCCAGCTTGTCTTGGCGCAAAGAGGGTCAAAAAGCGACCCTTTCTCACCTTTTTTTGCGCGTCGAGCATTAAGGCTTCACGCATGACAGTGTAATGTAGAGCGGGATCACAAGGCCCGCTGGTGTTGAATTCGCGCATAATGAAAAAAAAAGAACTACAGGGATTCGTTATAAGAAAGGATAAGTCAAAACCTTGAAGGTTTTCACACTCTTAAAATCAGTCGTCTATGTTAACTCTCCAGTGCTTTGTCAAAAAAATGGCAACTGGCCCGCAACATAGAGTTCGTCAATGATATTGAGTTTAACACTTACCACCTATCAGTTTGCAAATTATATCAAAAGCACACACATTTACAGTGTATTTAATCTGATAATATTATTTAAAAATCATAGACTTATTCTCTGTGGTACTCTGTGTTACTCTGTGTTCGCCGTAAAGAAAAAAAAGTATCAGGCCAAACTGATAGGTGCCAGTAGTTTAACATAACCTGCTTGACAACCTCTATCAAAAGTTGCATTCATAATTCAAAATGGCGATCAAAAAAATTGAAGTGTTATTTGTTAATGTCTAATGTCTAATAATCTTACCCCTATCAGCGAAGACTGGTGGGCTGCAAAAACACGCAGGGAGCCCTACAGAAAATTTACCCCTATCAGACTGGTGGGCAGCAAAAACACGCAGGGAGCCCTACAGAAAATTTACCCCTATCAGACTGGTGGGCAGCAAAAACACGCTACCCACCATTTCACGCTAAAGTTTCGCGGAGCGAAACTTTAGCGTGAAATACAGAAAATGTTAAAAGATTTATGCGTACCTACTTATAAGATTTGTGTTCATGTATAATCATTAATAGCTACAAATCATAATTCGCTATTCGCTAATAGCAAAATCAATAATAACAAATCAATTCAACTTTAAATTATAGGTGTTAATAGGACTATGCTTTTTACACGTATTGAAAAAATCGAGTTGCCAGAAACGGCGGAAGTGGGTAAAGGGTTTACGGTTGTTATGGCTGTCAATGGTGAAGCGCCCTTCGTTCAACTCATTGTGCGCCACAATGGCGGTTGGGAATGGATTGTCAAAGGCCAGTATGTGACTGATGAAGGACAAGGCCGTTATCGTTTTGACGTTCCCCCTGAAGCTTATCATGATGGGATAGCCTATTTACAAATCGAAGGCTGTCGTGTTGCTGATATTCATGCCTCGCGTCCAGAAAATTGGATCAAAACGTTCCGCGATCTCCAGATCGTAGGCAACCCCACTTCTCAATCGGCCCAACAATCGGCCCAACAATCGCAACCCAAGCATTTTCCAAAACTCTCTGTCACTTTGGGAGACTCTAACCAGCCGGTTATCTATTTCGGTATTCACAAGCACATGCACCAACCTTATTACAATGCCACCGATATGGATTACTGGGATGGTGATAAGGATAGTATTTTTGGTCAACGGGGAGGCCCTTATACCCATTTTATTGCCGCAGCAGTGCATCAATATATTGAGGGCGGCTTGGCCCATGCTGGCTTATCAACAAGCTGGTCAGGTTCCTTGATTGAACAACTTCATCGTTGCAATGAAACTGGGCGAGGGCAAGGTGCTTTTGGTAACTGGCATCATGCACTCCGTGATCTGGCCGGGGCGAAAACCGCATTGGGCAATCCCCGAGTTGATTTTAGCGCCTTCGGCTTTTTTCATCCGCTAATGCCCCTGATTCCAGCGCGTGATATTGTTGGCCAAATTGAATGGCATCGTCGAATTATTCGCGACACCTTTGGCATCGAAGCCAGTGATGTCATGTTTCCACCGGAAACGGCTTTTCAGCCTCACATGATTCCGGCCCTAAAACAAGCTGGTATAACGGCCATTCTCTATGATTCCATTCACCACTTCCGTGCTTGTCAAGATTACCCTTATGCGGGGAGTAGCGAGGGCATGTTGCCACCCAATCCGGCCGATCAGATCAATCCACCCGTTAATGATTGGCTGCACTTGCAGAACATCTGGGCACCTAGCCAGATTTCGCCGCAGTTATTAAAACCGTGCATACTCTATTATACTGATCATCAAGGAAAAGAGCATGAAATCATCGGCGTACCGGCGGAGCGTTATTTGGGTAATGAAGATGCGCGTGGCGGGTATGGCGCTTTACAATATGAGATGGTAATGGGGCAAATTCACGATCAACTTCACCAAACCAACAGCTATGATCCAAAACATCCTCCCTTTTTCGTACTCCATTCAGATGGCGATAATTATGGTGGCGGGGCCGACAGCTACTATACTTGTAATACGGCCGGCTTAGTCAAAATGTGCCAAACCGATTCCCGTTTTCAACTGACTACGATCAAAGATTACCTGCAACGCTTCCCCGTTGATCCCAAAAATCGGGTTCATGTTGAAGCAGGTTCATGGGCAGGAGCCGATAATGGCGATCCGCAATTTACCAAATGGTTTTCATGGGCAGAAAAAGACTATTCACCTGATTTAAACAGCTGGGCCGTTTTAACCGCATTACAAAATGTCGTTTATTCCCTTGAAGATGCCGGCCAAGAATCGGGCATGATAGAGGCCTTGAAACGATTGCTCTATACGGCCGAAACCAGTTGTTATTGGTATTGGACAGGGCAAGACGTATGGGATGCACAAGTTACCAATGCCGCCAATAAAGCGATAGACATGGCACAAGGCGCGATAGATAACCTATTGCGATCAAATCGCGATAAAACAGGCCCAACCATTTTCGTCCCTTGGGTACGCCCAGCGAATCCAGGTGGAAAAGATTGGGGACAAGGTGGACTAGCAGATGCCACCCGTGAAGCGACTTTTCGCACCTTAGTCCACGATATATCAGGCATCAAAAAGGTGACACTACACTATCATGATGGCAAAAGCGGTTCCAAAAAACAGATTGAAATGCAAAACAACGGCCCTTATCCCTCACGTATCAATCCCTCAATCATTGCAACCCAATATCAAGCGATACTGCCAGCCGGTACCGGAAATATTCAGTACTTTGTAGAAGCCAGCGATACGCGAGGAAATGTTGCTTATAGCCCCGTCGGACGAATTCATATTGCGTAGGAACAAAAAACGCTTTGTATTTATTGTTCCTGCCCCTGAATTTAAATAAAATGTAGGGTGGGCAAGTGTTTTTGTTGCCGGCCCCTTAAATTAAAAAAAAATGTAGAGTGAGCAAGTGTTTTTGTTCCAGTGATGATGGTGGGCAACAAAAACCCGTTACCCACCCTACAAGGGAAAACCAGGAAAAATTAAAAAGGAGAACCTTAAATGTTCAAACACTTATGGGCATGCCTCTTATTGATTGTAATGGCACAAGCCATTCAGGCAGCGGCATCAACGCCTCAAGTCGTCGCGACAATCAAACCCATTCACGCCCTAGTCAGTGGCATAATGAAAGGTGTAGAAACCCCATATTTATTATTACCCGGTGGAGAATCACCCCATCGTTATAGTTTATATCCCTCACAAGTCAGGCGATTACATGCCGCCACGCTAGTGATATGGGTAGGGCCTACCGTAGAAAGCTTTTTAGAAAAAACCTTAACAACACTCAGTACCTCAACCCAGATTTTGCGTTTAATTGACATACCAGGTTTAACCCGATTGAAAGTACGCAAAGGCAAGGTTTGGGAAACCCATCATTATCATGTCGATGCTGATCATCACACTGATTTTGAAATCGATCCCCATATTTGGCTCTCACCTGAAAACGCCAAAATACTGGTACAAACGATAGCCCAAACCCTGATAAAAAGGGATACCAACAATGCCGAACGCTACACCGCAAACGCGACACGTCTGATTAAACAACTGGAACAACTTGATCAGGATTTAAAGCAAGAATTATCGGCCGTCAGAGGCATACCCTTTTTAGTCTTCCACGATGCCTATCAGTATTTTGAACAGCATTATGGACTGAAAGCAATCGGTGCTGTCAGCTTATCCTCAGAAATCCGTCCAAGTGTAAAACGTTTATATAAATTAAAGAGACAGCTAAAAAGGCATAAAATCCATTGCGTTTTCAGTGAACCCCAATTTGAATCAGCCTTAGTGGATACCCTCATAGAAAACAGTTCAGCACAGCGCGGTATACTCGATCCATTAGGGGCAAAATTACCAGCAGAAACAAAGAGTTACTTGACCCTGTTACGCAATATGGCTGACTCCATTAAGGAGTGTTTACAGACGGGTAATTAATAATTAATCTTTGCCTCTCTTGCATTATTTATCTCACGCTTCGAGCCAAGGCGCAAAGGTGCTAAGTTATTATTTATACTTAGCGTCTTAGCGGCTTTGCGTGAGCAATATAAATCGAAACAACACCAAAAGCGAATCATCGCACAACACCAAAAGCGAATCATCGCACAACACTAAAAGCGAATCATCGCACAACATAGTGGATCATAAGTCATGGCAAGTCCATCTGAAAAACTAGCTGAATCTCTTGACGTTCTTCACACCCTTCAGGAACGTGGCTTAGTCGCCATACGATCCGCTGCTCTAACGCGAACTCATCGGGAACGTTTATGTCAAAACGGCTTTTTACAGGAAGTGCTTAAAGGTTGGTATATCCCCTCTCGTCCAGATGAAGCGAGTTTTGAAAGCACCGCATGGTATAGTGCTTTTTGGCCCTTTTGTGCGGCCTATCTCCAACATCTCAAAGGCAATGACTGGTGTCTATCGCCAGAGCAATCTCTATCACTCCATGCGGAAAACTGGACAGTACCCAATCAATTACTAATCCGATCTACTAAAGCTCGCAATAATATCACTCAATTACCACACGGCACCTCATTACTCAATATCCGCGCTTTGATACCAAAAGACAATGAACTGATAGAAAAAAGCGGACTGCGCCTGTTCTCACTACCAGCCGCCTTAATAAATTGCTCATCCCGATATTTCACGCAAAATCCTAATGATATACGTGCGGTACTATCAATAATAAGTGATGCCTCCGAAATTCTTGAACAATTATTAGAAGGAGGACATAGCACTATCGCAGGACGATTAGCGGGTGCTTTTCGTCATATTGGCCATAAGCGTATTGCTGACGATATTATAAATACCCTGTCTGCTGCTGGATATGATGTCCGAGAAAATGATCCCTTCGATTCGCCAATGCCGATATCCTTGCCCACACGAGAACACTCACCTTACGTCAATCGCATTCGCTTGATGTGGCATGAAATGCGGGAAAAGATTATCGAGCGTTTCCCAAAAGCCCCCGGATTACCCAAAAATCGTGAAGCCTATCTCCAACAGGTTGAAGAGATTTATATCACAGATGCCTATCATTCTCTATCAATTGAAGGTTATCGTGTCAGCCCTGAATTGATCGAGCAAGTGCGTCGCGGCAACTGGAAACCAGATACAAATGAGCATGACCAAAAGAACCATAATGCATTAGCAGCACGCGGATACTGGCAAGCCTATCAATCAGTGCGAAAAAGCATCGGAAAAGTGCTACACGGTGAAATACCCGGTACGGTTGTTGATAACGATCATCGCACTTGGTATCGGGAAATGTTGACACCGGGCGTAACGGCCGGTATTCTGAGCCCTGTCGATCTAGCGGGTTACCGTAATGGAAACATTTACATCAGAAATTCTATGCACGCACCACCAAGCAGAGAAGCAGTACGCGATGCCATGCCCGCCTTTTTTGACTTATTGCGTCAAGAACAAGAAACCTCAGTTCGAGTCGTGCTAGGCCATTTTATTTTCGTGTACATTCATCCCTATATGGATGGCAATGGACGAATGGGACGGTTTTTAATGAATGTCATGCTGGCAAGTGGAGGCTATCCTTGGACAGTTATCCCATTGGAAGAACGCAATGTCTATATGACAGCACTAGAAGAAGCCAGTATCAACCAGAATATCGCACCCTTTACTGATTTTATAGCCATTCTGGTTAAATCCGGATTAAAAAATATGACTACACCTAAATATCCGTCTTCAAATTGAAGGCCCAATTTTCGTCCAAATTTATTTTGCAATTGGAGGAGGCCCAATTGGAGTGCAAAATTTATTTTGCAACGGCCCAATTGGAGGCCCAATTGGAGTGCAAAATTTATTTTGCAATTGGAGTGCAAAATTTATTTTGCGAAGGCCCAAAGCTTCCATTATTTAAGCTATTTACGTTCCAACTTGAGTTTGCCTGATAACTGATAACTGATAACTGATAACTGATAACTGATAACTGATAACTGATAACTGATAACTGACCAGAGAGAACAATTATGCCAGAAGAAGACTTACCAGAGAAAATTTCTGAAGCATTACAAGAGGAAACGGAGATATCACCTGAGCAAAACCACTTACCCAGCTCAACCCAACACTTTCTAAAATCTTTTAAAGACGTGTCAGAAGCGCATGATGCCGATATACTTTATTTCTGTGGTGATATAGAAAAAGAGTATGCAGATGAACTCATTGCCGCTTGTCGAGATTCACAACACAGCAATGTCTTGTTTTTTCTCACCACACTCGGCGGTGATCCAGACGCGGCCTATCGCATCGCACGTTTTTTACAAGAAACATACGAAACCTTCACAATATACATAGATACACTGTGTAAAAGTGCCGGTACGCTGATAACACTGGGGGCTGACAAAATCATTATGTCAGACACGGCCGAACTGGGCCCATTAGATGTTCAGATTATGAAAACGGATGAACTCAACCAACGTAATTCTGTGCTAGATTTAATGATAGCATTCGATTATCTTCAATCGTTTTCATTAGACACACTTGAAGAAACCGTCATGAGGCTTGTGGAAAACAGTGAAGGTCAAATTTCCACAAAAAGTGCTTTAGAAGTCGCATCCCATGTTGCAACGAACTTATTTGCCCCAATCTATGCCCAAATCAATCCGACAACATTAGGGAGTAATCAACGCTCAGTGCAAATTGCTCGCAAATATGGCGAAAGATTAAATCGGGGTAATTTACAAGCTGATGCCTTGAAACTACTTGTAGCCGGTTATCCCTCACATAGCTTTGTCATTGATAGACAAGAGGCCAGAGAAAAATTGTTTGAAGTTGTGCAAAACGCTTCCAAAATGGAAGAAAGATTGGCAAGACATCTGAGTCAACTTTATGATTTACAAAATGATCAGACATTCGTTATCAATGTCACCCAATATTTTGTCACTGAGACACCAACATAGAGGATGACAAACATGAAAGAAAATTTTTACCACGAGATATACAAAATACGCCAAGGAAATCTCGTCAAGCGCCTCCCTTGGTATAAGGAAAAGAGAAAAAAACGCACAACAAAACCCATTCGTGAACCGTTTGATATCCGCGAAAGCGTGACAAAAAACATCAACCCTTCCGATATTGTTTAAACCCGTCATTTGCGCCTCTTGCGCCTCTTGCGTCTCTTGCGTTAAAATTCTTTCTCAGTTCTAAATAACCCACAATTCATCAGGAAACAAAATGACAAATCGCATACAAAACAAGATATTATACAGCCTTATCGCTGTTCACATTGGGATCGGCCTTGCCGCATCCCAAACCCAAGCCCAATCGACAACCGCTCCTCAAAGAGCTGTTCTACCCACGCTTGTGCCAGATAATGCTCACCCCCCATTAGATATTGATATTCAATATCGCCACCGTCGCAACCAAAACGAAGAGTTCAAAAAACTCAATGACGGCGACACCTTATACTCCGGTGATCAGTATCAAATTATTTTCACCCCCACCTCAACCACCTATGTGTATATTTTCCAAAAAGGCTCTTCTGGCAACCTCTACCAGTTGTTTCCCATGACTCAGTTTAATAGCGTCGTCGTCAACAACTTTAACCCCGCGCAACCCAATATCACTTACTTTATCCCCGCGCAAGACAAATCCTTTTACTTGGACGAGCGCATGGGTGAAGAGAAGATTTACATCATCGCCACTCGCCAACCGGATAAACAACTTGAGAACCAATATCAACAAGTGCTGATTGCCCGGCGTGGGCGTAGTGCGGCCCAAGTTCAAACGGCCCAATCCCGTTTGCAAAGCGCAATACAAATGCGGGATCCCGCTGGCATCATCACGCACTCCCCCCATAATCCGCCACCCAAGATGGATGAACACGCTTTTTCTCAGATTTGGCAAAGATTAGAAATCTGTGAAGGCTGTGTCAATACACTCACATTTCGTCATCGCTAAGCAGGAGAAAACAAGATGAACTTTTCAAGTCACACTTTCAAACGCTGGTTTATCCCTAGCCTATTGATATTATTCAGCTTTGGCAGTGTATCTGCCGCTGATTTCAAAAGGCCATCACAACGTGATCCAGCAGGTATCGTGTCCCACTCAGTTTCAGATACACCGGAACACGCTTTGCCCACGGTTTCGAGTTCACATGGACAACAGATCGTGTCATCGTACACCGGCAGCTATGCCCTCCTAATCGGTCAAAGCCAATACACCAAAAAATGGTCAAATTTGGAGAGCATTCCTAGGGAATTGGATCAAGTTGAAGAGGTGTTGATAAAACAAGGCTTTCACGTTGAAAAATACTTGAATCTCAATGCGGAACAATTACGCGCTCGTTTTAGAGTGTTTATCAACCAACACGGTTTTGATGAAGACAACCGCCTATTGTTTTTCTATTCAGGGCATGGCTATACGCGCAAAGATAAAGGTTATATCGTTCCAACTGACGCACCGAATCCCGATTTTGATGAAAAAGGGTTTTTACGAAAAGCGCTGACAATGAATGAAATTCTCGCCATGGCGCGGCGGATGGAAGCCAAACATGCCCTGTTTTTATTTGACAGTTGTTTTTCGGGAAGCGTGTTTAAAGCGAAGGCATTGCCGAAAATGTCGCGACAAATCAGTAAAATGGCTGAATTACCAGTACGTCAATTTATCACAGCCGGCAGTGCCGATGAAAGCGTACCCGCAAAAAGTGTTTTTACACCCGCTTTTGTAGATGCTTTGCGTTATGGTTTAGGTGATCTCTATCAAGATGGTTATGTCACGGGAGAAGAATTGGGGCTGTATCTCAAAAATAAAGTGCCAGAACATACTGATCAAACCCCACAATATGGCAAAATCAGAGATTATAAACTGTCACGCGGTGATTTTGTGTTTGCGCTCGGTAGCCATCACAAACAGGATACGGATAGAGATAGTGTCACCGATGATCAAGATCATTGCCCTCATAACACACCAGCAGAAATCGCCAAGGGCGTTTATAAAAAAGGCAGGCAAAAAGGCTGTCCGATAGACAGCGATCAGGATCGAGTAGCCGATTATCAAGATCGTTGTCCCTATAATCGGGCAGAAGAAATTGCAGAAGGTGTCAATTCAAACGGTTGTCCAAAAGATAGAGATCGAGATGGTGTCGCTGACTATCGGGATCGTTGCCCACGTAACACGTCAAAAGAAATCTCTCAAGGCGTTGATTCTCGCGGCTGTCCGTTAGATTCAGATCGAGACAGTGTCGCAGATTATCAAGATGCTTGTCTGGGAACCTCTTCTGGTGTCAAGGTGAAACAAAATGGTTGTCCAGTACAACATGGTGCGCCCATCGTATCAACTCCTCCATCAGATGCTTACTATGTAGTACAACTTGGGGATACGCTTTACAAGATTGCTAAGCATTATGGTTTGAGTGTAGCAGAGATTGCTAGCTGGAATAGTCTTCAACCACCTTATAATTTATCAGTCGGACAAATATTGCGTGTATCACCACTTTCCCCTGTGGAAACTGTGTCAAGCAATTCATCATACCGCTACACCGACAATGGCGATGGCACCGTCACCGATAATCGGAGTGGATTGATATGGTTGAAGAATGCCAATTGTTTTGGCCTACAGAATTGGAAAACCGCCAAGCAAAGTGCCGCGAATCTGGCTCATGGACAATGTGGACTGGGTGATGGCTCAAGGGCTGGAATGTGGCGTTTGCCTACCAAGGATGAGTTGGAGGCGATGATAGATGAGAAATATGGGGATTGGCGAAATAATAAGCCAGCACTCTCCAATGCTGCTGGAACAGGCCCTTGGAAGGAAGGTGATGCGTTCTCGGGCGTACAGGCGCGCTACTACTGGTCGTCTACGCCGCTTGCTACCGTCGCGTTTCGCGCGTGGGTCGTGGGCTTCGACTCCAACGGCGTGAGCTACGACGGCAAGGCTCGCACCCACTACGTGTGGCCGTTGCGAGGCAGATAATGATAATTTTGTGCTTTGAGGACTTTGACGGGGGATATCTCCTGCTTTGGTATTTTCTGTTTTGATCGGTGATTTAGTACAACGGTTTTACGGATTCAACGGATTAATTCATCAGTCCGTCAAGACTATCCGTTTATTCCGTCAAACGAAGTAACGAAGCGAAGCGAGTTTATCCGCTGTACTCAACACAGGTGCTCATATGAGATTTTTTAATCTCACGCAAAGGCGCAAAGGCGCAAAGTTATTATTTTGATATTGAGCGATGTTATAAATCATCGTTCAGAAACGTTCTGCATAAATCTGCACGACTACGTTTTAGCAAAGATTGATTTTCCTATGAATTCTGATAATGCTGTAATATTAAAATTACAAGAACTGGCAACCGGATTACCAGCGATTACCCCAGCTTTTGGAGCCTGTTTAGCTGAAGCTGCAGCTGTATGCTTGGAAGGAAATGGGCATAAGAATGGTGTAGAGTTATTAGTGAGTGGTCATTTTTCCGGACGTTTTAAATTATATTGGCCTGATGTGACTCAACAAATGCGGCGTTGCTGGAATGATTATGAAGTCACAACAGAACATGGTGCTTATGCCATTGCCATTTTGTTGATTCATGAACTGACACAATTTACTCTCATAGAAAGATCATTTAAAGGCACCGGGATTTAGGGCTATCGCTCTATAAAAGCTTATCTTATCTAGCTTATGGAGCATTTCCATTTTCATTTTTAAATTATATAACTAATTGATTTTAAAAGAGATGAC
>Ga0190344_1000705_pt1 | contig 14421 bp, 9 predicted proteins | sample 48721323_MG_FD_161662 | JGI IMG/M metagenome (GOLD analysis project Ga0190344, IMG submission 161662) | Hydrothermal vent microbial mat bacterial communities from Southern Trench, Guaymas Basin, Mexico - 4872-13-2-3_MG | ecosystem: Environmental > Aquatic > Marine > Hydrothermal vents > Microbial... | reverse complement strand
CTGACCTACGACGAGGCACTGAAGGAACTGGAGCGTCTCGGCGAGCCGCTTACCTGGGGCGATGACTTTGGCGCACCCCACGAGACCAAGCTCACCGAGGAGTACGGCGTGCCGGTCTTTGTGGAAAAGTGGTCGGCGAAGATCAAGGCGTTCTACATGCAGCCCGACCCCGACGACGACACCTACGTCCAGTGCGACGACCTGATTGCCTCCGGCGGGTACGGCGAGATCATCGGCGGCAGCATCCGCATCCACGACTCCGACCTGCTGCTGGAGCGGATTGATGAGCATAACCTCGACCGCCGCGCCTTCCAGTGGTATCTCGACATCCGGGAGTACGGAACCGTCCCCCACGGTGGATTTGGTCTGGGGCTGGAGCGGCTGGTGCAGTGGCTCGGCGGCGTTCACCACATCCGGGAGACAATCCCCTTCCCCCGGACGATTAAACGGCTGGAACCGTAGGGGCTGCTCGACAGTTGCGATATAGCAAAAGGACGGCTCTGTGCCGTCCTTTTGCTATCTGGGGAACTTAAGCTATTATTGATAATACTGCTATTACTACCGGTACTACTACAATCGTTAAAAATGCGAACCTTCTCTTCCTCTTTGATTTTTCAAACTTTAGATGCTCAGGTCCAAAATCAAACTCAATGTTCGGCCACATCTTTAGTAACCAATTTGTTATATCTTTAGCTATGGGTAACGATATTAACCAGAAAATAAAACTTGTAAAAAAACCAACAAATAGCCGATTATTCTTTGTAAAAATCAACACGGCTGTCCGGAACGATCTGGGGTTCTCACGGAGGTGATTAAGCAGCTCCAATTTATTTCCATCACTATCAATTAAGTATATCAGCCATGAGACTACCCAAATTGATATTACAAATCCTAAAGCAATTAAACTGACCGAAATAATTTTATGTCTCCAAAAGAAGCATGTTTGAGGTTGGATTGATTCAATAATTATCTTAAACTCATCATAAATAACAGTAAACCAATCTTTCTCACCGCTGATTTGTATTCCACTATTATTGTTACTTTTACCTCCCTGTGTGAGAATTACCTTAATATCTTGCTTTTTATCGATATCGTAGTACGTCATCGTTATAGACTTGCTTTTGACAAGGTCTAATGGATCCTTAGAGGTAAATATCGTTAGGTCATCATCAGTGGTTATTTCCTCGTCGTGATCTTCGACTTCATATCTAACTATATAACGATTCCCTGCCTCAGCACTCTTTTTTGCCTCTCTAGAGAATATTTCTGCAAGATTAACAATATCCCCTTTTTTAATAATCTTCATAGAGATGCTTAATTTTTTACTCTTTTTCCGATTCATTATATCCCCTTACTACGACTACAAGACTTAGATACCACACATGATTTTATCATACTAAACATCTTATTTCCATAGCTGCTCCAGCGGGCATTTTAGCCGATAAGGCAATGCCCGCCCTACATTTTCCCCCTCCCCAGAAGGGAGAGGGGGAACAGGGAGCGACCAACGGGAGCGCACACGCGGGGATAATCTACAAAGCGTAGATGTTGGTCAGTCGCGAAAGCAAGGTGCAGCGCTTTGCGCTGCTACGGGTACTTCATCCCGAACTTCTTCCGATAGTAATACCGCGTCAGCAGCACCACCAGCACCACAAAGGGCAGGAACCAGGCGAAAAGCCCGGCGGCGATGAGCGTGTAGAGCGCCGTCGCCCCCATATAGCTGAGTTTGATCCACTTCTTCTTGCCCGATAGAGCCAGGGCGAAGAGCGGCAGGCTGACCACGGCTCCGACGAGGGCAGGCCAGACCTGGAAGAAGAACGCCGTAACCCCGCTGGCGAGCATCAGAGCGAGGGCAATCCAGAGGGCGGCCTTCTGTCCAAAGACCACCGCCGTGGTGCGCTCTCCGGTTGCGGTGTCGCCCTTTACGTCCGCCGTGGTGGTGTTGGTGAAGACCGCTCCCACGGCAAGAATGTACGGCAGGCTGACCAGCCAGAAGCTCCCGGTCAGCTGCCAGACGACGACGTAGCCCACGGCGACGTTGAGCAGCCCGTTGCCGAAGCCGTTGGCAAGGATATCGAGAACCGGCTTGCCCTTGAGCTTGAACGGTGGAGTATTGTAGAGGAAGCCGAGGATGATACTGAGCAGGATGATCCAGAGGTACTCCAGCCGCCCGAAGTAGATCGCGCTGGCGAGGGCGAGGAGCTGGAGAACACCCTGATAGACCCACGCCTTCTTTATGGAGATGTAGCCATCGCAGAGCAGAAAGAGCTTCCGGTTGCGACGGTCGGTCTCGGCATCGTTAATCTGGTTGTTGACGTAGATGCCGCCGACCAGCAGGGTGTAGGCGATGAAGACGATGATCAGGTCGAGGTCGGGGAGGAGCTGCGTCGTCCAGGAGTAAACGCCGAGTCCGTCCAGAGCGTGGTAATGCCCCAACAGGAGGAAGAGCCAGACCGGCAGGAGGATCATCGGGCGTAGGAGGAAGAAATAGTCGAGGACGGCAAACCAGCGCGGCAGACCCAGCCCGGCGTTGGTCTTTGGTCGGTCGAAGGGAACCTCGCCCTCGCCGTAGGGGTATTTTTTTGTCTGATTCACGCTGCGAGTCCATTCTTTTCGGACGGTGAACTGTCAACACTGATAACACTTATTTATTGTACCACAGTACGCTTTGCTCCTGAGATTCACAAAATCTTAAGCGTTTACTGAAATCACTATCAACGAGACTGTATAAAAGAGAGGCAAGCTCTGCCTCTCTTTTTCTGAATCACAGTGCGGCTACAAACAACTGAAGGTACTCACCTATATTTTACGGTAGCAGAACCACCAGTCGAAGCCCTCATATTTATTCAGTCGTTCGCTGGCAGACTTCATATCCGAAGCAGGTGGGATGATCCAAGCATCACCAATCAACTCATTCTCTGGCCAACCAGCCGCCAACGCCACCCCTTCTTTGTCGGAAATTTGCAGTCCCTTAACCATCCGCACGACCTCATCAATGTTGCGCCCCAGCTCTTGAGGATAGTAGAGGAGGGAGCGAAGCACGCCTTTGGGGTCAACGATGAAGACCGCACGAACGGTGTTGGAACCTTTGCCCGGATGAATCAAACCTAGAGTCTCGGCAACGGCTCCGGTATCGGCGATAACCGGATATTCAATATCAATATCCAGCTTTTCCTTTATCCACTGAATCCACTTGATGTGTGAAAAGACCTGATCTACAGAGAGACCGATCAATTCACAATCCAGGGTGCGGAACTGATCGTAACGTTTTTGGAAGGCGACAAACTCGGTTGTGCAAACCGGAGTAAAATCGGCGGGATGACTGAAAAGAACAAACCACTTACCATCGAACTGTTGCGGAATATCCAGCTTACCATGAGTCGTCTGAGCGGTGAACTTGGGGAATTGATCTCCCAACAGCGGCATTCTCTTTTCCTCCATAATTTCTCCTTTTGAAGCTTATCCACGTGCTACATTTTTAGACTACGATACTATAGCGACTCTGTCAAGATGGCATTCTGGTTGACAGACAATCGGTACTGTTTCAGGAATATCAATCATTCGCGAGACTAAGACTCTTGACGTATTGCCCCCAAATCTCTTAGAATCACCCGCTTGCTTACTATGACAAGTCCCTCGGAACTGTGGGACGCTGCTTAAAGGTGTTTTGAATGGCTAAGTTGAAAAACCTGGTGCTTATCTCCCACGGTGGAGTTGGAAAAACTTCTCTCGCAGAGGCGATGAACTACGTTTCCGGAGCGTCAAACCGCCTCGGTAAAGTCAACGAGGGCAACACGGTCAGCGATTATGGTGAGGATGAAATCAAGCGGCAGTTCAGCATCAGCCTCTCGCTGTTGCGACTGACGCATCGCGATACCACCATCAACCTGCTGGACTCTCCGGGTACCCTCGACTTCGCCGGAGAGGTGGTCGGTGGTATCTACGCCGCCGATGCCGCCGTGGCTCTGGTCTCCGCTGTGGCTGGTCTGGAAACCGGCACGGCGAAGTATTGGGAGATCGCCAATAAACGCGGTCTGCCCCAGGCACTCTTCGTGAATAAAATGGATCGGGAAAACGCCGATTTCGGTAAAGCCGTGGAGTCCATTCAGGAGGGCTTCGGCAGCAACTGCGTTCCGGTGCAGCTGCCCATCGGCTCTCACGAGGACTTCAAGGGTCTGGTTGACCTGACCAGCGAGAAGGCTTTCCTCTACGACGGCGATCAGGGCAAGTTCACCGAGGGTGAGATTCCTGCCGACCTTGCCGATGCCGTTGCTGCGGCGCGCGAGGCGTTGATCGACGAGGTCGCCGCCGCTGATGATGCCCTGATGGAGAAATACTTTGAGGAGGGAACGCTCTCTTCAGAAGAAATCAACGGTGGGCTTGCCGCCGCTTTCCTCAGCGGAAACCTCCACCCGATCTTTGTCGGTGCGGCAGAGCTGGCAATTGGAGCCTCCCAGTTCCTCGATGCCATCGTGGACTTCTTCCCGGAGCCGGGACAGGTTCCCGCGCCCAAAGTGCTGATTGACGGCGAAGAGGCGGAACTGCCCGAAGGCACCACCGCTGCCCTGGTCTTCAAGACTCTGGTTGACCCCTTTGCCGGCAAGCTCTCCCTGGTGCGAGTCTTTGGCGGAAAGATCTCCGGCGAAGCCTATAACATCAATAACCGCAAAAAAGAACGCACCAACAACCTCTCCAGCCTTCACGGTGGCAAGCAGAACGGTACTGATGTCATCGCGCTGGGAGATATCGGTGCCATCGGCAAGCTGGACAACACCTTCACCGGAAACACCCTGGCGTCGGCTAAAGACACCTTCCGCTTTGCCGAGATGCCGCTGCCGAATCCGCTGATGAAGCGGGCGGTCTTCCCGGCGAGTAAGGGCGACGAGGACAAAATGTCCACCGGGCTTGCCCGCCTGGGTGAGGAAGACCCGACCCTGGTAACCACCCGCAACGAGCAGACCAACGAGCTGATCCTCGCCGGGCTGGGCGACCAGCACCTCAACGTGGCGGTCTCCCGTCTCTCGAAGAAGTACGGCGTTAACGTTGAGCTGAAGATTCCTCGAATCGCCTATCTGGAGACGATTACCAGGAAAACGAAGGCTCAGGGGCGACACAAGAAGCAGACCGGTGGACGGGGACAGTTCGGCGATTGCCATGTCGAGTTCTGGCCACTGGAGCGGGGAACGGGCAACGTCTTTGAAGATGCCATCGTCGGTGGTGTGATTCCCGGCAAGTTCATTCCCGCTGTGGAGAAGGGGCTGAACGAATCCTACGCTCGCGGCTTCCTCTGCGGAAACCCGATGGTCGATGTCCACGCCAAGCTCTTCTTCGGCAGCTTCCACACCGTTGACTCTTCAGAGATGGCGTTCAAGCAGGCGGCGCACATCGCCTTCAGAGCGGCAATGCAGACGGCAAAGCCGGTCTTGCTGGAACCGATTATGAAGATCGAGGTCGTCATTCCCGACGAGTTCATGGGCGACATCGCTGGCGACATCAGCTCCAAGCGCGGTAAGATTCTCGGCATGGAGCCACGGGGCAAGCTGCAGGTCGTCCGCGGATTTGTGCCGGAGTCCGAGCTGGTGAACTACTCCTCGGAGCTACGCAGCATGACCGGGGGACAGGGAACCTTTGACCTAGAGTTCAGCGGCTACGAGCAGGTTCCCGGCGACATCCAGAAGAAGGTCGTCGAGGAATACGAAGCTGCGAAGGGTTAATCCACCATATATCCCCTTCCCCCCTCTGGGGGGAAGGTCGGGAAGGGGGGCTTTCACAGCCTTCCGAGTTTGACAAAAAGGGGCCTTCACGGCTCCCTTTTTGTACGGTGATGCTACCTGTAGGGGCATATTGCATACGCCCTGCCCTATTGAAAAGGGACACGGCATGCCGTGTCCCTACGTGTTCATCGGTAATAACCTTTACAGGTGCTTGCCCGTCTCGCCGTCGTACTCGGCATCGGCGACGACAATCCGGCGCATCCGCTTTTCGTTGGTATGCTCTTCCATCACATGGGCGATCAGACCAGGCACACGGGCGAGAGCAAATATCAGGTTTCCGACCGCTGTGGGGAAGTCCATCTCGCAGAGAATCGCTCCGACGGCTCCGTCAACGTTGATAGGCATCCGCCGCCCCAGATTCTCGCTGAGGGCATCTGCCATCGCCAGGGCGTAGTCCACGTACCTGCCGTGGAAGCCCAGTTCCTCTGCCAGGGCGAGGAGCCGCCGGGTGCGGGGGTCGTCGTTGTGATAGCGATGCCCGAAGCCGAAGAGAACCCGCTTCTCGTTACGAGCGGCGGTAACGAACTCCGTCGCCGACTCTTTCAGTTTGTCCGGGTCTTCCGGCACGGTGAGGAACTGCTTCATGGCGTTCTCGATTGCGCCGCCGTGGTAGTCGGAGATCGTGCCGATTCCACCAGCCACCGCCTGAACCAGCGGCACTCCGGTGGATGCCATCGTCCGGGCAACCTGGCACGAGGGCGGCGTTACGCCGTGGTCAACAGAGCTGGTGATGATCGCATCGAAGAGCTTGCCTTCGTTCTCTTCGGGCAGCCGTCCGGCAATCGCCAGGAAAGCCGTGGAGGAGAAGGGAAGATGACCGATCAGCTCGTCAATCGGATAGCCGCGCAGGGTCAGCTTGTTCGGCTCGACCTTGGTAACCTTGGTAGTCCACTTGCTCATGTTCGCTCCTTAATATCTTTTGAACAAAGATTGATTTCTGTGGTCTGAAACAAGGGGTTTTAACCCCTTGCTGAATAGCGACGTATCTCCGCTCCACAAGGGGCTGAAGCCCCTTGCCTAACGGCAGCGTTCAGCAGCTACTCTAATAAACCACTCCACTTAATCCTTAACCGTCGGTTTAATGCCCAGCTTACTCAGGATTTTGGGGATGTCCTCGAAGGTCTTGGCGATGTGCGCCCCGGCTCCCAGAAGAGCCTCGACCTTGCTGTCGGCGGTTCCCATCCGTCCTTCGACGATGGCTCCGGCGTGTCCCATCCGCTTACCCTGGGGGGCGAACATCCCGCCAATCATCGCGATAATCGGCTTGGAGCAGGCGGCGATGGCTGGCGCGGAAAGCTCCTCGTAAACCCCGCCGATCTCACCGGAGATAACCATTGCGTCGGTCTGGTCGTCGGCGTCGAAGAGGGGAATCAGGTCGCCGAAGGTCGAACCGATGACCGGATCGCCACCCATTCCGACGCAGGTGGACTCGCCGTAGCCGGTGCGGGTGAGGGTATCGGCGACGTAGTAGGTAATCGAGCCGGAGCGGGACATCGTGCCGATGCGCCCCTTTTTGAACGCCAGCGGCGGGATGATACCGACGTTGCAGCGTCCCGGCGAGATGACCCCGGCGGTGTTTCCACCGACGATGCGGGTACCGAACTTCTCGCTCATCTCGCGGAGCTTGAGCATGTCGTGAACTGGAATGTGTTCGGGGACGACGATGATCAGCTTGATCCCGGCGCGGCACGCCTCGACGGCGGAGTCCAGCACGAAGCGGGCCGGCAAAAAGAGGACGCTGGTATTGGCATTGGTCTTTTCGATCGCCTCGGCGACGGTGTCGAAGACCGGAACGCCCGCGACCTCTTGTCCGCCCTTACCCGGCGAGGTTCCGGCGACGATGTTGGTGTCGTAAGAGAGCATCCGACCGGTGTGGAACTGTCCGGTTTTGCCTGTAATTCCCTGAACCAGAACGCGGGTGTTCTCGTCAATCAGGATGGCCATTTTAACCTCGAAGGTTGGGGCTGTGAACGGTTTTATTTACAGATGCCGAACCGCAGGAAGTTAACAGAAAAAAGCTGAATAAGTCAACCTCCAGAATAGGTGTATCTCAGTGTCAATGCTTCCGTCGAGTAGAGATACTTTCGTAGTGGCGCACCTGCGTGTGCGCCCTCCTGATTTGACGAAGACACGGCGCACCATGTCCCTGTAATTTCACATTTGCCCCAAAGCCTCCCCTTCCCCCCTATGGGGGGAAGGATTAAGGAAGGGGGGCTATCGCTAACCAATGCTGATCCCAGAAAATCAATAAATGGTAGCTGGTTTAATTAGCACAATCTACGCTAAGAACTTTTCCGTCGCTTGATTTTTGAACCCTCGCTCAACCGCTCCTCCAGCTCGCTCAGCTCGATTATCTCTGCCGAGGGCAAAAAGAGGGCGCGCTCCACACCGATACGCTCCAAAAAGTAACGGTCGTGGCTGACCACGAGGAGTCCACCGGGAAAGCCGTTCTCCGGTTCGAGGGCGGCCTCGATTGCCTCCCGCGCCCAGAGGTCGAGGTGGTTCGTCGGCTCATCGAGGAGCAACAGGTTGAGGTCCTGGGTAATCAGCCGTGCCAGAGAGAGCCGGGTCTTCTCACCCTGAGAGAGGTTCGTCGTCAGCTTGATCAGGTCGTCGGCGGCAAAGCCGAACCGTGCCAGCAACGCCCGACCCCGGTGGACGGGCAGTTCGGCGATTTCGTAGAACTCCTCCAGCACCGTGGCATCGGGGCGCAGGTCGTCATGCTCCTGGGTCAAGAAGCCCTGACGAGCGTTGTAGCCAAGTTGTACCTCACCTTTATCCGGAGATAGTCGCCCGGCAACCAGCCGCAGCAGGGTGGTCTTGCCAGAGCCGTTGGGACCGACGATTGCCAGCCGCTCTCCCCGGCGGAGTTCAAACTCAACTTCGCTAAGGACTCGCTGATGTCCATAGCTGAAGTTCAGCCCCTTGATCGTCAGCACCACCGCACCGGAGCGGGTCTGCTGCTCGAAGCTGAAGCTGTTGCTCTGCCGCTCGCTCAGAACCTCAACCTTCCCCAGACGAGCCAGCTTCCGCTCCCGGTCTTTGGCAGACTTCGCCCGATTCCCCGCCTTGTAGCGACGGACGTAGTCCTCCAGCTTCGCCTTCTCCTCGGCAAGGGCGGCGGCTTGTTTGAGCTGGAGCCTGCGCCGCTCCTCACGCTGCCCGGCGTAGGCGGTGTAGTTCCCCTTAAAGAGGTGCGCCGAATGCCGCTCCGGCTCAATCTCCAGAATCTTTCCCGCCAGCTTGTCCAGAAACGCCCGGTCGTGGCTGACGATTATCATTGCAATCCGGCTCCCCAGCAGCCACCGCTCCAGCCACCAGATCGAGGTCAGGTCGAGGTGGTTCGTCGGTTCGTCGAGGAGCAGCGTTGTCGGCTCCTGCAACAGAAGCCGCGCCAGTGCCAGCTTAGTCTTCTGTCCGCCGGAGAGGTTGCTCACCGGGCGGGAGAGCTTGACGGAACCCAGCCCCAAACCAGAGAGGACGTTCTTGACTCGATTCTCCAGCTCGTAGCCGCCCTGCTCCTCAAACCGTTCCTGAAGCTGTTGCAGTCGTATCATCAACTTGGATAGATAGCTCTGGTCGCCAGCGTAGCGTCCCATCTCCTTCTGAACGGAAAGTAACCGCGCCTCGGTCTTACGCAGCACGGCGAACTCCGGGGCAACATAGGACTCGATGCTCGCCTGCTCCGGAACCGCCACCCGCTGGGGCAGATAGCCCAGCCGCTCCAATTTGGAGGTTACCACGGTGCCGTCGTCCGGCTCCCGCTCGCCCATGATGATCCGCAGCAGCGTCGTCTTGCCGCAACCGTTCGGCCCGACAATAGCCAACCGCTCTCCCGTGGTCAGGTCAAAGGAGACCTCGGTGAAGAGCGGATGGTTACCAACAAAGGCGGAAAGGTTTGTTACAGAGAGCATCTAAATCCGGTAATCGTTGCGAGATTCTGATGTTGAGACAAGGGGCTAAAGCCCCTTGCAAACTTGCGATTTACTATCAACTTCCACAAGGTGAAATTCTTGAATCGGTTTAACTTACTGGCACTAGCCCCTCACCCCAACCCTCTCCCCAGAGGGGAGAGGGGGCAATGCGACACATTAGTTTCACCAGGCTACAGCCCCAGGTCAACCTCAACCAGCGAGCCGAAGCCCAGCAGCCTGACGAGGTCGGGGGAGAGAATCTCCAGCCAGATCGGACCAAGGCTGCCGTAGGTAATCAGATCCGGGGTCGGATGGTCTATCCCACCGAGCTGACGAGCGACCTCGATGGCATCGCGCAGTCCACCAATTTCGTCAATCAGACCGTTGTCAAGAGCCTGCTCTCCGCTCCAGACCCGACCACCTGCCAGCTTCTCCACGGTTTCTACCGCCATACCCCGGTCTTCTGCCACACCGGAGACGAACATGTCGTAGTAGTAGTCCATGTGCTGCTGAATCAGTGCCAGCTCGTCAGCGGTGGGCTGGTCGCCGTAGTCGGCGATATCGGCGTTCTCACCTCGGGTGTAGCTCTCCCGGACGATGCCCTGTTCCTCGAAGAGACGCGCCAGCGACGGTACCATTCCAACAACACCGATAGATCCGGTCAGGGTCGCCCCTGAGGCTATAATGTGATCAGCGGGAGTTGAAATCCAATAGCCCCCAGAAGCGGCGAGATCACCCATTGAGACAACAACAGGAATGCCCGCTGCCTGAAGACGACGCACCGCAGCGGAAATCCGGTCAGAGGCAATGGCAGAGCCTCCACCGGAGTCCACCCGCAGCACAACCGCCTGAACATGGGGGTCGAGACGGGCTTTATCCAGCTGCGCCGCCACGGTATCGGCACCCATCGTCATTGAACCATCGAGGAGAGAACGACCGCTCTCACCGCTGCGAATGGAACCGTAGGCACCGACGATGGCGATGCGGGGGCAATAGCCCCACTCTTCATCACGATAGAGACGAGAAGCTACCTCGGTGGTACTGACGGAATCGAAGGACTCGGCGGAATCTCCACCAGCCACCGAACACGCCAGCAGGGCATCTTCGTAGTAACCGATCTCGTCAATCAGTCCGATCTCTTTGGCATCGATCGCGGGAATGCTGAAGGCATCGGTCAGCTCCTCAAGCTGAGTCCGGGAGAGACAGCGCTGCTCCCCAACCACGGTGATAAGCTGCTCGTGGAGGTCACCCAGCAGTTCATCAATCGCCCGCTTCTGCACCTCGGTGGCACCCTTGGTGGTGGCGTGGAAGCTGGACTTGTAATCACCGGAGGTGATCATGTTCAGGTCGATTCCGTACTTCTCTGCCAGCCCACCGAAGCGGTTGACATGGATCGCCATGCCAAGACCATCAATCGAGAGGGTACGGGGAAGGTAAATCTTATCGGCGTGGCAGGCGAGGTAGTACGAGGCGGTACTGGTGCCATCGCCAGCGAGGAAGGCGTAAACCGGAATCCCGACGGCACGGGTCAGCTCTATCTCTTTGCCAAGCTCCTGTACCAGGGCGGTAAGCGGGGTGATATTCCCGCCCAGAGACCAAATGCGCAGCAGCACGGCATCCACATCGCCGTCTCGACGGACTCGCTTCAGGTCGCGGAGGAGGTTCGTCAGGTCGGTCTTCGCTCCACCGAGGAGAGAGAACGGTGTCGGGTCGTCGTGGAGACCACCGCCGACCTCCAGAGCCAGCACCTCAGAGCCGGAAAGATCAGCAAGTGGCTCGAACCGCTCCAGACTATAAGAGAGCGAGGCACCGTGGTTGCCCAGTTCGCCAGCGTCGGTCAGTCTCGCTCCATAACCGAGGGAGAGGTTGGTCAGCTCTATGTTGATCCCGGCGGTCATAAAACCGTCGTCGTCGTAAGAGAACGCCAGAGCCAGACCATCCAGCGGACGAAGCTGCAAACCGCCACGCCAGCTGAGCTGCTCTGCATCCTCAATGGTCAGAGGATCTTCACTCCAGTTAACATCAAAGCTCACGGTGAGCAGATTCGCCAGAGAGTGATCAAAAGCCAGAGGACGGAGGGCGACTCCACCGGTATAAGAAGGTGGCAGGGCGATCCCGCCAACCTTGTCATCAAAAATGTTGGTCGCTGTGGCACCAACGGAGATGAAGCTCATCGGTCGCCAGAGGAAGCCAAAGTTCATGTCGAAGGCGGATTCCTTAACATCGGCGATCTCCTCCCCATGCCAGTCCAGGGAGAAGCCCAGGGAAAAGTCCTCGCTACCAAAACCCATCCCGGCGGAGAAGCGATCGAGGAAGCTGTCCGGCGTGAGGGAGGGGGAGCTGCTCTGGTAACCTAAGCCGAGGCATCCCATCTGGAAGGCTCCGGAGAGGTCGCTCCACTTATCTTCCGTGCCACCGTAGCTGGCGTAGAAGTTAAAGAGCCGTCCGATTCCCAGACCAGCGGGATTGCTCCAGATCGCGCTGGCGTCATCGGTCACGGCAACGGAGCTGAGAGTTCCCACGGTATAGGAATCAAAGGCGGCAAAGGAGCTAATCGCTAACACCAGCAACAACAAAATGATTCGTCTCACGGTGAACCTCCGGTGCAAATCTGTTTTTCTTCAACGAGGGAACAATCGCCCCAGGGGGCAGATTTACTAACGCCCTGAGGCACCAACCGGTTCCCGTCTAGCCCAGCTTCTCACCGCAGTTACCACAGAACTTATCCCCGGGCGGAACCTCTTCTCCACACTTCGGACAACTGGGACGGAGAGACTCGCCACACTCGCCACAGAACTTCTTATCGGCATCGTTCTCACTACCGCACTTCGGGCAGAGGATGACCTTTTTAACCTTATCGCCACTACCCTTGCCGCCGCTCATCGAGTCCGCCATCTGGTTGCCAATCGCCATTCCGGCACCGATGCCCGCTCCCATCCCCGCCATGCCGCCGCCGGACTGCTTCGCGGCATCGCCAATCGCCTGGGCGGTTTTGTAGCGGGTGTACTGACCCATATCGCCGAGGGCACCCATCTTCGCCCGTTCGTCCATCGCCTTCTCGACCTCTTTGGGAGCCGTTATCGCCCCGACGGTGAAGTCAACGAACTCGACCCCGTAAGAGGCAACCTCCTCGTTCAGCTTTGCCTTGAGGGCAATCGCCAGCTCGTTGTAATGCTGGGGCAGATCGAGGAGTGTCTTTAGCTGCTCGCCGAGGAAGTCGAAGCTCTTGCTGACGATGAACCCTCGCAGGAAGTCCTCCAGCTCGCCGACCAGCTTAACCACCGCCGTGCCAACGTATTTGTTCACGAAAAGGCTGGAGTCCACCACCTTCAAGGCGTACATCCCGTGGGCGCGAAGGCGGATGATGCCGAACTCGGAGTCGCGGAATGCCACCGGCTGCGGCGTTCCCCACTTCAGGTCGGTAAAGACCTTCTGGTTGACGAAGTAACACTCCGCCTTGAAGGGAGTCTTGCCACCGAAGGGCAGCTTCAGCAACCCGCGCAGCAGCGGAATATTCGCCGTGGTGAGGGTGTGCCGCCCCGGAGAAAAACGATCCAGTGCCTGCCCATCACGGAAGAAGACCGCCTCCTGGCTTTCGCGAACGATCAACTGCGCACCGTAAGCAACGTCGCCCTCGCCGTCCCGGGGAATCCGCTCGGCAAGCACCTTGCCGGAGTTATCCAGCGATTGCAGAATCTCAATAGCCATCTCAAGCTCTCCTTCTCGTATTCAACAGATAGTCGCCCAGACCTCACTCAACCATGCTAGCTTACCACGTTCCCGCACTGGGAGCAATCGACTTACACTCAAATCCGCCCTGTGGTAGAATGGGGGGACATTATGAAAGTCTGATACACTAGTCGAGACCTTTGCATAACTCAATGCTTTTGACTGCTCGCCTATTCGGGAGGCTGTCGCAGGGTTGCCTATACTGCTGTATACATAACGGATACCTGTGGCTATAAGATTGCCGTGATTGTCAGCCAAGCCGGATGCACGTAAACAAAGGTACTCATTCAAAAGTCATCTTCCACTTTGAAGAGCGACTGTCCTGAGGAGCAACGATGGTTCTGGATACCTTTCTGACCGATGAACAGCTGGAGATGCGCGAGCTGGCACGGCGCATTGCCGAGGAAAAGATCAAACCGGTAGCCGCGATGTACGATGAGAAGCAGGAGTTCCCCTGGCCCATCGTCAAGGTCTTCGCCCAGACCGATATGTTCCGCACCTTTATTCCCAGGGAATACGACGGTCTCGGCGGCGGAATCCTCGACCTGGCAATCGTTACCGAGGAGCTGAGCCGGGGCTGCGGTGGAATCGCCCTCGCCTTCGCCGGAACCGCCCTCGGAGCCTACCCGATGATCCTTTTCGGTACCGAGGAACAGAAGAAGAAGTATCTCCCCGCTGTGGCAGCGGGAGAAAAGCTCTGCGCCTTCGCCCTTACAGAGCCAGAGGCTGGCTCCGACGCTGGCAGCCAGCGCACCACGGCAAAGAAGGTCAAGGGCGGCTATATCCTCAACGGCACCAAGCAGTGGATCACCAACGGTGGTGAGGCGAAGATCTATACCGTCATCGCCGTTACCAACCCGGCGCGGGGTTCTCGCGGAATCTCCGCCTTCATCGTCGAGGAGGGCTACGAGGGCTTTGGCTACGGTAAAAAAGAAGATAAGATGGGCATCCGCGCCTCCTCCACTCGCGAGCTATCCTTCAACGACTGCTTCGTTCCCGAAGAG
>Ga0190344_1000698_pt1 | contig 14529 bp, 12 predicted proteins | sample 48721323_MG_FD_161662 | JGI IMG/M metagenome (GOLD analysis project Ga0190344, IMG submission 161662) | Hydrothermal vent microbial mat bacterial communities from Southern Trench, Guaymas Basin, Mexico - 4872-13-2-3_MG | ecosystem: Environmental > Aquatic > Marine > Hydrothermal vents >... | reverse complement strand
TTATCCACGCCTCGACAATGGGCTGGCCCACCACGGCCCACTCACCGCCGCCGGAGGGTACGAAAATGTTGAGCAAGCCGCCGGTGAGAAAGGCCACGAAGGGAAAGCTTCCCGACGAGGTGGCCGCGGCCAGGGAAGTGGCCACCTGTTTGCCCAGACCGGTGTAAATCATGATGCCCATGATACCGGCATAAAAGGGAAACTGCAGGATGATGCCGGAAACGTTGGCGCAGGCGCGCTTCATGGCCACCACGTAGCGGATGGGCGTTTTGTGGACGATCATGCCCAGGATGATGAACAGAAAGTTCATGATGTTCAGGTTGATGTCGAAGCCTTTGGAATAAAAATGGGACACGATGATGTACAGCCCCATGAGAACGACCAACCCGCTGATAATCCAGGAGGAATTGAGCATGTCGCTGATGCATTTTTCCGGCAGGCAGAGGCTTTCGGCCTCCTCTTCCACGGTCAATTGTTTGGTCGGGGCTTCGCCTTCCCGCAAATCGTCGAAGGTCTGAATTTTGTCTTCCGACGGACGCATCATCATGAACAGCATGGGCAGGGTGAACAAAAGCGCCAGATCGATCACGATGTTCATCGGGCTGCCCAGGGTGATGGTGGTCGGGATGATCTCAGCCAGTACGCCGGCCTTAATCAAAAAGTTCTCCGGCGTGTTGAGGACCAGTGGAATCGAACCGGACAAGCCGCCGTGCCAGGGCAGGAAAGAGGCATACACGCCCGCGGCAACGAGGCGATAATCCACGCCTTTGACCCGTGTGGAAAGCTCTCTGGCAAGTACGGCGGTGAGAACAATCCATCCCCATGAAATCATGGAAAAAATCTGGCCCACAAAAATGACGCTGGCATACACCCAGACCGGACTTTTGATCCGACTGGCCAGCCAGTCGATGAATCGACTGGCGATGGGACTGATGGCGATGGCATATCCGGTAACCAGAATCAAGACCATCTGCATGGCGAATTTCAGCAGGATCCAGAAGCCCTTGTACCAGGCTTCGGCAATTTTCACCGGACCGACATCCACGGCGAACAGGGCCCACACCGCCGCGATGAGAGTCAAAATCAAGGCAAAAATGTAGGAATCCGGCAGCCATCGCCTGAACCGCTCCGCAAAAAAAGTTCCGATACTACCCAGCATTTCTTTCCTCCTTTGGTTGAGCTTCTGCGGTGTCTGCGTAATCACTGGCACCGCGCACAAGCCAGTGGCCCGGTGTTTGCCAAGGTCGCTGGTTCCCAATGCCCAAACGGGCACAACTTTCCGCTTATTCCTGCAATTCTTTCAGTCCTTCGTACTCAGTAAGGCAATTCGGGTTGGCCAGGGCGTCGCGGTTGGTCACTGGTTTTCCGTGGATGACGTTGCGCACGGCCAGCTCGACCTTCTTCATGTTGATGGTGTAGGGAATCTCCTGCACCTGGATCACCTTGGCCGGCACGTGGCGCGGGCTGCAGGCCACCCGGATGGTCGTCTTGATCTCTTTGATCAGCGCGTCATCCAGTTCGACGCCCTTGGCCAGGGTCACAAACAGCACCACCCGCACATCGTCGTCCCATTGCTGGCCGACCACAACGCTGTCCGTCACGGCTTCCAGCGATTCCAGGGCCGTGTAGATGTCGGCGGTGCCGATGCGCACCCCGCCGGGATTGAGGGTAGCGTCGCTGCGGCCATAGATGGTGATGCCGCCGGTCTTGCCGTTGACGCTGATAAAATCCCCATGGGTCCAGACCCCCGGATATTTGGTGAAGTAGGCGCTTTGGTAGCGCTCACCGTGCGGGTCGTTCCAGAAATAGACCGGCATGCTGGGAAAGGCCGCGGCACAAACCAGTTCTCCGGTTTCGTCGGTTACCGGCTGGCCGGCGTCGTTGAAGGCGTGCACCTTGAGCGCCAATCCGGGCCCCTGCAGTTCTCCGGCGTGGACCGGCAGCATGGGATTGCCCAGGGCGAAACAGCCGTTGAGGTCCGTGCCGCCGCTGATGGAAGCGAGCTGCATGTCGGCCTTGATTTCGCGGTAGGCGTATTCGAAGCCCGATACGGCCAACGGGGAGCCGGTGGAGCAGATCATGCGAAGTTTCTCTAAATTGCAGTCGCTGCCGGGCTTGTAGCCGGCCTCGTCCAGGGCCGAAATATACTTGGCGCTAGTGCCGAAAACGGTCATCCCCACCTTTTCGGCCAGCTTCCAGAGAACTTCAGGACCGGGATAAAAGGGCGAACCGTCATACAGCACCAGGGTGGTGCCCACGCCTAGGCCGCAGACCAGCCAGTTCCACATCATCCAGCCGCAGGTAGTGAAATAGAACAGCACGTCCTCGCGCCGCAAATCGCAGTGCAGAATGTGTTCTTTCAACTGGTTGGTGAGAATGCCCGCATGGCTCTGGACCATGCATTTGGGTTTGCCCGTAGTGCCGGAAGAGTACATCACATACAGGGGATGTTCGGCAGGCACCTGCACGAAATCGATCTCGGCCGGCGTATAGGGGGCCAGAAAAGCGTCCCAGGAAACGGCGTTGGGCACCTTGGACAGATCCGGCGTTGCGTTTGTGTAGCCCACCACGACCACCTTTTCCACCATGGGAAGCTGCTTTAAGATGCCGCCCACCTTTTCGAGGCTGTCGAAGGATTTGCCGTTGTAGAAATAGCCATCGGCCGTAAAGAGGACTTTGGGTTCGATCTGGCCGAAGCGGTCCAGCACGCCCTTGATGCCGAAATCCGGCGAGGAGGACGACCAGATGGCACCCAGGCTCACCGCGGCCAACATGGCGATGATGGTCTGGGGCATGTTGGGCATGAATCCGGCCACCCGGTCACCCTTCTGGACGCCGGCCGCCGCAAGGGCCTGGGCCATGCGGCTGACCTCGTCGTACAACTGCCTGTAGGTATACGAGGCCAAAGACTGGCCCTCACCCTGGAAAATCAGGGCCGTTTCGTCGTCCCGAAAGCGCAGCAGGTTCTCAGCAAAATTCAGTTCGGCGCCGGCAAACCATTTGGCCCCGGGCATCTTTCCGGGATCATCCACCACCTGGTCATAGGGCTTGCTGGCGATGATGCCGGCAAACTCCCAGAAAAGGCCCCAGAACGCGGGGATGTGGTCCACGGACCATTTCCACAGATCTCCGTAGGTGGAAAGGGAAAGGCCGTAGCGCCGGTTGACCTCGTTCATGAAGCGCACCATGTTGGACTTCTTGGTAAAGGCCGCCGATGGCTGCCAGAGCATTTTCGGATCGTTCACGTTGCCTCCTCGTCTGAAACTTTATGCTGTAACGGGCTCCATTGTTGCCATTGATTCGACCTTAAAACCCATACTTTTTTAATGCTTAGGCCTCGGCACCAAGATCGACATAGACCTGGCCATAGCAGACCAGGCGGTAGATCAGTCGAGCCAGTTTGCGGGCGGTGGCAAATACAGCGATCGAGGCACCATTGCGGTACGCCACGCGGCGATAATATCCACCCAGGACACTTTTGGACTTGTGGAGCGTCGATGCCGACATGCGCAGGGCAGCCGCGACACGCGTACAGGTGGTGGCCTTGAACTTCTTGGGTACCTTCTTGCCACCACTGATCGCGACGTTCGGGGCCAGACGCAGATAGGATACGAAGTGGCCTTCGTCCGGGAAGCCTTTGTAGTCCAGCCCCAGTTCGCTGACGATCACCGCGGCCGTGTCCACCGAAATCCCATCGATGCTGGTCAGGTCACAGCCGCACATGCGATAAAAGGCTTGGCGCAAGGGCTCCTGACCTTTCTTGGCGATGCTGCGGGCCTTTGATTTTGAACGGTGAGGCGGCAGAGGGGTGTCATCGGGGATCAGTTCGGCGATGCATGATAGGATCTCGCGGTCGTAGTCATCGATGACGGCGCTGAGTTGATCGTACATCTTCAGTGCCTGGCAAAGATTGAACAAATGCTCCAGGCGCCAGTTGCCGGTCAACTCATCGGCGATTTGCTCCTTGGATTTACGGCAACGTGGATCGCGCAGTTTGGCCAGCGCATGCGGATCGCGCTCGCCGTCAACAATCGCACGGATGATCGCCATGCCGGTTACCCCTGTGATATCGGAAACGGCCCGATGGACACGGATATTCATTTGATCCAAGTGCTTTTGCATCCGTCGAATCCAGTCCGCGCGTTCATCGACCATCGTGGCGCGTTCGCGCATCAGCGCCCTCAGGCGGCAAATGTCGTCCGAAGGCCGAAAGGAACCGCGCAGCAACCCGCAGGCGTGCAGCAGTTGAATCCACCGGCAGTCGAGGACGTCGGTCTTGCGACCCGGCACGTTGCTGATTTGCCGGGCATTGGCCAGCGCCACCTCAAAGCCGCGGCTATCGAGAACCTCGAACAGAACAACGGGATCCAGTACACACCGGTGCTTTCCATCGCCACGGTCTTGACATCCTGCTCATGGAGCCAGTCGGCGAGACGGTATAGCTCCGGGGTCGTGGTGCCGAAGCATTGGACATTGGGCTTGTCGTCATTGGCTAGCGGGCCCGCAACCCAGTGTTCATTCGAGCCCAGGTCAATGCCTGCGGCATTGGGTTGAATCGCCTTGAGCGACCGACTGGAACGGTTTGGGACCTTTTTCGACGGCTTTTTCTTACGGGCCATAATCGCCTTCCTCCTGGCTGAGGTGCAGGAACGACAGCCCGGGGTGGCGCATGTGTGATTCTCGTCTGGGAGAGAGCGTATGCCTCGTCATTGATCATTGGCAACCCGGGGCCATGCTTGTTTTAGGGGCAGGATCGCTCCATTGTAACAGGGGCCTTGGCCGCTGCCGTTCCAAAACTCAGTCATGCTCATAAAGCCAGATTCGCCCGAGGCTCAAGGAAAAGTTTCCTATACGATCAATCAGGCCGCGCAGCGGCCGGCGGCGGGGCTTGTTTTAAAAATTAACCTCGTCCAATCCCTTCAGTCCCAATATTTTCCTGGCTTCTTCAGGGGTAGCCGTTTCCACGCCCAGTTCTCCGGCAATGCGTTTGAGCTTGGCCACCTGTTCGCCGCTGCTTTTTGCCAGGATGCCCTTTTCCAGGTAAAGGTTGTCCTCCAGGCCTACGCGGGCATGACCGCCCATGAGCAGGGCGTGGGTGGTCATAGCAAGCTGCGTTCGGCCGGCTGCGCACACCGACCACTGGAAATCGCCGATCTGCTGGCGGGCGGTCTGCACCAGGAAGACCAGGTTCTCCACGGTAGCCGGAATGCCGCCCAGGATGCCCAGCACGAATTGCAGGTAGACGGGCGTTTCGATCTTTCCGGTGTCGATCAGGTAGGCTAGGTTGTTGATCATGCCCACATCGTAGATTTCGAACTCGGGTTTGGTTCTGTACTGTCCCATCAGTTCGGTGAATTTGCGGATGGTGTAGAAGGTATTGGGAAAGATGAAATCCTCGGTTCCGGCCAGGTACTGCCGCTCCCAGTCGTATTTCCACTGGCCCTCATACTTGGGCACCACGTGGAACAGGGCAAAATTGAGGGAGCCGGCGTTGAGGGAGGCCAGCTCCGGTTCGAGGGTGGAAACCACCCGGGCCCGGTTTTCCACCGTGTCGCCAAGGCTGCCGCCGGTGGTCATACACAAAACGATGTCGCAGCGTTTTTTGACCTCGGTGGCCACTTCCTTGAAAATCTCCTGGTCCGCCTTGGGCTGGCCGGTTTCCGGGTCGCGCACATGCAGGTGGGCCACAGCGCCGCCGGCTTCATACACGCTCATGATGTCGTCGATCAGTTGCTGCGGCGTAATCGGCAGATGGGGAGACATGGTGGGGGTGTGGATGGCGCCGGATACGGCAGCGGTAATGATGGCCTTCTTCGAAACTTGCTTGCCCATGGATCGCTTCTTTCTTTCCTTTTTACGGTTACGGTACGTAAATCACATCCACGCATTTCACGTCCCGATGATCGGCGGGAAGTGCATAATGGGGGATGTTGGAATCGAAATAGACACAGTCGCCGGCTTCCAGCAGGTATTCGTCTTCGCCATGGAAAAAGCGCATGGTGCCTTCGAGAACCAGCACCACCTCCTATGGATGGATATGGAATGGATAAGAAATCGCTTTTCGGAAGTCGCGGCGACTTTAAATCCACTTGTAGCCAATAATTTCCGGTTAGTCTTTTGCATCAACGGGTTATAATTTACATATTGCAGGTTCTCGTCATCATCCGGCAACCAGCGCAGCTCATTTTCAATAGCGGTCCGCAGCTGTCTGACCCGTCGGACGGAGACTTTTTCCTGGAAGTTTTGATGGTAATAGATGACAAGCTCGTAAAAAGTCCGAAAAACACCATTTTCCCGATTTCGGACTGAATGATTTCAATGGGTTACAGTAGTGAAAATTTCAAAATCCGACTTTTGTACGAATGAGTCATCGATGAAGACAAATCTTAAGCCCAGAGTTTTTGTCAATAAGAAAAAGACATTCATTCAATCCCTCGGGATGCCGTGTTCATCCCAGTTACGGGCCGCGTAGTATTCCTTCAGCATGGTCCGCATATCCTCTTCGCGGATCAGTTTGTTTGTTTCCGGCAGCACTTCGCTGGTGAAGCGCTTTGGCAGCTGGTCCTCTTCGGGGGTAAGTCCCTCGCGTACGTTGAAGCTGCGGGTGGCGTTTGTCACTGCCCGGGCGATCGCGCGCATCTCTTCCACGTCCGGCTCCATACCGGTCACGGCTTTAATCACCTTGCCCAGATGCTCCCACTGGTACAAGTCGCGATAAAAACGGCAGAAGATCATCGTGTCGAACAGGGTGAGCCGGTCCTCCCACTCCGTGAATATCGCCGCCTTGCCCTCTATTTGTTCCGGATCGACCATTTTCGCCAGTTCCGGCTTGTAGAAAGTGGCGCGCAGGTGGCAGGCGCCCCGGTCGGAGGTGCCGTAGGCGAGGCCCATGCCTTTGAGCACGCGTGGATCATAGCCGGCCGGTTCCAACCCCTTGACGTGGATGGCCTGGTCACTCATCCCCCACTCGGCCGCAGCCACCTTGATGCCGCCGGCGAGGGTCGCCCCGTGGCCGCGCCGATATGCGATATCGTCCAGCAGAGACGCCATGGCGTCCACTTGGCCGTAATCGATATCGAGGTCGATTTTTCCCTGGCGGGCGGCTTCAATGGCGAACGCCACCAAGTTGCCTCCGGAAATGGTATCCATCCCGAGGCGGTCGCAGACGTCGTTCAGGTAGGCGATCTCTTCGATGCTGTCAACCTCGCACAGCCCCCCGAAGGCGTAAATGGTCTCGTACTCGGGTCCTTCGATCCTGAGCCCGGCATGACGACCTTCCTTAATCGTGGCAAGCCGTCCGCACGCCATAAAGCAACGCAGACAGGCGTGCGCCGACACGTCACAGCGTTCGTGCAGGGCGTCGGCGTTGATCTTTTCGCGGTGATCGCTCCGTCCCTTTCGCCAGTAACGGGTAGGGAATCCGCCGACCGAGTTCATGATGTCCACCAGCATGGGCGTACCCTTAGTCTTGTAAGCCTTTACTCCGGCGTCGTCCTTGCCCCGCTGGGCGGTTTCCCTGATGAACTCCTTCACCAGTTCCGGGTAGGCGAACTCCTTTTTACGGCTGCCCCGGAAGGCGATGCCCTTGATCTTCTTGGACCCCATTACGGCGCCAACGCCGGTACGTCCGGCACTCCGCCAGTAATCGTTTTCGATCACGGCGAAGCTCACCTGGTTCTCGCCCGCCGGCCCGATGACGGTCACCCCGCTTTTGGGTGCACCCGGCCGGTTGTTTTTGATCCACTCCTTGATGTGGTCTTCCGCCTCATAGGTGGAAAGGCCCCAAAGCTCGTCCGCCGGGTGGAAGTAAACCGTGTTTTCCGCCACTTCGATCCAGACCGGCTGTTCTGAAGCGCCATGAATGGTGAAGACGTCGAAGCCGGTCTTCACCATGTACTCGGCCACGGTGCCGCCCGAGTACGATTCCGAGTAGTAGCCGGTCTGGGGGGACTTGGTGAATATGCCGTGGCGACAGGAGCCCCAGATGCCGCTTCCCGTCACCGGGCCCGTGGCGAAAATGAGCTGGTTGTCCGGGCTCAGTGGGTCGACGTTGGGAGGGTTTTCGTTGAGCAGAAGGTAGGTGGCGAGGCCCTTGCCTCCCAAATACTTGCGGGCTACCTCATCGGGAATGATCTTCAGATCGAACGCTTTCTGAGTAACGTCGATTCGAAGCACCATATTGAAAAGTCCGGTCATGACGATCGTCCTTTGGCTAATGATGAGTTGATTATCCAGATCATTGTGGACCCGGCCAAGTGTTGCCCCGGGCCGGGGTGAACAAAGTCTCAAGGGTACGCACGCAGCGCACCCTGCTGCCCCGCTGCGACTTACAGGACGCTGCGATAGATGGTTTCGGCGTCTTCCTGCCTCAAGACACGCGGATTGTTGGCCAAAAGCCGCGTAACTTTCATTACGCCCGCCGCCAGACCGGGGATGTTTTCCTCCTTCACGCCGAAGTCGCTGAGCGAAGATGGAACATTGAGATCCTCGGCCAGTTCCCTCACGGCGTCCAAGGCGACCTGCGCGGCGCGCTTGCGGCTGAGTCCCATTGTGTCTTCGCCGAAAATGTCCGCCATGGCGGCAAACTTTTGCAAATTGCCCAACATGTTGAATTCCATGACAGGAGAAAGCATGATCGAATTGGCGATTCCGTGGGGAATGTGGAACTCGGCGCCGATGGGATAGGCGAAGGCGTGCACGGCCGTGACTCCCGCGTTAGCAAACGCCATGCCCGCCAGCATGCTTCCTTCCAGCATGGCGTTGCGGGCCTCCAGATTTTGGCCGTTGGCGTAGGCGGTGCGGATGTTGTTGAAAAGCAGACCCATGGCCCGTACGGCCAGCAGATCGGTCATCGGGGTGGCGTTTTTCGAGGTATACGCCTCAATGGCGTGAATAAGCGCGTCCATGCCGGTCGCGGCGGTGATGGCGGGCGGCAGCCCGAGGGTGAGTTCCGCGTCCAGAAGGGCGGTGCAAGGAAAGAGGAAAGCGCTCACGATGCCCTTTTTGAGCTTTTCCTGCTCGTCGGTTAAGATGGCGATGGGGGTGACTTCACTTCCGGTGCCGGCCGTAGTCGGGATCAAAATGGTTTTCAGCCCGGGCAGAGGCACCTGGTCGATGCCCACGAAGTCACCGACCGAGCCGGAGTTGGTCACCAGGATGGCGGCCGTTTTGGTGATATCCAAGGAAGACCCGCCGCCGATGCCGATAATCACCTCGACCTGTTCCGATCTGGCCATAGCCACCGCCGCGTCGACGATTTCCAGACGCGGATCGGGTTCCACATGATCGTACCGGCACGACTGCAGTCCCGCGTCTTCAAGAAGCTTCTCCAATCGTTCCACGATACCCGTCGCCACTAGGCCGGGATCGGTAACGATAAGGGCCTTGGCACCGCCCAGGGCCTTGACTTCATCGCCGATGGAGTTGAGCGAACCCGGCCCCATGACGATCCGGCCGGTGGTGCGGAACACTTTGACCTGACTCATTGAACTTCCTCCTGTTCGGTTCCCGGGATGAACCGTCGTTGCCGCGTATTTTCGCGCGGCGAACGCCACCTCATCATCGGTGCGTTAGACCGCGAGATATTTTCTATGGACCGCTTCGTTATCTTTGAACTCCTGCATGGTGCCTTCGTAGACCACGTACCCCTTGTCGAGGACCACGACCCGGTCGGAAACGGCCATTGCAAACTTGATGTTCTGTTCGGAAAGCAGAATCGTGGTATCTGCCGCCTTGAGCCCCAGGATCAGTTCTTTGAGCGATCCGATGATGACGGGCGAAAGCCCTTCCGAAGGCTCGTCCAGAAGGAGCACGTCGGGATTACCCATAAGCGCACGGGCCGTGGTGAGCATCTGCTGCTCGCCGCCGGAGAGCGTCCCGCCCAGGCGGTCGAGCATGTTGCCGAGCGTCGGGAAGTGCTTGATGACGGTATCCATGTTCCATTGACCGCAGCGACCGGGGATGACGCCCATGTTCAGGTTTTCCCGGACGGTGAACGGGCCGAGGACCCGGCGGTCTTCGGGTACGAAGCCGAGCCCGAACCTCGCCATTTTGTAAGGAGGCAAGCGGGTGCAGTTCCTGCCGTTCATCATGATGGTGCCCGTCCTGGGCGGCGTAAGGCCCATGAGGGAGCGGAAGGTGGTGGTCTTGCCCACGCCGTTTCGCCCCATCAGGCAGACGGTTTCACCCTTTTTCACTTGCAGGCTCACATCGAACAGGATATGGCTCCGGCCGTAATAGGTATTCAGATTCATGGCTTCAAGGATCAGACTCATCAGAGTTCCTCTCCCAAGTATGCGGTGATGACTTCCTTATTATTTCGGATTTCGTCCGGGGTCCCCTCGACCAGCAGCGCTCCCTGCTGAAGCACGCGGACCACCTGGGCGATGCCGAACACCATGTCCATGTCGTGTTCGATAAACACCATAGTGAGATTGTATTCTTTCCAGAGTTTCCTGATGAGTTCCCGGGTCAGCACTCGCTCCTCGGGCGACATGCCGGCGGTAGGCTCATCCATCAGGATCAGTTCCGGCTCGAGGGCCAGCGCCACGCCGATGTCGAGAAGCTTCTGGTCGCCGTGAGCTAGTTCGAAAGCCGGCCGTTCGGCTTGACCGGTCAGCCCCAGACTGTCCAGAATATGATGGGCGGCATCGGTGGCACGCCGGAAGCGGTGGGCCGGACGGACGAAGTTTGTCGTCTGTTTGAGCCGCGACAGGCTCGATATTCGGATGTTGTTGAGCACGGTTTCTTCGGGGAACACGGAGGTGATCTGAAAAGACCGGCCGATGCCGCGGGCCACGATCTTCTGGGTGCGCAACCCCACGATGTCTTCGCCCTTGAACCGGATCGTCCCGCTCTCAGGCCTCAGGTAGCCCGTTATGAGGTTGAACAGGGTGGTCTTGCCAGCGCCGTTGGGGCCGATGATGGCCGACAGTTCGCCCCGGTTCACCGTAAAGCTTACGTTGTCGGTGACGTGCAGTCCGCCGAAGGCTTTGTCGACTTTATCGAGTACGAGGATCGGTTCCAAGTTCGCCCTCCCCGGTGATTTCTCGTTTAGCGTGGCGGCCCTTCATGCGGGCTCTCAGTTTCTGGATTTCGCCGAGCACGCCCATGGGGAACAAGATGACCATGACAAGCATGATGGCGCCGATGATAAAAGACCAGTACTCCGTGTAGGCACCCACGACGTCTTCGATCAGGATAATCAGGCCGGCACCGAGGAAGGGGCCGAAAAACTGCCCGATACCGCCGAGCACGGACATGAGGATTACTTCGCCCGAAGTGGTCCAGAAAAACATGTCGGTATGGATGGAGTTGTCCACGCCTGCCACCAGGCCGCCGGCCAGCGCGGCGAATACCCCCGAGATGATGTATATGCCCAACTGGTTGCGGCGCACGCGCCGGCCCAGAAAGCGCACGCGTTCCGGGTTCTGCCGGATGCAGCGAAGGGTGAGCCCGAAGGGAGAATGGGCGATCCGCCGCAGAAACCAGATCGAAGCGAGCACAAGGGCAAGGGTGAAATAATAGTAGACAACGGGATCGTTCAGTATGCCCGGAGGCAGAATGCCTTGTATTCCGTCGTCACCCCCGGTGAATTCGTACCATTTGAATGTGATGCCCCAGGCGAGCTGCGCGAAAGCGAGCGTCAAAACGGTGAAATAAACGCCCGTAACCCGAATGGTGAGCGGCCCGATGGCGAGCGCCAACAGGCCGGCTGCTATGATTCCCATTCCCATTCCGGGCAGAAACCATTCCGGACCAATGCGGTCCACCAGCATACCGGTGAAATAAGCTCCCAGGCCGTAGTACAGAGCCTGGCCGAAGGAAAGCATGCCGGTCTGACCGAACAGCATGTTGAAAGAAACCGCGAACAGGCCCCAAACCAGCATATGGTTGGCCAGAGTTAACTGGTAATCCGAGGTATTGAGCACGGGCACCAGCGAAAAGATCAGGATGAGCACGATCCAAGGGGCCGTTTCCTTGAGCTTTACAGAAGAATTCATTGCTTACACCTTCCTGATCTTTCGGGTGCTGAAAAGTCCCTCGGGTTTGAAGATGAGCACCACCACCATCACAAGAAAACTGAACAGCGACGCCCACTTAGGGACGAACACCACCGCGAAGGCGTTGACCTCGCCGATCACCAGAGCTCCCAGCCAGGCGCCCCAAAAGTTGCCCATGCCGCCTAGCACGACTACGATCAGCGAGTCGATGATAACCTCGATTCCTGCACCCGGTGTCACCGAGCGCAACGGCGCGGCCAGTGCGCCCGCCATGCCGCCGAGACCCGTTGCGATGCCGAAAACGATGGTCATCGTAAGGGGTACATTCACGCCAAGGGCGTTCAGCATTTCCCGGTCGATGGCCGTTGCACGCGTGATGCGGCCCGGCCGCGTGCGTGTCAGGATCAGCCAGGCGGCGACGACGACGATAAGCCCGATGGCGATGATGGCGAGGTTGTATGTCGGCATGATCAGATCACCGATCATGACGGAACCCGAAAAACCCGGGGGCCGGGCAATGGATTTGTACTCCGTCCCCCAGATCATCTTTACCAGGTCGTCGATGATGAGGATGAAACAATAGGTGAGCAGGATCTGGAAGCCGCCTTCCTCCGCACGCCCGTAGATTCGCCTCAGGAACAGCGATTCCATCAGCATGCCGAACAGGCCCACACCGATGGAGGAGACGGCCAGCGCCACCCAGAAGTTGATATTCCACATGGACACGCACGTGTAGGCGAAATAGGCCCCGATCATGTAAAAGGAGCCATGGGCGAAATTGAACACCCGCCCCACACCGAAGACCAGCGTGAGACCGCTCGCTACCAGAAACAGCAGCGTGGCGACCGTGAGACCGCTCAAAAACTGTATAAATACGAAACCGGCATCCATTGGGCCTGCCTTTGGCTCTGGGTGAGGACTCCCGGGCCGCGGGGGCCCGGGGTCGTTTGGGGGCTGTTACTGGGCGCGCTTTTCTTTGATGTATTCGGCCGGCGGAATGATCTTTTCGGCATCATAGATCTTCCAGTTGCCGAGCATCTTTTTGGCCGGCGGGAAGTCCTCGTTGGGCATGGTCACGCCGACCGCCTGGACCTGGACGATCTGGTGCGTTTCCGGATTCATATAGGAGGTGAAGCCGTCAGGATCTTCCGGCAGCCTCATCTTCATGCCCTCCAGGGCCTTTACCAGAGCTTCCGTGTCGTCCGGATTGCCGACCTGTTCCACCGCGTAAGCGATGGCGTAGATGCCCGCGTAGGCGCCTTCAGCGGCATAGCTGGGGTAGCGGCCGGTGATGTTGTGGAACTTTTCAACGAAAGTCTTGTTCAGTTCCGTTTCAGGCCAGTTGTTGTGATGGCGCGCTGAGAGGATCAGGCCGTCCGGCAGCTCCGCGCCCATGGCGCTCATCAGTTCGTAGTTGCCGCCTGCGTCGGGATGGAAGTAGGTCATTTTCTGGAAAAGACCGTAGGGCTTGGCCTGCTTGATGAAAGCCACCGTGTCGCCGCCCCAGAAGCCGGCCACCAGGATGTCGGGATTATCCCGCATGATGGAAGTAATATACGAAGTATAATCAGGAGTATAGATTTTCGGCCAGTATTCCCCGACCACTTCGTAAGCAACGCCGAAGCGCTCCAGGTTATACTTGAGTTCGTCCCATTGGCTGTGGCCGTAGGCATAATCCGGGCCGATGAAGGCGATCTTGTTCCAGCTTTTTTCCGCCTTGAGCTCCTTCAGGTACAGGGCGCCTGCCGCCATAGACTGAAAGGTGTTGTTGGCTACACGGAAGTAGTAGGGCTGAAAGTTGTCCACGGTCAGGCGCGTGGAAGCATGATCGGTGCCGATAAAGATCTTCTTGTACTGCTTGGAGATTTCCGTTACGGCCAGTCCCACACCGGAACTTACCACGCCGAACAGAAAGTGCACGTTATCCTCTTCGATGTAGCGCTTGGCTACGCGCACGGCGTAGGCCGGCTTGACCTTGGTGTCCGTGAAATAGACGTTCAGCGTGTAGCCCGCTACGCCGCCTTTGGAGTTGATTTCGTCCACGGCGATTTCCATGGCCGCCACCGAGTCTTTCCCGTACAGGCCGGCGCGGCCGGTCATCGGATACATGGCGCCGATGTCGATGGTCTTGTCTTCGGCGGCGACCAGACCGGGCGCAACCATCAGCGCCAGCAGCGCCGCCAGAACCATGATGATTCCTTTGTTTCTCCGCATGTACATCCTCCTCTCACCTAAGGTTTCGGTTGTAAAAAACGATTTGGAGGCCAAAGACCGGAATGGGCTGAGCAGAAGCAAAAAGCGTACCAGGGGCAGGATGTTTATGTTGTGGTCAAGTAAAAACGGACACTGGGTTAAGCCGCCTTCATCCACTGTAACCTCTCATACTCCATCGGACTGAGGTAGCCCAGGGATGAGTGCGAACGATCTACATTGTAAAAGGTGATGTACTCCAGAACCTCTCTGCTGGCCGCGGCCCGGGTGGCAAAGCGAAAGTCTGCCAAGTGCTCGGACTTTAGACTGCCGAAGA
>Ga0190344_1000696_pt1 | contig 14562 bp, 8 predicted proteins | sample 48721323_MG_FD_161662 | JGI IMG/M metagenome (GOLD analysis project Ga0190344, IMG submission 161662) | Hydrothermal vent microbial mat bacterial communities from Southern Trench, Guaymas Basin, Mexico - 4872-13-2-3_MG | ecosystem: Environmental > Aquatic > Marine > Hydrothermal vents > Microbial... | reverse complement strand
ATCTCGTAATCTCTTTGGAGAAGGTCAACGCTTTCAGTACCAGAACCCCAGGCATCAATTGATTTTGCAGTTGCTGCCCAATCGTTATAACCATAACTATCAATCTCATAATTATCAAAATATGATCCGATGTTTTTAGTAGTAGTACCATTAAGCGTAATTGAACTAAAATCTACTGGTGCAGCATAATTTGCTACAACATTGATTTTAACTCCGTCAACAGGTAAGACCTCATCAACTCCTACATTTTCTCCACCTGCATAGTAAACGCCATTGCGTACTCTTTCCAGATCTACTCCGTTAATTATTGACTGATCTGCAAGAATAAGCTCATTATCTGTGGTATCAGCTAAATTCCAGTAGTTAATGCTTTTAAATTTATAACCAATAGTAGAAACAGTAACACTGCTGTCAACATGTACTATACCACCGCCCAGGCTTGCATACGGTTCACCATATCCAACTGCCCAGCCATCATCATACATGGTATAGTCAATTTCCAGTGGCGGTTCAAAAGAACTAATATTAACTGTAACAACTTCTCCGCCCGCAAAAGGTCCGGCACCTGTTGTATCAGTTGTTCCGAACATTACAGTGTGTGCAGTGTTGTCAATAGTATAATCACATACCGATGAACTGGCGCTGTTAATTGTAACATCAGGCGGGAAGGTAAGCAGAATACCGTCACAGTAATCATAATCCGGTGAAATTACATTTGCAGTAATAAAAAGATCAACTGTTCCGGGTTTGCCGTAAACTCCCACTGCTGAAAGGAAAGAACCTGTTAAATCACCTGTTTTGTAAGCTTTCCCTACGGAGTCCGGATAATTTGTTTTCTTCCACAAACCGTCTTTATCAAAATAGTAATGTTGTTTATGGAAAAACAACTTATATCCGTGGCCATTCAATACAGCAGGATCAATAACAGATGCATATATATTTGCATTTGCTGTACCTTTATGTGACACTTCGAGTAAATCACCTTGTTCTACAGCATATCTTGTTCCAGGATCTTCCATCTGAGGAATAGCTGTTACTGCATTAAATGAACTCTCAAGACTGTGAACAGGCACATCCGGATCACCGTTATAAGAGTATGCAGTCACAACATAGTAGTATCTTCTTCCGTTAACAAGAGGTTTGCCTGTAAATGCATCCTTTGTTAAAGTAATAGAACGCTTAATACCTGTGTCATTACCAAGCTGGACAGGCATCTTCAGTACCAGACCAGAAGCAGCGTCAAACTTATAATCAAGAATTTTTGTTATCTTGTTGTTTTTATCATAGGTTGCAATCAGTTTTGCATCCTCTTTTGTTGATGCAGCAGTCGGTAGCTGGTAAACGCTGTATCCTTCAAAGTTGTAGCCTTTTTGATCCTGTTCTGTTTTTGCTACATTTTCATGATCCCAGCCCCAGTTAAGAATAACTTTATTCTCAAGATTTGTTACTCTTACTTTTGGCGCTACAGGAGCCTTTGCCAGATCAAAGAAGTTATCATATGCATACTGAGCTGAAATATCATTGTATTTCATAACTGAAACACTTGACAATCTGTCAGTACCCATTCCTGTAACAAGAGCAACAACGATTTCCTGAGTATCACCTACTGCAAGCTTAAACGGACCTGTAATCATCTCCATTCTTCTGTCACCTGCAGGAAGTACATTACCGTCAATTTCTGCATCGCCCGCTACAGGATCACCGTTAAGCGGGAATCTTGTTGGATTACCATTAACATCCTCAAAAGGCTTAGCAGCTCTTGGTTTCAAACCGTTCATAAGGTTATACCACTGCTCTGTTCCTGAATACTCTTTAAGGTCAGGATCAGAAATAGCAGAACCTGCTGCAAAATAGTTAAATGCAGACATACCAAGATTCTTGTATCCGTCAATAACTTTCATTCCGAAAATAGCCTTGCTTCCCGGGGCCTCTACAATAGGTCCCTGAAGGAAGTCATAACCCGCAGAAGGTGGAGCAAGATTATACTGAAAGAAATTAGGGTCATTATTTACAGCATTATAAACAAAATTAATATTCAGCGTTGTATCGCATCCAACATAGTCATCTCCTGAAGAACCTAAATCAGGATCTGACCATACTGCAAAGAACATACTGTCAATTACAGCATTATTCGGTGTTAAACTGGTCCCCTTGTAAATAAGCTTGTAACGTTTAAAAACTACATTTCCAAGAGCATCTGTTCTGTTGTAACCCCACAATGTAACCTGAACTTCAAGGCCTATTGGGGGTGAACCTGCAAGCTGGGCGCACTGGCTGGCATTAAGATCATTTGCTACAAACCAGATAACCTGATCTGCACCTGCAAGACCGGGTTTTTCACCTGCATCCATAACACCGTTACCGTTTTCATCATAAAACGGTGCGCCTTTCTGCCACGGCCACTCGTTCCAGTCTGTTTCATACTGAGCTCTTACATCTGCAACATCAGCATCAGAGATATCAGTAAGTCCCACTTCCTGCAACTCTGCAGCATCTCTTTTAAGATCTGCAGTTGCATAATCGGGCCTGATTCTCCACAATCTTACATCGGGAGCATCTGGGTCTTCAGCAACACCCGGGCTTGTAATTGCGCCCCTCTGAAGACCTGTGTTATATGTTGTACCGCCTACACGGAGTTCAGGCGCAACACCATCTTTTACAAATCCGCCCCATACCAAACCATCGGTATAAATTACACCGGCACCATAAGTACCGCGGGGAAAAAAAACACCATTACCGTTGGTAATCGGGTCGTGGGCAGAAATACCGTCAGAGAACATCCAGTGGGCAAGCAGATTGATGTTGAGAAGCGAACGAACCGGTGTGCCCGTCGGCTTTAACATCTTTGCCTGCACATCTGCATTATTGCCTTCCCGCGCGACTCCAATCCCTACTGCAAAAAGCAATAGAGCCGTGAGAAGACAGGGTATGACAAACTTTTTTAACCTCATCTTATCCTCCCAAATTGGGTTAACTTCTCTTTCATAAATGAAAGACAGAGGTGAAGATTAACATTTTCAAAAACCATCTTAACCATATAATTTCAATCCTAATTTAACGGAAATTAATCATAACACCTGCACGGATTCTTCTGGGAGTACTCCAGATATCGCTGCCTCTGAACTGATCCCAGTAGTGCAGTCTGTTAAGATCATTGAACATGTGATACAGGTATGCAAATGCTGCTCCGCCCTGAGCTGCAACAATCTGACCTGAAAGATTAGGATCATTCAGGAATCCGTCAACATCGCTTCCTGTACGGGGATAAACATTAAGAACATTCTTAGTATTAAGAAGATTCGTAACGCGGACATAAACATTAAGATCAAATCTTCCTACTGTAAATGATTTGTCCAGTTTTGCATCAAGATCAAACTGCCACGGTGTTGTTGATGCGCCAATTGGTTCAAGCGGACGACGGAATCTTGCATCAGTATCTCCCAGTGTAGCACCCTGGGCCGCTGAATTCTGTCCGATCTCTCCTGTACTTAAAGTAAACGGATGTCCTGAACTGAATGTAAACATAATATTAAGCCCAGTTCTTTCCAGAATTTTTCCGCCGTCGCCTTTGCCAAAGCGGTAATCAATGTTTACTGATCCCCTGTGTTTCTGGTTAAAATAGAGGGGAGAGATAATTGTCATCTGGCTTGTTGCCTGATCAAGGGATGCACTTGCCTGGTTTGTATAAGAACCTGTACCGCGCGCATCAGAGTAAGTATAGTTTACCCATCCCATAACACGGTTTGTCCTTCTTAAAGTCAGGCGGAACTCCAGACCCTTTGTAGTTGCAAAGTCACCGTTTGTTGTAATGTCATAAGTGGTAACTTCTGAAGTGGAAGATGTAAAGACTCTTCTAGTCTGAAGCTGATCCTTGATGTCTTTGTAGTAAATTGTAGCATCAAATGACGCACTGTTACCCAGCATTTGACTGAAACCGATTTCATACTGAGTTGTTTTTTCCGGTTTTGTCGCAAAAGATGTCGGGTTTGTATAAAAATATCCGCCGTGAAGTGAGCTGAAAATATTTGACATACTTCTGTAAGCCTGGCTCATCTGCGGCATCTGTACGAATTTGCCCCACTGTACATGGAACTTGGTTTTATCTGTTACAGGAAAACCGAATCCCAAACGGGGACTTATAGAATTAAAAGCTTTTACTTTTTTCCAGTGGTCAACCTTCAGTGTAGCAGTCTGTGCATCAATCTGAGGATCTGTATAATCTTCCGGCTCGTACTGATCCATTGCATAGTAATCATAACGCAGACCTGCATTAACTACCAGATCCTTGTATTCATACCTATCCTGAATATAAGCTGATGCCATTGTAGGATGTTTTGCATTATCCCACGGATATGTGTTGTCATCATACTTGTTTCCGAGTCGATCATAGCCATATACATTCTGGCTGATTGTGCGTGCCCATTCCGTGAACTTATCTTTGTCCATAGCCACATCTGGGTTGTTTCTCAAATAATTAAGATTACCAATTGCCGAATAATTTCTCAATGTCCAGTACTTGTATTCACCACCGAATTCAAACTGATTTCTCTTGAACTGGTGTGTAAAATCAAACTTTCCTGAAACATAGTTTCTTTTCCAGTAACCGAACCATGCGTTTCTTGTACCCGGACGTTCAAAACCAAATCCGTAAAAATCGTACTGTCTTGGCGCCCATGTGTACTTGTAGTACTGATAACCGTATTTTGCATTTTCAACACTGTCCTGATATGCCCAGATATTGTCACCAAAATCAGGATCCCAGTTCTTACCTCTTGCATCGTAATAAGTTGCGCTTACTTCGTAGTAAGTTTTGGGAGAAAGTACATGTGTAATTTTCCCTGTAAATGTACCGTCACTGTACTGGTTTCTCTGGAAGCGTTCAGTATTAAACTGCTCGTAGAAACCACTTCCGCCTGAAGCATAATCAGACCATGTGCCTATTCCTGAAAGACGGATCTTAAGACTTTTAAAATCACCCGTTATTACAGTATTATAATAAAATGGATTTCTTGCAGCACCGTTCAATGTGACAGGTGTTCTTACAATCTTATCAACTTCTTCGCCTTTTTCCCCGCCTCTTAAACCGGAATCAGCAAGAATAATTTTGGATCCGTCGGGTAAAACTGTTTCACGGTTGATTATCTCAAAGGGATGCCAATATCTAACACCACTTCTTGTAAATGTATTTCTTCCAGCAAAGAAAAAACGGAAATTTTTCAGCTTGGGCACAGGGCCGCTTGCTGTAAATGTATAATCGGAGTATCCGTAAACATAAGTATTAAGAAATTTCTCTCCAAAGTCAGCAAAATTATCAGTCTCTGCTCTTAAACTGAACTGATACTTTGGAGATCCTCCGCGTATAGCCATAGCAACAATACCGGAATTAGCTCCGCCGTATTTTGCACTGTATCCGCCTGCCTGTACCTGTAATTCCTCAAGAGCTTCAGGAATAACCTGTCCTCTTGTATCACCAGATACAACGTCTCTTATACTTGCTCCGTCAACATATGTTTCAACTTCGTCGGAACGGCCGCCTCTGATGTAGATATTGCCGTCTTGTGCAACAATACCGGGCTGCAGGTTTGCAACTGCATTAACGCCGCGGACAGGCAGGTTTTCCAGATCTTCACCATCAATAATTCTACTTGCGTTTGTTGAGGTTTTTTCAATCAAAGGACGCTCTGCTGTAACCTCAACAGCTTCAGTCTGAATTGCTTTTGATGAAAGTGCAAAATCCTGTCTGTAGGTGAGCCCTATACGAACCTTTATGTTGCTTATAACAAGGTCTGCATATCCCATATACATGGCCTTAACAGTGTAAGTTCCAACCGGTATATTGAGAATTATAAACTCACCGTCTATGTTCGTTGCTGCACCGTAATTTGTTCCGACGACCACAACATTAGCGCCCACTAAGGGTTCGCCTGTCTCTTTGTCAAACACCCTACCTGAAATTCTACCAGAAGTCTGGGCGAAAATCACGGTAGATGCAAAGACAAGGGCCACCAGAGCAACAAGTAAAAAACATTTTCGATGCATCTTTTTCCCTCCAATGATTTAACTTAAATAGTTTTTACAGCTTATTGTCAAACACTTGAGTCTTTACATCATCTGCAGTACCGTAAATCAACAATGTTGAACTGGTTCCTGCAGTTAAAGACGGAGTGACAGTAGCCAGTGTATCATCTCCTGAAATCACATAGAATGTGTGGGATTCTGATGCCAACAGAAGCTCTGGCTTTGTATCCTTAAAGTTATATTTTGTAGCATTCCCGCTGTCAATACCAACTTTAAGTTCAACTGGTACCATCTGTGCTATACATACGTGCACCATAGTATCAGGTACAACTTTGTTGGCATATGCCCAGTGCTCTCTGTTCTTTAAAAACCTTGCATCACCAGCATCTTCTTTGGGGACAATAAAAAAAGTCCCTACAAAATCCGTATCCACAAAAAGTGAATCAATCATAGTATCCGGATCTGCAGGGATGTAAAATGAATGGGTTCCTGCTTTTACAGTTGAGTAGGAACCTGCCTGTCCCAATGCTAGTGTGCCAACACTGCTGCCGTCAAAAAGCACAGATGTTTCGCCAACATCACTAGCTGCGTTGATGAAACGGACGGTGCCTGTGAAATTCGGTAATGGCTGACCCTCCGTTGGTATTTTTACGCAGCTTACTGCCAGTATCGTTACAAGTAAGATACTCAGCAATAATGCATAAAAATTTCTCATTTTCATAAACTCTCCTTCCTTTCAGCAATTGAGCTTTTTAAGACCCACTAATACAATCTTCTGCAGGAAGTTTATTACAGAAGATTAACCTCTTCATCCACCGCCCCAAACAATCTCTTTGTTTGCCTTTACCACCTCCTTCCGAATTTTGATGTTAACCAAATCTTTAAACAGAAAATTGTGTCTTCATACTTACATAAAAATCCTTGTGTAAAATTTACATCTCACACAAACAATTATAAAAATTAAGTACGTATAAAGACGTATAAAACATTACAATTTATATCTAATTAATAATATACAAAACGCTGTAAAACTTATTTCTCTTAAAAATACTAATTTATTTTATGGAAAGATTCCCCTTCTTGAAAGCATTTGGTAACAGTTAATCTATAAAAACCTGATGATTTTGTCAAGTTTTTTTTAATAAAAACTTTAAAAATAACCGTTTATTTTAATATTTTTCTTTGATTTAAATACGCTGCCAAAATTAAACTTATGAAAACACCCAGTTAGAAAAAATGTACAATATTTCCAAACAGCCAAATCCAAATAAAAAATTTAATGCTAAGAACACAACACTAGGCTGTTGCGCGTTTTGCTTTCTTTTCAACCAACACAGGCTTACGACCTTTTGTTATAACACTCTCCGTGATTACACACTTTTGAATATTCTCCATAGACGGCAGGTCAAACATTATATCCATCATAACATTTTCCATTATTGACCTTAAAGACCTTGCCCCTGTTTTCTTCTTTATAGCCTGATTCACAATAGCATTAAGTGATTTATTTTCAAACTCCAGTTCCACGCCGTCAAGCTTTAACAGATGCTGGTACTGTTTTACAAGAGCATCTTTGGGTTCAAGCAGAATCTTTAACATTGCTTCTTCGCTCAGTTCATCAAGCGTGGTTATAACAGGAAGCCTTCCTATCAGCTCCGGAATCAGTCCGAATCTTAACAGATCATCAGGCTCAACATACTGCATCAGTTCGCCAAGACTCTTTTCTCTGTTTGATTTTACTGAAGCTCCGAACCCTATCACCTTTTTACCGATTCTGGATGCGATTATTTTTTCAAGACCAACAAATGATCCGCCGCATATAAATAAAATATTTTTCGTATTAATATTTATCAGACTCTGCTCAGGATGCTTTCTGCCTCCCTTGGGAGGTACGGAAACAACAGAACCCTCAAGAAGTTTCAGCAACCCCTGCTGAACGCCCTCTCCGGAAACATCTCTTGTGATGGAAGAGTTCTCATCTTTTCTTGCAATTTTGTCAATTTCATCAATATACACAATTCCATGTTCCGCCTTTTCAAGCTGATAATCTGCCGCCTGCAGCAGTCTGACAAGAACATTCTCAACATCCTCACCAACATATCCGGCCTCTGTTAATGTTGTTGCATCAGCAATAGCAAAAGGAACTTTTAAAAACCTTGCCAAAGTCTGTGCGATCAAGGTTTTACCTGTTCCAGTGGGGCCTATCATCAGAATATTGCTTTTTGAGAGGTCAACATAATCTTCGCTGGATAATGTAGAATTATTAATTCTTTTGTAGTGATTGTAAACTGCAACAGATATTGCTTTTTTCGCTCTGTCCTGCCCTATTACGTATTGATCAAGCTCTGCCTTGATCTCTACTGGTTTCAATAAAGGGTGAACAAGAGAAAGGGATCTTTTTACCAGATCAGACTTAATAATCTCTTCTGCATATCTGACGCATTCATTACAGATATTTACTCCGGGGCCTGTAACCATTGCATCCACTTCTTCGGAACTTCGTCCGCAGAAAGAGCACACATATCTGTTTTCAGATGACACTATTCCCCCTTCTTTTTCTTCTTTTTATCACTTCTGATAAGAACTTCATCAATTATACCGTAATCTTTTGCTTCCTCGGCAGACATGAAAAAGTTTCTGTCTGTATCAGTCTCTATCTTTTTAATACTCTGACCCGTATGTTTTACAAGTATCTCGTTAAGTTTCTGCCTTAAAGTCAATATCTCTTTTGTCTGAATTTCAATATCAGTTGCCTGACCCTGTGCACCTCCAAGAGGCTGATGGATCATAATTCTTGCGTGGGGAAGAGCAGACCGTTTACCTTGAGCCCCTGCAGCAAGCAGAAGCGCACCCATGCTTGAAGCCTGCCCCATACAAATTGTTGAAATATCGGGACGTACATGCTGCATTGTATCATAAATTGCAAGCCCTGAGGAAACATGCCCGCCCGGAGTATTTAAATAAATGTAAATATCTTTTTCAGGATCTTCTGCTTCAAGAAAAAGCAGTTGGGCTATAACAAGACTTGCAACAGTGTCATCTATAGGAGAACCAATAAAAATGATTCTCTCCTTAAGAAGCCTGGAAAAAATATCGTAAGATCTTTCGCCCCTTCCTGTCTGTTCAACTACTATTGGTACAAGTCCCATAAGAAAATCCTCTTTTTATGATTTGGCTTTTTTCTTTACTTCTTTTATTTTTGATTTCTCTTTTAAGAAATCCATTACTTTTCCGGAAAGGAGGTCTCTTTTAAATTTTTCTCTGTTGGATTTATTCTTAAGATGTCTTCTTATCTTTTTTGCCTCTTCTTCCGAAATTTCTTCGACCTTTTTAAGATAGTCTTCAATATCCTGATCTGTAACCTCTATTCCCTCAAGTTTAATAATCTCATCCCGCAGGATATACCATTTTAAATTCCACTCGGCATTTGGCCGCTGATAATCCCGGAACTCTTTTTCGTTGATTGTGTTTTTTTGATCTTTGCTGTAATCTTCCCAAAGAGAGTCCAAAGCTGTTTCAACCAAAGAAGGAGGAAGTTCAAAATCATTTTTTTTAATTATTTCATCAATAATCCGGTTTTCAAGAATGGTATCAGACTGTTTCTCGTTCTCTTTTACAAAACTCTCTCTGATATGTTTCTTTAAATCGTCAATAGTCTCAAAAGGGCCGAATCTCTTTGCAAACTCAGCATCAAGTTCAGGGAGCTTTTTCTTATAAGTTGTTTCTAAAGTAAAAATAAAAACAACATTTTTATTTGGTTCTTCAGTATTATCTTTTTGGGGTATATTTAAAGAAAACTTCCTCTCCTCGCCCTTTTTAATACCTTCCAGTTGTTTTAATGTTTCACCTGTTATCGGTTCCTTGCCAAGTTCAAAAACCTGGCCTTCCCACCTTTTGCCAACAATCGGGACACCGTTCTCATCGGTTTCCTGAACAGTTCCCTTTATTATGGAACCTTCTTCTGCAGGATCGTCTGTCTCCTCAATTGTTGCAGCTTCCTCCTGTAACCTTGTAAGAGTATTTTCCACTTCTTCATCTGTAACAGTGAACACATCTTTTTCAACCTTAATATTCAAGTAATCTTTCACTTCAACATCCGGGTTGACTTCTACCTCTGCAGTAAACTCAAGATCTTTTACATCATTGAAATCAATCTTTACGATTTTAGCTGCAGATACAATATCAATGTTATTTTCAACCACTGCTTTTTTAAAAAACTTATCAATACATTCATCAATTGCTTCTGCTTCAATAGACGCACCGAATCTCTTTTTAATTAATGATCTTGGCACCTTGCCTTTACGAAATCCGTCTAATCTGGCAGTCTTTTGATAATGATTAATCTTTTCTTCTTTTTTAGTCTCTACTTCCTGAGCAGGCACAATGATATCCAGCTTCTTTTTCCACGAATTTACATCTGATACAACAACTTTCAATATTTTCTCCTGAACCTTATAAATTTATTTTTGTGCGAGAGGAGGGACTCGAACCCTCACGTCGGACCGACACTAGATCCTAAATCTAGCGCGTCTACCAGTTCCGCCACTCTCGCATAAGCAACGTGTAAGATACAATTTTTTTTAGCAAAATCAAAAGATTTTTTATTTATTTTCAAATGCTTTGAGTTGTGGTGCCCTGAAAAAGCTTGACATGCTTATGTATAGTAAGGATGAAGGATAAAGTAAAAAGGATAAGACAAAAAACGTTATAGGTATAGGTATTATGGCGGATGTGTTTTACCGGCATCTAAAAATCTCCGGCCGGAAATGCGAGGGAGAGAGCGTTAAAAAAGTTCGGATGTCTGAGTCCCGATTCTCTTTAATAAAAATATAATAATTAGAATCGGGAGGAAACCAGGAACGGGGGTATGTTGCCACCCTCCACCCCACCACCTCTGGATGCTCGCATTCGCGAGCATGACATGGTTTAGATTTTTTTTACCGGCATCTGAAAATCTCCGCCCGGAAACCGTAGGGGCACAGCGCACTGTGCCCTTACAATTTCCCCTTTGGCTGAATCTGAAATATTGGGCTGAAGCCCTGTTTGCTCAAAAACAAAACTCCACGAGCTGAAGCTCGTGGCAATTTACACTCAATTTAAAATTTATTTTCTATGAAAATATTCTTAAATCTGGAATCTCAAATCGACATTCGATATTCATTTATAATAATAAAGGGAATACATGTATGCATTCCCTGCGAAACTATTCGGTATTGATGATATTTGAATCGCGACCGTTTCCTGCATTCGTTTACACGTGTTTATTTTAATCTGTGTTAATCCTTGTAACTGTGTCCGGCTTTTGACGGATCCGTGGACAAAAAAATCAACATTCAAAATTCATAATTTCACATCCCGCATCTGAAAATATCCAACACCGATTATTCATCAGTTCATTTACTTCAAATTCTTAATAATTTCCAAATCCTCGTCTCTACCTATCATAACCAGTATATCACTGTCTTTAATAACATAATCCGCCATAGGTACCAAAACGACATTCTGTGGTATCAACTCTTTAACAACTATTACCTGTACTCCGTACTTTCGTCTTAAATCAAGCTCTCCAAGAGATTTTCTTAAAAATGATGCCGGAGGTGCAATCTCAAAAATACTGTATCCTTCTGCAAGGGGGATGTGGTCTAATATATTATCGTAAATTAACGTTCTTGCTGCCTTTTTGGCCATATCCTTTTCAGGAAAAATGACATTTGTAGCTCCTATTTTTTCAAGAATCTTACCGTGCTCTTCAGAAAGAGCTTTTGCAATAATGTTGGAAATTTTCATTTCTTTAAGATGAAGAGTTGTCAGGACACTTGATTCAATCTGTCCGAGACTCACCACCACACCGTCCAGCTCTTCAAGGCCAATTGTTTCAAGAACAGCCCTGTCAGTGGCATCTGCAATTACAGCTTTATTTACTCGGCGTTTAATCTTCTCAATTTTTTCCTCGTCAAGATCAATAGCCATAATCTCAATACCCTGATTTGCAAGTTCCAGTGAAAGAAAATATCCAAAACTTGAAAGTCCGATTATTGCAATGCTTCTCACTTTATCCTCCCAATCCGGCAGAACTAGCCTACCATGATTTCACCTTTTGCATATCTGTAATTTACTCCGTATCTGGGACGTTCCAGCGCAACTGCAATTGTCAAAGGCCCGAGTCTTCCTATAAACATTAAAAGTATTATTAAAATTCTTCCCACTGCAGAAAGATTGGGTGTAACTCCCATTGAAAGCCCCACTGTACCAAATGCTGAAATCGCCTCAAAAAACAGAGATATAAAATCTGCTCTGCTGCTGTCCGGGCTCTTGTTCCAGTCTTCTGAAAGAAGGAGCCCGTAAAATATTATTCCTATTATCAGTACGGAACTTAAAACAATAGTAAAAGCCTTGTTTGTTGCCTGTTGAGAAATTGTTCTGTTAAAAATATGAGGCTCATTCAGTCCTCTTAATTTTGAAACAAACAGGTTAATAAATATACCCAGCGTTGTAACTTTTACCCCCCCTCCGCATGATCCTGGTGCTGCTCCTACAAACATTAAAAACATTATTATAAACAGTGCACCGTTTGTAAGAGAGCCGATATCCAAAGTATTAAATCCTGCTGTTCTTGCAGTAACCGATTGGAAAACCGCTGCCAGAACTCTCGTGCTCGGGAGCATTTTTGTCAATGAATGGCTGTCTTCAACCCAGTAAATAAATACTGCTCCCGTAATTATTAAAAACAACGATGTTGTAATTACTATTTTGGAATGAAAAGATATTATGTGTTTCCATTTTCCCGGATTACTGTGAAGCATTCTCTTTAACTCAAGAAGAACTATAAAGCCAACCCCGCCAAGCACAATGAGGGACATAATAATACCGTTTATCCACGAATCAGACTGATACCTGATAAGACTGTCAGAATAAAGACTGAATCCTGCATTACAAAACGCAGATACCGAGTGATATATCCCGTGATATACCGCTTTTTTAACAGGATAGTAATTAAGCAGTCTTATTGTCAGAACAGCAGCGCCTATACCTTCAACAGTAAATACAAGCGCGATTATTTTTACAATTAATCTTCCAATGTTCTGAACAGGTGTATGAGTCAGCGTGGAATCTATAATTTCTTTATCTCTTAAAGATAACCTTTTCCCAAGAATATAGATAAAAAAAGTAGAAAAAGTCATTATGCCAAGACCGCCAACCTGAATTAAAACAAGCACCACAATCTGTCCGAATATTGTAAAATCTTTGCCAATATCAACAACTGTAAGACCAGTCACACATGTAGCTGACACTGCTGTAAATAAAGCATCAATCACACTAAGCCTGTTATGATCAATAACTGCGCCTGGCATTAATAGCAGGACAGTACCTGTTATAATTATCATCAGAAAACTGATAACTATCATTTGGGTAGGTCTTACTATCTGAAAAAATCTATTTTTCCTTGGTTTCTTTACCACTTTCTTCCTCAGGCAGAATCACTTTAACCCGTTTTATCCTCTGTTTCTCAATCTTCTCCACAATAAACTCAACATTATCCCACTCAACTTTTTCATTTTCAACAGGGATATGACCAAGCTGGTCAAAAATAAATCCCCCGAGGCTTTCATAGCCCTCATCATCAGGTATGTTAAGTCCGGTCTTTTCATTCATGTCTTCTATATCAATTTTACCCTCAACAATCCATGTCCTTTTATCTTTCTTCTGTATCAGGGGTTTTTCCATATCGTATTCATCCCGAATCTCACCTACTATCTCCTCAATAATATCTTCCATTGTTACGAGTCCTGCAGTTCCGCCGTATTCATCAACAACCACAGCCATGTGCATTCTTTCTTTCTGGAACTCTTTTAACAGCTCGTCAATTCTCTTGCTTTCGGGAATAAAATAAGCTTTATGAAGAAGAGACTCTATTTTGGGAACACTCTTACTGTCCATAATAAAGGGAAGCAGATCCTTAACATACAAAAGCCCTTTGATATTATCTATATTTTCCTGAAATACGGGAATTCTCGAATGTCCGTACTTTTTAATTAAAGATATCACTTTTTTGTAAGGAGTATTAATATCAATACATATCATATCCGGCCTGGGAATCATAACCTCTTTGGCAGTAGTTTCACGGAATTCAAAAATCGAATGGATCATTTCACGTTCTGTATGATCAAGAGTCCCTTTTTCTGTTCCCACATCAATAAGCGCCTTTAGTTCCTCCTCATTCATAAAAGGCATTTCTTTTTTTATGTTAAGCATTTTCAAAAAGACATTAGCTATTTTTTCAATAAGCCAGGTAACCGGTGTGCCTAATTTTACAAGGCCTGTTACAGGAAGAGAAACATTCTCTGCAAAATGTAAGGGATTTTTTACTGCAAATATTTTCGGTGATACTTCACTGAAAATCAAAAGTATTAAAGTCACAACACCTATTTCAATGATAATTTTATATGTATTGCCAGCTTCATGAATTCTGAAAAATTTGGCTGTAAAAATTGCAGCTGTTGTTGCTGCTCCGACATTAACAATCGTATTACCGGCAAGAAGGGT
>Ga0190344_1000691_pt1 | contig 14667 bp, 15 predicted proteins | sample 48721323_MG_FD_161662 | JGI IMG/M metagenome (GOLD analysis project Ga0190344, IMG submission 161662) | Hydrothermal vent microbial mat bacterial communities from Southern Trench, Guaymas Basin, Mexico - 4872-13-2-3_MG | ecosystem: Environmental > Aquatic > Marine > Hydrothermal vents >... | reverse complement strand
CACTGGTTCGAATCCAGTATCGCCCACCACCAAGGGGTTATTTAATACCTTGTGTGGTTAAAGGTTACGCTCCGTTTCGCGACTGATGGTCTTGGTAAAACGGCGGCTACTCCCGCGTTTTACCGCTCCCGATGGTCGCTTTTTTGTACCCGGTATCGCCCACCAGCAACTAAGATGAACTAACTGTAGGGGCGAAACGATTCATTAAGAATTGTCTTCGCCTTTTTGTGAATCGTTTGATGGTGTTACACGGGGGCAAGCACAGGGGGATTGCCCCTGCGAACCCTCACCTCAGCCCTCTCCCCTCTGGGGAGAGGGCTGAGGTGAGGGGCCAACCGCTAACCATTTCTGCGGGTCGACCTAGTGTCGGTCCCTACATGACCCTGAGAATGCTTAAAATCTATCCTGTAGGGGCGGACCTGTGTACCCGCCCTTTATCAAATCCGCCTTCCACCCCAGCCTTTATGACGCGCAGCGTCAGTCCTGTTGTGTGGCGCACAGCATTGCTTGACTTCCAGCCCTGGTTTATGTGAAACTGGGTTTGTTTGGGTCTTGTTGACTGATCTTTTAGAAAAATCTGCGGAGGAGGCGAATGCTCTTTGATGATGATCAACGAGATGGAATACGCTTAGGGCAAGTAACGGTTACCTTCCGTAACTGGCAGCATCCGCCGTTTAAGTCTGGTGAAGAGGTTGAGGCACTCAACGTCGGTGTCGTCGAGATCACCAACATCAAAAAGATGCGCCTGCGCGATGTCTCCGCCTCCGATGCCCGCGCCGCCGGGGCAACCTCCCTCTTCGACTTCTTCGAGCGATTTCGGGGCAAACATCCCGGTCTTGACCTCGATGAGGCACTGATTACCCGCATCCGCTTCCGTTATAAAGGTGAGTCCGAAGAGTCCAGCTCCCGTCCCCGTCCTTCCCAGGTACTGGTGGCTGGCAAGCAGCTGGAGGAGATTGACGGACGCGCTGACGATGGTAAGTGGACGAATAGCTACATCGAGCCACTGACCGAGGGCGGAACGCTCTTTCCCAACGAGCTTATCGACATTTTACTGGAAGATCCGGAGCAGATTAAGAAGCGGATGGGTCAGCTGAGTAAGCTGGGCATCATCGATGTATCCAGCAAAGATGGCTATTCGCTAACCTCGCTGGGCGAGGCGATCTGGCTGTTCCTCACCACTCGTCACAATGAAAGCCCGGTTCCGAAAGCGGGTAAGTAGGCAGGTCATCATCAGTTGTCAATAACAGCAGAAGCGGCTCTGGGGCCGCTTCTTTTGTGTTTCTGATCCGTGATGCACTGGATTGTGTGTGGTGAGGCTGGCTGCCCCCATCCCGACCTTCCCCCCAGAGGAGGGAAGGAGAAAGAGTAACGGGGGCGGCGAACCGCAGGAGTTGGCTTAAACCCATCGATACCATTGGCAGCGAAACTGTGATGCAACGCACTGCGTTGCCTACATCGACTTAATCTGTCCCCAGGTTGTTTCTTTCATCTGTTCTCCAGAACCACCGGTGATGTATCCGTGAACCTCATCCCACCACTGGCTGATGTACCAGTTGCCGTCGATGCGAATAAGCTCGAAGCTACAGGTGTGCTGGGCATGGTAGGTGATTTGATCCAGGGAGTTAGTAACGTAGAGATCGTAGGGAATGAGTTCCACCTTGAAGGTATTCGTCCCCTCGGCTGGTTCATCGAACTCAGGAATGGCGAAGGTCAGGTCGATGTTATCCGCGCCGATGCCTTCATGCTCAAATAAAGACCTGGTAGAAGCTACGTCTTCAGTATAGTCATAGGTTGCAGGCAGTCCCTGATTCTGGTCATGCTCGCTAAAGTGGAAGGTGAAAATGCTTAATAGGTAGGTTTGGTAACCTCCTACACTTGCGCTATTGTAGTAATCCTCCAGCAGCCCGATAACTCCCCGTACCGTTTCTCGATGCAGGATAGGATCAGCGGGACCGATACAGCTCAACACAAAAACGCTCACGAACAACAGAGCCAGAGTGAGTAGTTTGTTTCTCATTGAACCTCCTTCGATAAATTGAGATAGACTAAGTGCTACTCCTCGAAGAACGCCTTAGTCGCGCCCCAGGTAATCTCTTCTATCCCACAACCAGTAGGGCTATAGTCCCGCCAGATGGTAACGTACCACTTGCCCTCGGTCAGCGAAAGCTCGAAGTCGCAGCTGCTCTGGGCGTGGAAGGTCAGGTCTTCCTCGCCGTCGTAGTAGTCGGTCAGCGTAACGTAGAGGTCGTAGGGAACGTGGTTGACCTGCACCGTGGTTACTCCGCCGGCTGGTTCTTCGACCTCGGTCAGGCTCAACCGGAGCGAAATCTGCTCCGCCTGAGCATCTTCGTAGAGGTTATCCGCAGCGGCAAGCTCGGTAGGCAGCTCCCAGTAAGCCGGATAGCCCTGACCGACATCACCCTGAGAGAAGTAGAAGATGAAGCTGTCGGTGCTGAGGAGCTTTTGATAAGCTGGCAGGTCAGCATCGTTCCAGGCATCGCCAAAGAGTTCCAGCGTTCCCCGCACCGTGGTCTGGGTCCATTCCGGCTCATCTGGGGGCGAGGTGCTGATCGGAGTACAGGCGGTGAACAGTAGCGCGGATAAACCTAGTAAAAGGGTGAGCTTCTTCATTTCAGAATCCTTTTTCCCATTGAGTGAGAGGGACCAAAGTGATGTAATCCCCGCAGGGGTACGGCGCGCCGTGTCCCTGCAAAGCTACAATTGAACGCAATAACGGTTCCTGGGCGATGACACAATCTTTCTCTGCCCCAAGAGCGAGCGGGCGCATTTATCCAGAGCCTTAGTATAGTCTTCATCCCAGTGCTTTGTAAAGAACAACGCGCCAGTTGCACCTCTGCAAGGAATCTGGATTTAAGGAAATTTTGCTTTATTGATCATTATCTCGCGCGTCCGGCTTGACTGGTAATCATAGCTAAGTCTTAACAAATTGCTAAAATTGCAGTTACGGTTATCCTAATACCCTTGCGGAAGCCTACGTTGTTGACGAAAAGTTGAGTTCGTTGAGTTTGCAAGGGTATCGATGTAAAATCACCCCATGCAATCCAATGGCAATCAGGCTATCGAGCAACCCAGCAAGGCGAAGGCGAGCAAGGAGCAGCGGCGGGTAACCATCGTCGGCGGTCTGGTGAACCTGCTGCTGGCGGCGATTAAGCTGATCGTGGGCTTCTTCGGCGGCTCGGCGGTGCTGGTCTCCGACGGTGTCCACTCCCTCTCCGATCTGGTCTCCGACGCGGTGGTGCTGCTGGGACTTCGCCTCTCCAGCCGTCCGGCGGACGCTGACCATCCCTACGGTCATGGTCGGTTTGAGACCCTTGCCAGCTTCATCCTCGGTCTGCTGCTCATCGCCACGGCAGTGCTGCTGGCTGTGGAGGGAGTTGACAAGCTCCAGCAGCCGGGGCTTGCCACGCCATCGGGGTTTGCCCTCTGGGCGGCTCTGCTCTCGGTGGTCGTTAAAGAATTGCTCTTCCGCTGGACCCGTGCCGTTGCCCGGCGAACGGAATCTCAACTGCTGGAGGCAAACGCCTGGCACCATCGCAGCGATGCCCTTTCCAGTCTGGTGGCTCTGGCTGCCGTCGGCGGAACCTTGATCTTCCCTGAGCTGGCTCTCCTCGACCCGTTGGGGTCAATTCTGGTGGCGGCGATGATCGCCGTGGTCGGCGGGAAGGTCATCCTGAGTGCTGCCAGGGAGCTGACCGACGAAGGGGTGGAAGAGGAGCTTTCCAACCAGCTAAAGGAGATGGTGGGGCGGGTTCGCGGGGTGGAGGGTGTCAATCGCCTCTGCGCCCGTCGCCTGGGAACCGACCTGTTGGTGGATATCGCCGTTGGCGTTGACCCGGAGATGAACGTCTTCGAGGCGCACCGAATCACCGACTATATCGAAGCCTGGCTCCGGAAGAAGTTCTCTCGCATCAGCCGGGTCTTCGTCCATGTGGAGCCGACCTCGGAGCCGGAGCAGCTGGACAGCAAGCGGAACTCCGAACTGCGTGAGGCGATCCGATCAAGCTGTCGCTCGCTTACCGGTGTGGTGGATGTCGGCAACCTGCGGCTCTATCGCCGTGCCAGCGGTGTCGTGGTGGAGCTTGACGTAGTGGTAGATGGTCGGATCAGCGTCATCGAGGGACATCGGGTTATGCACCGGGTGATGCGCCGTCTGCGCGATCTGCCGGGGATCGAGTCCTCCATGCCCCACCTCACGCCCCAGGCACGGCTGGACGAACTCGACGCTTAACCGTTTGTTGAACAAATACGCTTTAGGTAGGGGCGCGTATGCAATACGCCCTACGGATACCTGTTAGACAAAATACGACCAACCAAAAGATTCCGATAAATGTTCAAATTACTCATCATTCTTGCCGGGCTGTTTCTCTACATGGTCGTCGGACGCTATCTCTTCCGGCTCTACCTCTGGCTGGGCTGTTTCGCCGACCGCATCCCCTACGCCGCCCGCAAGCACGAGCTGGCGGAGATGTCCGGCTGGCAAATCTTCACTTGGCCGCTGCTGCTGATCTTTCTACCCTTCTACACCATGTGGGTGTTGGCAAAGCGGCTGACAGCATAAGACTCCTTCTCGGCTGCCGGAGCATTTCTCGTTGCAATAATATCTGCGTGATTTTGACGTTAAGACAAGGGGTTTCAACCCCTTGCGGAAATTGGGATACGTAACAAATCTACAAGGGGCTAAAGCCCCTTGTCTCTGACAATCGGAATCAACTGAATCTCCCCACATGCCCTGTTCCAGCGAGTTCGACCCAGTAAAGGAACCACCCGATGACCCGAAGCCGACTGTTACTCTTGCTTCTGCCGATAGCCTTCCTCCTGCTCTCCGGCTGCGCCCAGGAGCAGTCCCTCGCCTACCTCGACGACGGAGAGGTGTACCTCTGGAATCAGGATATGTCCCAGGGCGCGCCGCTCACCGACCGCAACGATGTTGACCAGTTCTTCTGGTCGCCATCGGGTCGGCATCTCGCCTATCAGGTCAGCAAGCCCTACGGAGACAGCTTCTGGTGCTACGCCGATATTGACAGCGGTGCCGAGGTAAAGACCCGTTCCCAGCCGCTCTTCTCCGCGGCCGGGCGGATGGTTGCCTACATCCGCGAGCGGGATGATCAGCTGATTCTGCTGAAAGAAGACGGCGGCGGGCAGACCATTATCGCCGAGGGAGTCTGGTCGGCGGAGTGGAATCCCGAAGGAACCCGCCTGGCATTCGTGGAGGAGGGCGACCTGAAGGTCTTCGAACTGGATGGGATGATCAGTCGCTACCTGGCTGGTGAGGTCGCCTCCGCGCCGGACTTCGTCGCCGACGACCTCATCCTCTACATGAACGAGGACAACACCCTGATGGCATCGCCGGTGGACGGCGACCGTGCCTATCGCTTGGTGGAGGAGGCGCGGAGCTACTTCATCCCCCGGAACACCAACGGAGTGGTTCAGGGAACCCGGCTGATCTGCGTGGACCGCGACCGTGATGCCTACCTGATGGACTTCGATGGAGCCGACCAGCGGCGCACCGGAACCGATACCTACCGCGTCGTCTGGAATCCCTCCGGCAGTCGCTTCTTCCTGATCGAACATCGTGATGAAAACTATCAGGTTACGCTCTACGGAGCCGACGGTGAAATCCTCTTAAAAATAAAAGAGCCCTGGACAGCGGTCTCTGCCAACACCCTGGCGTGGGGTTCCGGCGATGCCGAGCTGGCTTACCTCGACGAAGAGGCGCGGCTCTATACCATCAACCTCACCGGGCAGGAACAGCTCGTCGCCCGTGAGGTACTTGACTTCGCCTGGGTTCCCTTTAAGCGGGAACTGCTGGCACTCCAGACCAGCGAAGAACCGCTGGAGACCCCGGAGGTTACCCTGGAAACAGAACCCACCGAGGAATCTGCGGAAGGTGAAGAAGACATCGTCGAAGGAGAACTCGCCGACGGTGAAACTGAAGGCGAGAGTGAAGAAGACGGTGAAGAGGCTGTGGCAGAAGATGACTCCGCCAGTGCCGAGGTAGCTACCGGGGAAGCCGCTGAGGAAGACCCCGCCGCCGAAGAAACCACCGAGGAGACCGAGGTTGCCGAGACCACCCCCGAAGAGACGGAACCTGTCATTGCCGCTCCCGTTATTACCGAGAGGACGGAGCCGACTCAGCCGCTCCCCGACGGAATCATTGACATCAAGCCCGCCGACGAAAGCCCATTTCTCATCACAACTAAGAAAGGTGTCAAGCTTGTCAAGTTCCCCCCTGAAGTCAAAGAGCTTGAACCAGCCGAAATCACCGAGTCGGAACCAGCCGAAGAGCTTACCGACCAGCCGGAGGCGACCCCCGCCACCATCTACCTCTACGACCTGACCGGAAAGCCCCGACGACGACTCTCACGGGGAGCCAGCCTGCCCCGAATCTCCCCGGACGGCAAGGAGCTGCTCTTCATGGAGCCGCTGGAGGCAGGACTCTTCAAAGCCGTTATCCTCTTACTTGGCGAGGACAAGGAACTCTACCTGGGCAAGTTTGACAGCCTCGACCTGCCCATGAACTGGCAGCAACGCGAACTGACCAGGGACGGCGACTTCAGCCAGGTAATCTTCGTCCTGCTGCTTATCGGCGGTGGCATCAGCCTCCTCGTCTTCCTCATCCGGCTCTACCTGCGCCACCGTGAAAAAGAAGAAAAACTCGCCCCACCACCACTCACCGACGACGACCTCATGTAGCCAGCTTGAAGCTGGACACGCTTTCGCGACGACAGACTCGGACAAACAACGGCTATTCCCGCGTTTGGTACTACCTAAGACGGACTGCCCGCAGGCAGCAGCTTGAAGCTGGACACACTTTCGCGACGACAAACTCGAACTAATGACGGCTATTCCCGCGTTTGGTACTACCTAAGACGGACTGCCCGTTGCCACCAACGCGGTGCGTTGCATCACAGGACTGGGCTTCGCCCAGAACACCTTAATGTAGGGGCCGACCTTTAGGTCGGCCCGCAACGTATGAGATGCGTAGAGGTTCCACCCCTCACCCCCAGCCCCATGGACGGGTTCCTCCCCAGAGGGGAGAGGATAGCTAAAATCAACTCGCTCGTTCATTGCAGGGACGTATTGCATACATCACTACCACCTTTGACGGGATGCTTCATTCGGGGTATAATCTCAGCTTGGCTGTGATTGCTGCGGATGATTGCAGCTACACTGAAAACGATAACCGAGCGTATTCACGACTCGGCTTTCCTTAACGGAGGTACCCCATGAAGCGTTCCTGGGGTTTGATTTTTCTTGCTGTCCTGACCCTCGCCCTGCTGGTTTCCGGTTGTCGTAACGGAACCGATGACGGGGTTCCGACCCGTGCCAAAGAGCATTTTGAGCGCGCCAACGATCATTACGAGGACAAGGAGTACGCCGAGGCGATTCAGGGCTTTCAGGCCGTCGTTGATGTCTATTCCTACACCCGCATCTATCCGCTGGCACTCTATCGCCTCGGCTACAGCAAGCTCAATATTGGGCGACTTGCCGAGGCTGAGGGCGACTTTGCCGACTTCCTGAGCGAGTTCCCGGAACATCAGCTGAACGACGATGCCCGGCTGCTCTACGCTCGTGCCTTGAGCGAGCAGGGAAAGTATTACGAGGCGGCGGACAATCTGGCACGGGTGGCAGCCCGGCAGGAGAGCCGCCTGGCAGAGCCAGCCCTGGAGTCCTTCACCGAGCATTTCCAGATCCTCAACCGTGAGGAACAGCGCGAGCTGCTCCACGAGTATGAATCCACCTACGTCGGCGCGTATCTGCTCTACATGCTGGGCAACGATGCCCTGGAACGGGGCGATCTGGAGTCGTCGGCACTCTACCTGCGTCGCCTGCAAGCCCACCCCCTCTCTACGGAGTATCGAGCCGAGGCTGCCTATCTGCTGGCGGAGGTCGAGAAGCTCCAGCGGGATCGCCCCAAGGTCATCGGCTGCCTGGTTCCCCTCAGCGGCGATATGGCTCCCTACGGGCGTGAGGTCAGGGTGGCGGTGGAGCTGGCGGCGGCGGAGTACAACGCTGCCCACAGTCGCAAGCTGGAGATCGTAACCGCCGACAGCCTCGGTACTCCAGAGGGTGCGGTAGCTGGTCTCCGCGCTCTGGCGGAGGAATCTCAGGCAGTGGCGGTCATCGGTCCGCTCTCGTCCAACGGCTTCCGCGAATGCGTTTACTGGGCGGATTACTACCAGCTGCCGATCATCACCCCGGCGGCGACCGATGCCGAGCTGGCGGCTCTCTCGCCCTACGCCTTCCGCAACGCTCTTACCTACGTCAATCAGTGTGAGTCCCTGGCGGAGTTCTCCGCGGATCGCCTCAACGCCGATGTCTTCGGCATCCTCTACGAGGACACCCCCTACGGCACCGGAATGCGCGATGCCTTTGTGGAGATCGCCCCGGACTACGGTATCGAGATACGAGTCGAGCAGAGCTACCCGCTGGAGGCGTCCAGCTACGCCAAGGAGTGCAAGGAGTTCCGCAAGCGGGGACTCGACGCCATCTTTATCCCCGGTCATATGCCGCACATTACAGAGATTGCCTCCCAGATAGTCTTCCTCGGTATCGTGGCAGAGCTTGTCGGTGGAAACGCCTGGAACGCCGAGTCCGTCCCCCGGATGGGACTGCGCTACGTCGAGGGCGCGATCTTCTGCGATGCTCTCAGCCAGCACAGCCGTGATCCACGGATCCTCAGCTTTATCACCAACTTCCGCAGTCGGGGAGCCAAGGAGCCGACCTACCTCGCTGCCCACGCCTACGACTCCTTTGGGCTGATCGCCCAGGCGATTGACGCTGGCTACGACAGCCGCCCCGCTCTGGCGGAGGGACTCCTGGACATCCGCAACTACGACGGTCTTGTCGGCGAAACCAGCGTTGACGCCGAAGGCGAGGCGCACAAGAAGCTGACCATCTTCACCATTCTGGAGAACGAGATTATCGAGTTCGGTCAGACCAGCTCCTGGTAGGCAACCAGCTTAAAGCTGGACACAGGACCGGGCTGCGCCCGGAACTTCATTGCCCTTCTCTACCGCTCCCGTTGGTCGCTTCCATTACTCCCTCTCCCCTCTGGGGAGAGGGCTGGGGTGAGGGGCTGGCAAGTTGGGTGCTGCATCACATTGTTAGTACAGGGCACGGCACGCCGTGCCCCTACGGGTTGGATTCTGAACATAGGTAAGGTTTTTGTAGGGGCGGACCGACCGGTCGGTCAGCGGGATTAACCAGGGGCGTATATCAATACGCCCCTACGAACGATCTTTGTTGCGAGAAAAAATGTCCCAGCTTCAACCCCAGCCCTGGCCTTCTCTGCTCTGGCGCTGGCTTGCCGGAGCCGGACTGCTTGCCGGAATGGTCGGCATCTTCTTCCTCTCCGAGCAGAGCCACCTGCCCCAGACCTTCACCTTTCCCGGCATAGACAAGCTCCAGCACGCCACCGCCTTTGGGATTCTTGGAATCCTGGCGCAGTTAGCCATCGGCGTGCGCGGGAAGAGCGGATACCTCCTCGTCGCCATTTTGATTGTAACCTGCTACGCCATTTTCGACGAGCTGCACCAGTCCTGGATTCCGGGGCGGGATTCTGATGTTTACGATGTCCTGGCAGATTTCAGCGGTGCGACCCTCGGTGCCATCGCCGTTATCATCTTTCGACGACTCAGATTGAAAAGCCATGCTCTTCAAAGATAAGCCCTGGTGGATAAAGCTGCTGCTCGCCCTGGGCGGGGCGGGGTTGCTCATCCTCACCGCCCCGCTGGGGCGTTCGCTCAGCAGCGTACCAGCGTGGAATAACCTCGGCGTCGCCATCGCCGCTGTACTGGCGTCGATGCTACCGCCGCTCTGGGCGTTGGCTGCCCCGTTGCTGGCACTGCTCCTGGGACTCTTCGGACTCCCTGTCCTTAGTGGAGGCAACGCCGGGCTGTCGTTCTTCCTCAGCGGAGCGGGTGGCTTTATGCTCACTCCGCTTTTCGTCGGCGGACTGGGAGGAATCTTTCTCTGGCTGAATCGGGAGGAGGAGCCGCTGCCAGCCCGCCTCGCCCTGGGGCTGCTGGTCGCCATCGGGCTGGGCAATCTCCTCGGCACGCTCTGGATGGTCTGGCTCGGCGACCTCAGCTGGGCAACGGTACTGGGCAAGGGAACCATCTGGCTGTTCCTCGGCGACCTCTTCCGCGTAACCATCGGCTTCTCGGTGTTCTTTTTCATCCGCTACGAGCGGCGCAAAACCGCTTACTGGCGCGGGGAGATTGTTCGCCATCAGAAGCGGATGCTCAAGCGCGAGGAGTTCTTCGACCGTCAGGAGTCAGCGGACTACGTCCCCCATGAGGTTGACGACACCGAGCCGGACGAGGAAGTCGTGGAGAAGCAACGCCGCTCTTTCAAGAAAAAAGAGAAGGACGACCTGCCACCGTATTTCCGAATGTAACCCAGCTTGAAGCTGGACACAAGCCCGGGCTGCGCCCGGAACTTCATTGCCCTTCTCTGCCGCTCCCGCTGGTCGCTACATCTTTCCACTTTGGGGAGAGGGGCGAAATCACAAAGGGCGGACACACAGCTCCGCCCCTACAAACGAACTCTGAACATCCTCCAGGTCTCCCGACCATAGGTCGATACTGTGGTGCAGCGCACTGCGCTGCCAGCTTGAAGCTGGACACAAGCCCGGGCTGCGCCCGGAACTTCATTGCCCTTCTCTACCGCTCCCGCTGGTCGCTACATCTTTCCACTTTGGGGAGAGGGGCTAACGAAAAACCCACACAGAGGTTATTACCCACGACTATAAAACGCCCCTTCCGGGGCGTTTTATTTAGCAATAAGCAAGAGGTAAGCTACTCGGTCTCTGGTTCTGGTTCTTCTTCGACCGGAGCTTCTTCCTCCACTGACTCTGTCTCGTCAACGGACTCAGGGGCTTCTTCAGAGTCAGAAACCTCTTCGTCCTCTTCTTCGGGGATGCTCTCAATCTCGCCAACATGGGCAGCTGCCTCGCTGAGGCTCTGGCTACCACCGACGAAGAGCTGAGGCTCCGGAGCCTCTTCGGGCAACCCTTGCGTTCCCTGGTCCTCGGCAACAATCCAGATCTTCATCTGGGCGATCAGGTCAGCCTGGAAACGGACCGGAACGTGGAAAACGCCGATTGACTTGATGTGGTCGTCGAGGCGAACCTGACTGCGTTCGATCTCGATGCCCTGCATCCCTAACAGCTCGACGACCTCGTTCTCTCCGACGGAGCCGTAGAGACGGTTGGAGTCGCTAACACGGGCGGCGACGGTGAAGGACTGTCCTTCGATCTTCGCGATGAGACCTTCGTGCAGCTCGCGCTGAGTGAGCAGCTTCCGGTCGCTGGCGGCGCGTTCGATGTCGATCTGGCGTTTCGCGCCTTTGGTTACCTTCATCGCCATACCACGGGGAATCAGATAGTTCCGAGCGTAGCCGTCTTTTACGGTAATAACATCACCCCGGCTGCCCAGATTGTTCAGGTTTTTTCTCAGAATTACTTCCATGGTTCCTCTTTCCTGGGCGGGGCTTACTTACGGAAATACTCCAACTTGTAGGGGATCATCGCCAGGTGCCGCGCCCGCTTGAGAGCGCGAGCGATCATCCGCTGATGCTTCTCGCAGTTGCCACTGGTGCGGCGCGCACGGATTTTACCCCGGTTGGTAACGTTCTTCTTCAGGATAGCAAGGTCTTTGTAGTCAACCTTGGTTACCTTGTCTTCGCAGAGACGACAGTGCCGTTTCCGCTGAAACTTCTTCTTGCCACCTTTTTTTGCGTCTCGTTTCTGTGCCATCGTTTTCCTTTGTTGTACTTTTTGCGGCGCAGCGGAATCGCCGTCGCCGGTGAGCCTGGATAGCTATTTTCAGGATTTTGTGGCTTGTTCGGCGTGGCTTTGAATCAGCCACATTTACGGCTCTCCCGGTAGGTTCGGAGAGCTTCCAGGTATTTTCCTTGCTAACCTTCGATTGTTTATCCGGCTTGGATGAAGCCACCGCTATGCTGTAACTTTCGACTATCGTTAGCATTGCAGCGAGCTTACAGACCTTGAAGGAGCCTCACGGATTGGTGAAAAGTCCAATCGCCAAAAGCAGCCGGTGGAGCATTTTGTCTAACGATGGTCGCAAGCGACCTAGAACGGGATGTCGTCGTCGGAGAGTGGTTCCATTTCACGATTCTGCTGACCACCACGGTTCTGTTGACCCTGATTGCCGCGCGGTGCGCCGCCCTCGGAGTCTTGCTTGCCGCCGATGAACTGGAATCGCTCAACGGTTACATCGAGCTTGGAGCGTTTCTTGCCGCTCTCTTTGTCTTCCCAGGAGGAAAACTGGAGACGACCCTCGATAAAGATAGGTGAACCCTTGCGCATGTATTCGCAGATCACCTCGGCGGTACGCGCCCAGGCGGTGCAGTCCACGTAGGTTACCTCTTCCTTCATCCCATCGCCGGATTTGAACTTGCGGTTCGTGGCGATGCCGAACTTGGCGAGTGCCTGACCATTTGCGGTATAGCGCAGTTCAGGATCACGGGTCAGGTTACCCATCAGCAGGACTTTGTTATAGGAGGCCATCGGAATCTCCTTTACTCGTCGGCCTTGATCACCAGATAACGCATCACCGGCTCATCAATCCGCAGGCGGGCGTTGATGACCTCAAGCTGGGCGTTGTCGGCTTTGTGGAAGTAGCGGAGGTAGTGGGCATCGCGGGCGCGCTTGATTGGGTAGGCAAGCTGCCGCACACCCATGTCTTCGAGCTGAGCCTCGGAGCCGAAGAGCTCCTCGAGCTGCCCCAGCTTCTTTTTGTACTCTTCGTCGGAAAGCGAAGAGTCGAGCAGGATGGTGGTTTCGTAATCGCGCATTTTCTCCTTATCTGTGGTGTTGGTCTGTGATGGTGCTGTGGTTCGAGATTTAGTTCTTTGGGTAATGGTTGTGCGTTGTAGGGGCGTATTGCAATACGCCCCTACGGCAGATTACATTACGCCGGGAAGGATCGGGGCGATGACCAGACTGACCACGGTCATCAGCTTGATCAGGATGTTGATAGAGGGGCCGACGGTGTCTTTGAGGGGGTCACCCACGGTGTCGCCGATGACGGCAGACTTGTGAGCCTCGGAACCTTTACCGCCGAAGTGACCCTCTTCGATGTACTTCTTGGCGTTGTCCATTGCTCCACCGGAGTTGGCGGTGAAGACACCGAGCATCACTCCGCTGGCGATGGCACCGACGAGGAGTCCGGCAAGAGCCAGCGGTCCGACGAGGAATCCCACGATGACGGGAACCATAATCGCCAGCATACCGGGGACAATCATACCCCGGAGAGCGTGCTTGGTCGCCAGGTCAACGCAGGCGGCAGAGTCGGGCAGTACGCCCTCTTTGCCCTCGCGGAGTCCGGGAATCTTCTCGAACTGGCGGCGAACCTCGGCGATTAAGCCGTTGGCAGACTTAACCACGGCGCGGAAGAGGGTGCTGGAGAAGAAGAAGGGGAGCATCGCTCCAAAGAGCAGCCCGGCAAGCACCAGCGGATCGGAGAGGGAGATAATCTCTCCGCTGCCAATGCTGGTCAGGTAGGCAGAGAGGAGACCCAGAGCCGCCAGGGCGGCACTACCGATGGCAAAGCCCTTACCAATCGCTGCGGTGGTGTTGCCCACGGCATCGAGGTTATCGGTAACCTTGCGAACGCTGGGGTCGAGCTTCGCCATTTCGGCGATACCACCGGCGTTGTCGGCAATCGGTCCGTAGGAATCCACCGAGACCACCATGCCGGTGGTGGCGAGCATACCCACGGCAGCCATTGCCACGCCGTACATTCCGGCAACGTAGTGCGAGAGCATCACCGCTGCACCGAGGACAATCACCGGCAAGAGCAGGGATTCCATACCGACGGCAAGACCTTCGGTAACGGTTATCGCAGCGTTGGTCTGCGATGCCTCGGCAAGTTTCTTAACCGGCTTGTACTTCGACGAGGTGTAATACTCGCTGGTCAAGCCGATCAGTACACCGGAGCCGATTCCCGCCAGGGTCGCCCAGAACGGTCCCATCTGTCCGTAGGCAACTCCGGCAATCTCGAAGGGAGTTCCGAGCCACTGGAAGAGGAAGTAGGTACCAGCGGCGGTTAAGCCCGCAGCGAGGTAGGTTCCTCCGCTCAGTGCCGCCTGGGGATTGCTGCGCCCGACGAGCTTGGTAAAGAAGATGCCGATGATGCTGCCAACGACACCGATGGCGGCAATCGCCAGGGGTAGTAAGATAAGGTTGCGTCCGGCTCCGGTAATGGCAATTGCCGCAGCGAGAGCCATACTGGCGATGATCGACTCAACGTAGGATTCCAGCAGATCGGCACCCAGTCCGGCAACATCGCCGACGTTATCGCCAACGTTATCGGCAATGACCGCCGGGTTACGGGGATCGTCTTCGGGGATGCCAGCCTCGACCTTACCGACGAGGTCGGCAGCCATGTCGGCACCTTTGGTGAAGATACCGCCGCCGGCACGGGCGAAGAGAGCCATCAGCGACGCACCCATAGCGAAACCGTTGATAACCCCGGTCTCGGCAATGAGGACGCTGGATGATGCCTCAGCACCTGACCAGAGGTTGGGAGCAAAGAGGTAGATGACCGCTCCCAGACCAAGCAGGGAGAGACCGACCACAGAAAGTCCCATCACGGCTCCACCAGAGACAGCCAC